>OGEK01000070.1_pt1 | contig 113074 bp, 97 predicted proteins | sample 1570641 | NCBI WGS metagenome assembly OGEK01 (sample SAMEA2582136, study PRJEB24529) | metagenome | biome: Human gut stool | place: China | collected 2011
ATTATTATCTAAACTCATTATGTACACTCACTTATTGCTTATTTCGACCGTCCAATTTTCAAGAGCATATTGTTCTTTTTTCTATTATAATATATTTATTGTATCAGAACAAGTGTTTTTGTGATTTTTTATGAGTTTGAGCAGACATGCTCGAATGTGCAATTCATCCCATCACCTATAGAGGTAAGGGAATTCTTGCTACGGTTGTTAAAAATGAAACCGGAGGTGCCCTATGGCTATCAGTTCCAATAATGTTCAGGTCTATACTACCCTGTATCAGCTCCGTCTTCACTTCTATCAGCATTCCAAAATCCATAGCAATCCTCGTAAATAATGCATTTAAGACAGTTCAGCAGAGTGCGAAAGACGCGGTCATAAAAACCATTCCATCTTCTCCCTCACATCCGCATGCTTCAGATAAATAACATTAAATTCTCTGACTATGGGCTCACCCTTCAGTGTAAAAATCCCAAGCTCCGGGTCGCTTTTGGCAAGTACTTCATATACAAATGAGATTCCATACCCGGACTTGATCAGGTCAATGATCATCTTAAAGCTGGAAATACATATATGCCGGTGAAAACGCTCCAAAGATTCATTATGCTCCAGAAGCTTTTCCTTCAAGATAGCCAGCGTTCCAGAACCTTTTTCGCGATGGATCAGAGTTTCTTTCCGAATCTCCTCTACAGATACTTCACGGCCTGCAAAGGGATGATCCTTCGGACAGATTCCCACAAAAGGTTCCCGGCGATACAGCTGGCTTCCGAATCTGTTTTTGTCAAAAAATCCTTCTATGATAGCATAGTCCAGAGTATTTTGTTCCAATAGATGCAAAAGATGCTTTGTATTATCCACGATCAGAGTCAGTGCCGTATCCGGCTGATTTAAAAAATCGTGAATCCTGTCTGTGATCACATAGTCACCAATGGTCTTGGTTGCACCGATACGCAGTTCCCGGAGACCATTGTTTTTTATCTTTTCCCTGAGAAAATTTTCACGCTGCTGAACCGATCGCAGGTAATCCTCCAGCATCTGCGCTGCAGGGGTCTTGATCAGTTTTCTGTTTTCATAAAGAAAAAGACGGCAGCCATATTCCTTCTCCAAAAACTGGATATGCTGGGTAACTGCCGGCTGGGTAATATGTAACAGCTCTGCCGCCTCCCTGTAATTCATAACATTGCATACTGCCATAAAGGTTTCCGTTCTGTGATCTAACATAATCTTTTTGGACTCTCCCATTCTATTGATATAAGAATTTCATAAGTATTACTTATCTTATAATAAAAACTCATAAATTGATTTTATCATTCATAAAGCCTATAATCAACAAAAGAAACGCCGTATACATCAGAGAACAATAACGGCAACATAAAGGAGATACTGAATCATGAATGAGGAAAAGCCAGTAACATCTGACAACAAAAAACTGAGTCCCGAGGAAATCAAGCGGGTAAAGGGTCTGGGATGTCTTCAGGACAAACGATATGATGACATCTTTAATATTCGGGTCATCACAGGAAATGGTCATATTACCACAGATGAACATCGTGCTATTGCAGATGCAGCAGACAAATTTGGAAACGGACAGATTACCATGACAACCCGCCTGAGTATGGAAATCCAGGGAGTTCCTTATGATAATATTGAGAAAACAATTGCCTTCCTTGGAGAACACGGCCTGATGACAGGCGGAACCGGAGCCAAAGTGCGTCCTGTTGTCTCATGCAAGGGAACAACCTGCCAGTATGGTCTGATTGATACCTTTGCACTCAGCAGGAAGATTCATGAGCGTTTTTATGTGGGTTATCACGATGTAGTGCTCCCGCACAAATTCAAGATTGCAGTTGGCGGATGTCCAAATAACTGTGTAAAACCTAATCTGAATGATATGGGAATTATAGGTCAGAGGATCCCAAAACCGGATGCAGAGAAATGCCGGGGATGTAAGAAATGTCAGATTGAAAAGAGCTGTCCTGTCCATGTCCCGAAATTAGTTGACGGTAAACTTTACATTGATCCTGAAGAATGTATCCATTGCGGACGATGCAAAGGAAAATGTCCTTTCGGCGCAGTACCAGAATATCAGAATGGTTATAAGATCTATATCGGAGGCCGTTGGGGTAAAAGAATCTCACACGGTCAGGCTCTTACAAGAATTTTCACAGAGGAAGAAGAGGTAATGACAGTCATAGAGAAAGCAATCCTTCTCTTCAAAGATGAAGGAATCGCTGGAGAACGATTTGCTGATACTATGAAACGTCTCGGATTTGAGTATGTAAATGAGAAATTGATTGGCTGAGTATCAACAGATCTGCCTTGTCCTTTCTCCGTCCTCTGTGTATAATAGAAATATTATTATCCTCTGAAATATCTATAATAATCAAGATTCAGGAGTACACTATGAAAAAAATTCTACTTATCGCTACCGGCGGTACAATTGCTTCAAAATATACCCAGGAAGGACTTTCCCCGCAGATTTCCGCTGAAGAACTGCTGAAATATATCCCTGCTGCCAGAGAGTTCTGCACGATCGACACAGTGCAGCCTTTTTCTCTGGACAGTACCAATGTGCGTGCTGCCCACTGGCTGCAGCTGGCACAGCTCATTGAAAAAAAATACGAATTCTACGACGGGTTCGTGATCTGTCACGGCACTGATACCATGGCTTACACCGCAGCTGCCCTGTCATATCTGATCCAGAATAACCGCCGTCCTATAGTGATCACTGGAGCCCAGAAGCCAATTGATCTGGCTATCACAGATGCTCGCTCCAATCTGCTGGACAGTCTGCGTTTTGCCTCCCACGACAGAGCTCACGGTGTTTCCATTGTATTTGGCGGCAAAGTAATCGCCGGTACCAGAGCCAAAAAGGAATTCTCAAAAAGCTACAATGCTTTCTCCAGCATTAATTATCCTGATATTGCCTCAATTCACGATAACAGGATCATCTTTTATATTGATGACAAGGATCACAACACGCATCCACTGGTATTCTATCATCAGATGAATACCAACATCTTTCTTATGAAACTGATTCCCGGAACAGATGGCCGGATTCTGGACACTCTGGCTGCTTCCTATGACGGGCTGATCATTGAGTCCTTCGGAGTAGGCGGTCTTCCAAACTATGGAAATGACAGTTTTCTGAATGCACTTTCTGACTGGATCAGTGCCGGTAAGCTTGTATGTATGGCTACTCAGGTAACTCACGAGGGCAGCGACATGGAGGTCTATCAGGTAGGAAAAGTGATTAAGGAGAAATTCCCGGTTCTGGAATCCTATGATATGACTCTTGAGGCTTCCGTTACCAAAATGATGTGGGTCCTTGGACAGACACAGGACATCGAAGAATGCAGAAAATTATTTTACAAGACTATCAACCACGATATGCTGTTTGTATAATATGATTTCTCAAACATGCTCTGGCTACCTCTGACTTGATATCACAGAAAAAGAAATTTTACAGAGATTTTTCATTAGTGCGCATGTGTATTTTACAAACTGTTTCTATAATAAAAACCAAAGAATAGAAATAGAAAAGAGGAATCATTATGTATAAGACATTATGGAATTCTATTAATAAACAGGTAAAAGACTCACATGCTTCCGCAGCTTTTCTGGCTGTTTCACTTATGGGCTGGACAACGATCGGTCTTCTGGCAGGATTTTTAATCTGCATGATTGGCGGTATGTCCTTTGTTACAAAGGTAACTGTTGTCCTTTGCAGTGGCGGATATACAGGACTGATTTTGGGGTTCTTTGGCGGCATTTTATATCTGTACAGATCAGAATCCCGCCATTTGACTGACTCTACCACCTCACAGTTTTCCACTACTGCTCGTAAAATATCTCTCAACGCCAAAACAGCTGCCCGGTAATAGATCAGGCAGTTGTTTTTTTATCCAGAAGTTACACCCAGAATCATTGAACGTACTCTGAACTTCAATAAATTAGTCATGCAAAACTCACGGAGATATAACAGATTTTCTTAAAACAAAAAGAGCATACAGAATTTTTCTCAATTCCATATGCTCGCCAAACCCATACTATTGTACCAATAAGAACAGGAAGATAATATTATTCAGTTTTCGCTTCTTTACCATTTAATATTGCTTCTGTCAGTTCATCTCCCTGATAACTGAGTTTCAATGAAAAGAATGGTGCATCTTCTCTGATCAGTTTATTAAAGATACAGTCGCCTGGCCACATGTTGAGATCCTCAAGCTTTTCTTTTGGAACCCATTCCAGTTCACCTTCGTCGCATTCTTTCTGTGTGCCGGTAAATTCATCAGAAGTGTAAAGACACATGTATTCCGTTCCGTAACCTTCCTGTGTGAATGTGACGATTCCTCTGAATTTCCAGGAAATAAGCTGATAACCTGTTTCTTCGTAAACTTCTCTGCAAAGGCATTCTTCCGGGCTTTCGCCTTCTTCAAAGTGTCCACCTACACCAATCCATTTATCTTTATTTACATCGTTTTTCTTTGATACTCTGTGAAGCATAAGATAACTGCCATCCTTTTCCAGATAGCAGTGCGTGGTCAATACGCTTTTTGTTTTGTCTCGCATGGATTACCTCATTCTTTCCGGAGATCGTTTATTTGTACAGCAGAAATAAATATTCTCTTGTAAACTGCATTTGGGATTGAATCTTGCATTGTTAGTTCCTGCATGGATTGCATCTGGCTTTTTTTATATGCGGATACCATTCATGGATTTCCTGTAATGAATCGCCTTTTTTCCATTCTTTTACACTATAGTGATCCGTAAAAAACACTTTTTCCCCAATGTATTCTATTTCCAGTGGATAGATTGTAATTTTTTCAGGGTTTATACAGCTTTGACAGATTCTCGGGGACAATATCTGATCTCCAAATGATACTGCCTAATCCATAGTAATAATCTGTATATAGTTTTCGCTGATCTGCCACCTCTGATTTCTATCTATAGCGATTCTCAGAAATAAAGCATTATTTTGATGATCACTATAATCCTATACAGCTTACTATAGTACTCTCTGCATATTCTGTCCATAGTGCATTATTATCTGTTTATCCAAGCGCTACATCCAGAATCATCATCAGAGAGAACCCTACTGCGAAGAAAAGAGTTCCGATGTTGGAATGTTCTCCGGCAGACATTTCGGGTATGAGTTCTTCTACCACTACATAGAGCATAGCTCCGGCAGCGAAGCTTAAAAGATATGGAAGTGCCGGGACAATGAGTCCGGCGGCGAGGATTGTGAGGACTGCACCGACAGGTTCTACAATCCCGGACAGAACTCCGCCCGCAAAGGCTTTAGTCTTTCCCATACCTTCAGAGCGCAGGGGCATAGAGATAATGGCTCCCTCGGGGAAGTTCTGGATGGCAATCCCTATGGAGAGAGCCATTGCTCCCATTATAGTGATCTGGGCGTGACCTGTTAAATAACCTGCGTATACGACTCCTACTGCCATTCCCTCCGGAATATTATGCAGAGTTACTGCAAGAACCAGCATGGTAGTTCTCTGAAGTCTGCTCTTCGGACCTTCTGCCTTGTCACTGTTCTGGTGAAGATGCGGGATCATGTGATCCAGCAAGAGCAAAAAAAGCACCCCTATCCAAAATCCCACTGCTGCCGGTACAAATGAAAGCTTCCCCAGTCCGGAAGACTGTTCAATTGCCGGGATCAGCAGGCTCCATATGGAAGCCGCAACCATAACTCCTGCCGCAAAACCGGTAAGTGCTCTCTGGATCTGTTCATTCAGATTCTTCTTCATGAAAAATACGCAGGCAGCTCCTGCAGAGGTTCCAAGAAAAGGAATCAGAATTCCATAGAATACATTTATATCCATTGATTTATTCCTCCTGTTTTATCTATATTCATATTTAAGAAATATGTTTCTTTTGATTAGCTTATGCTAACTCATGTAAGTATAACAAATTTTTCGCAAAATAAAAAGAGGATACAAAATTTTTTGTTATTTTGTATCCTCTGCATTAGATTGTGTTTAAAAAGACTTTCTGCAAAATATACTGCAAAGTGAGACGTGCAGATTGCGGGAATGTTTTTCAAAATACGTTACATAGTACAACAGAAATAAATATTCTCATGTAAACTGCATTTTGGATTAAATCCTGCGTGGCAGTAAGGGCAGCTGCCTTTTTTGTATTCCTGAAGTGTAAGTTTCCTGCCGCAGTTTCCGCATAAAACAGGATAAGCTTCTTCCGGTGTTGTTGCCATAAATGAATGATCTTCCAGTTCATCGTGGCAGGAATAACATGCGTAATATTTCCTGCACTTCGCGCAGAGCAATGCAGCTATATCAAGCTGTGTGTGATAGTGTGTACACCGTCCTGCTTTGTCAAGTCCGATTCCGTGGATCTTTATGTTTTCCTGCTTTCCCCGAGTATCTTTCGGCAGGCTATTCTTTATCCTGTTACTGTTATCAGCGGTTTCCTGCATTGTTGATTCCTTTTCTGATAGGAATTGCAATCAGAACTGCAAGAACTGTAATCACAATATCCTTTGGAATAAATGCTGTTAAGGAGTATACTGCGATTGCCGGGATGCTCATGGAGCCTCCTACAAAGTGCCACTGCAGACCACCGATTGTCTCAACGATCAGAAGTCCGATCAGTGCAAATCCGATTGAGATTGCAAGGTTCTTTGTCTTGTTCTCTGTTTTCGGACGGATTCCACAAAGCCAAGTCATGATCGGCCATGCCCAGATGTATCCTCCGGTAACTCCTACAATGCTGCTGATTCCACCTGAGAAGTTAGCAAAGATCGGAAGACCGATGGCTCCCAACAGAACGTAAACCAGTGTTGCTGTAGTTCCAAGTCTGGAACCAAGTACTGCTCCTACAAGCGCTACGCCAAATACCTGAATGGTAATCGGTACACCGGTAGGCATTGGCAGTGAAATCTGTGATATTACTGCAAGAACTGCTGCAAACATACCAACCAGTACCATTTCTCTGGTTGTAAATTTTCTCTCTGCAGCAGGGCTTTTTGCATATGACTGACTCATAATAAAACTCTCCTCTTTCCCTGTTGATGATTGGTTTTGACTTTCTTTTTATATCATAGGCGCGGAGAATTGTCAACTTATTTATCCGAATTCAGTTTACATTTGTTTCCGATAAGTATCCGGCGATACATCTGTATAGCGTTTAAACACTCTGGAGAAATAAGTGCTATTTTCGAATCCAAGAAGTTCTGAGACTTCATAGACCATTTTTCCATCCTGAAGCATTTGTCTGGCCAGTTCTATTTTTCGGAGGTTTACATATTCTATGAAATTATAACCGATTTCTTTTTTGAACATGGTGCTGAGATAAGCTGAGGAAACTCCTGTTTCAGCAGCTGCATCTGACAGATGGATTGGTTCCGTGATATGCGCTTCTATATATTTTACTACTTTCTGCAGGATTTCAGATCTACTGCATTTGTAGGCAATCCAGAATTTTTCCATAAAAATATCATTAAATTTCAGAAACCATTTTTCTATTTCCCTGAGGCTTTCCATCATCATGATTTTCTGATAATGACAATTATCACCATCCAACTCTATTTCTTCCAGTGCGCCGTCCAATGACTGTGCAACCAGGGAATAAATTCCCAAAATATCCATAAAATTTCTTCTCAGCACATTGATACTGACATAAGGCTCCTGTCGGATCAGTCCGAAGATTCCATACAGCTCCTGTTCAACTTTTTCTCTGTCAAAACTTCGAATCTTCTCTTTTAGGGAATCCAGATATCCATGCATTCCTCGTGGACTATGACCTTCTGTTTCAATCTTCTTCTGAAAAAACACCAGTTTCTCTTCTTTATCATAATAACTGAAAAGCTGTATCTGCTCGGCCATCGCAGCAGCCCGAACAAGATCCGCAGTTTTTTCCATGCAACCTTCAAAGATTCCCATGTACAGTTCTCTGCCTGTTTTCCGCTCTGCCCTTTTCTTTAATTCCATATAAACAGATCTTTCCGGTTTTTCTTTCAGCAGGAAATATCCATACTGATTTCCCTTCTGAATCTGCAGGCCTTCCCTGAGTTCGGTTTCTGCCCATTTATGGATCATTTCCATAACCCCGGACAACTCTTCTGTATCTTTCGCCAGTATACAGATTAATGTCTGATAATTACAGGTACCTGCAAAAATATCTCTGCTGTCTCTCATAATCTCTTCATAACGGATCTCACGTATTCCCTGCATATGCACCTTATTTCTTTCTTCTGTTTCTCCCAGACACTTTTCCAGAATACTTTCCAGTTCATCAGAACTCAGATTCAGTTTTCGCAGATAATCATACGCCCCCAACTTCATTGCCTTCTTTACAACATCGAATTCTTCCTGGCAGCTTACCACGATTACTCTGGTTTGCATTTCTTCTTTCTTCAAAAATTCCAGAATTTCTAGCCCGCTGACTCTGGGGATATTCAGATCAAGAAGAATGATATCCGGACGGCTGTTCCGGATCATTTCCAATGCTTCTTCTCCATCTGTTGCATCCGGCAGCAGTTCCAGATCCAGTTTCTTCCAGTCTACAAGCTGACGCAGTCCAAGTCTTGCCAGAATTTCATCCTCTACGATCAATACCTTTTTCATAGAATGTTCTTCCCTTCATCCGGATAATAATTGCTATCTTTTTATCCTATTTTATCACCTTTCTTCTGATTCTGTAATTTTTTTTGGAAGACGAACCCATATTTCGAAACCATTTCTGACCTTTTCATTATAGATCAGTCCATAAGATTCGCCGTACAACAGCTTCAGTCTGGAATTTACATTGTAAAGCCCGATCCCCGTCACAGCTCTCTGGTTCTTCTCTCCCTTCAGAAGATCTTCAATCTTCTTTTTATCCGCAGAATTTCCATTATTGAATACAGATATGACAAAATCATTCTCATACTCTATTGCAGAGACTATAATCTGCCCTGCTGTCACACCTTTTACTCCGTGCAGAATCGCATTTTCTACAATCGGCTGCATGGTAAATGCAGGGATTTCATAATAGAATAGTTCTGTTGGAATTACATTATAATACTGAAACGAACTTCCAAACCGCATCTGCATGATATCTACATATGCTTTCAGAAGTGCCGTTTCCTGTCCCACAGTAGTCATGCCGTTTTTGTTACTGTAAACTGCATGCAAAATATCTCCCAGTGCTTCCAGTGCTTTCTCCGTGTTTTCATTCCCCCCTGCACGGTCCTGTCCTTCTTTTATGGCCATGATCCTTATGGAATTAACCGTGTTAAAGATAAAATGAGGGGAAATCTGCGACATGAGCATCTCATAATGGGCTTTTTCTTTTAATCTGCTCTCTCTTTCTACTTTTTCCAGAAGCTCTTCGATCTTTTTCCCAGCCTGGTTATAGCAGGATACAAATTTGCTCATCTCCTTGAAAGAACCTCTGGGTTCCTCCAGAACTGCCATTCCATTGGGAGCTTTTTCCAGAGTCTGTGCCACTTCAACCAAAGGTTTGGCGATTCTTTTAGAAAAATATAACATGGTGCAGACAGTGAATCCAATCACCAGAAGTAACATTTCCAGAATTCTCTGGAGAATCTTTCTGTTTTCTTTTAGGAAAATTTCCTGGGGAACAAGGTAGACCAGTTTATTGGAATCATTCTCCAGTTCGCCTTCCATATAATAAAAATCATCTTTCAGATTACCTGTCGTAATTTCATTCTCAGAAATCTCCTTTACAGTTTCCTGTTCTCTCAGTTCTTTCAGCTGTTTCTGATATTTCTCATTATACTCCATCAATATATCATTGTTTCTGTCCAGGATATAAAGGGCACCGCCTTCCTCTGTCACCATACCTGCTGCCAGTTTTCCCCAGATTTTTTTCTCAGAAAGCCGAATCAGCATGACTCCCAGATTTTTGCCGGAATAATCTAGAATTTCCCGTCCCATATAAAAATATTTCTGTATATTGTCATGTATTGTCATTTCCTGGAACATGGTTTCTATGCCTGTACTGTAAGTTGTCTTTCTTCCATTTTCCAAAATCTCCTGATACCACTGTTCCTTCTCATAATTCGTTTCTGTTCTGCTTAATGTGTAAGAACCAATTATATATCCTTTTTTCGTAAGTATAGCTACTTTTCCGCCAACGGCATTTAAGACGGAGCTCTCTACATCCGAAATATCATTAGAAAGTTCTCTTTTCGCCTGATAGATCTCGTAGGAATCCCCGTCTTGCTCTAAAATTCGCAGGTTCTTCAGTGTATTTTTATTTGTCATCAACATGCTTGTAGCATAATTGGTCACTTCAATCATCTGATCTGTGTTATCCCTGATCTGGGATAGCAAATCTGTCTCATTGTTAATCTTATTTTCCGTGGTAACTTTCTGAAGATAGAAATTCAGAAGCATCAAAGCCAGGCACAACGGCAGCACCACAAAAAGTCCCATATAAAATGTGAGCTGCCTTCTTATGCTCTGGTTACCCGGATTTTTACGTTTGAAACTCATACGCAAATTTCCTCTTTCTACATCTGACCTGTATTTATCCTTTCACTGCACCGGCCGAAAGTCCCTGTACCAGATTCTTCTGCACCAATGCAAAGAAAATCAGAATTGGTATCAGACTAATCACCACTGCTGACATCAGCAGTCCCCAATCTACAGAATACTGTCCTACAAAGTCCTGCATACCAACCTGAATGGTTTTCTTTAAAGTTGTATTAATAAAAATAGAAGCATACATATATTCATCCCAGGATGTCATAAAACAGAACAAGGCTGTAACAAAAAGTCCCGGCTTAGCCACATGAATAATCACATGGAAAAAAGATTTCAACCTGCTACAGCCATCAATCCTGGCAGCTTCCTCCAACTCCCATGGGATGGAAATAAAAAATGCACAGGTATTCCATATGGCAAAAGGCAGGGTAAAAGAGCAGTACATCAGAATCAGTCCTATATAACTGTCAATCAGGTTCAACTGTTTCATAATAATATAGTAAGGAATACACAACAGGATTCCCGGAAACATTCTTGTCATAAGAACCGCCATCTTAATTTTCCCGGCACCTACGATTCTATATCTGGTAAGTCCATATGCTGCCATTACTGATAATATCATACAAATCAGTGTTGTGACCAGTGTAATGAAAATACTGTTCATAAAATATCTTACGAAATTCGACTGAAACAGTACCTGTCTGAAATTGTCAAATGTGATATGAGTCGGTATGATCTGAGATAGATCATATATCTGTTCCTTTGTTTTCAGGGCAGTCAATACCACATAGATAAACGGGGTCACTGCAAGAAAAACCATGACTATTGTGAATATATAGGCTACCACATGCCTTATAGCTTCATTTCGTTGTTTTGTATGCATATAGTTTCCTCCTCCCTATTCTTTCTCACTTACCATCTTCAGGTAAACTCCAGAGAAAACAGCCATAAATATAAACAATACCACGGATGCAGCTGCTGCAGTTCCAAAATTATGGTCAATAAATGCTCTTCTGTATGCATAGGTATAAATAATCTCTGTGCTGTACAGCGGGCCACCTTTGGTCATCAGCCAGATGGTGTTAAAACAGGACACAATACCGATCAGATTCAGAATGGTTGAAATAGCCAGAGGCTCTTTGATAATCGGAAGTGTGATTTTCCAAAAACACTGCCAACGACTGGCACCATCTATTTCCGCACTCTCATACACATCCCCGGAAATTCCCTGCAGTGCTGCCAGAATAAAGATCATCTGAAAAGGAATTCCCTTCCATATTGCTACCAGAACCACACACCAGAACGCTGATCCCACATTTCCAAGCCAGGATACAGATTCTGTAATCATTCCCAGCTTCACTGCCAGTATATTAATGATACCTACATTTGCATTGAATAAAAAAGTAAAGGTCATAGCTGCTATGGCATGGGGAACTGCCCATGGAACCAGAATCAGCGTTCTATATACAGATCTTCCTTTCAGTTTCTGGTTCAGTGCAAGTGCAAGAAGCATGGCTGCCACAAGCTGTACCACAAGATTCACCACCGTCCACTTCACTGTATTTCCAATAGACTGTAGGAACACTTTGTCTTTAAAAATATCAATATAATTCTGTAAACCTGCAAAGGTATTAAATGTAGGATCATTTGAGCGTACAAGGTTATAATTTAAGAAACTCAGATAAATACCTCTGAAAAGAGGATACACAGAAAGTGCCAGTACCGCAATTACTGCTGGTGCCATCAAAAGATATCCTGGAAGATTTTTTTTCAGTTCCAGGCCTTCTTTTCTACGTATTTTGGACATGATCTTCCTCCCTTCTCAATGAAGAAGCGCTGCCGCCATTTCACGCCAGCGCCTCTGTTATTATTTCATGTTTGTTTCCCGGATATTTTTACTGATAATTAGATGCAATGTTTTCATTGAGCTTCTGGGTAAGAGAAGTCAGCGCATCTTCAGCTGATGACTGTCCGTAGTCTACTTCCAGGATGGCATTGGTGATCAGTTCATCGATGGATTTCTCATTGATAACAGCAGGTCTTGCTTCTGTATACGGAAATTCTTCTGTAAAGACTTTCAGTTTGTCATTTCCTTCCAGTGCTTTGTCATAGTCGAAGTCTTTACGTGCTGAAATCTTTCCTTCTACGCCAAGAAGAGCATCTCCTTTTTCTGAATTCAGATACTGAATCAGGTCATAAGCAAGTTCCGGATCTTTGCAGTTGGTATTAATATTCCAGGTCCATCCTCCCAGTACAGTTGCTTCTGTTTTTCCTTTTACCATCGGAGCAATGCCGTAATCCAAATCCGGATTAATATTTTCTACTTCGCTGGAGCACCAGTCTCCGCCCAACAGGAAGGTTGCTTCTCCATTTGCAAAACTTTCATATACTTTGTCCCATGTAGTTGCTTCTTTAAAAGACTCTACCAAACCGCCTTTGGAGATCAGATCACAAATATAATTCCATGCCTCTTTTCCCTCCTCATTGTCGATCACTACCTGCGGGATATCTCCACTTGTATCAATGACTGGGCATTCATTCTGATAGAAAAATGAATAAAAAGCATATGCACTCTGATAAGTAATAATACCGCCATATCCGGCTTCTTTTGCTTTATCTACTGCATCAGAAAGTTCTTCCCATGTTGTAGGAACATCGATTCCCAGTTCCTCCAGACGTTCTTTATTATAATAGAGACCCGTACAGTCCATATACCATGGCACGGAATAATATTTACCCTCAAATTTGCCGGAATTGAGTGGTCCTTCCTGATACTGCGCAGTAAGCTCATCGGCTGTGGTAATATCTTCCAGTGGATACAGAAGTCCCATTGCTGCAAGGTCAATGGCATGTCCGGAATTGTCCATCACTACAATGTCTGCTCCGCCTCCTGCCAGAGCTGCTGTCTGGAAAGATTCCTTAATATCCTGCTGGGAAGCTCCCTGCAATGTGATCTCCACCCCTGGATTCTCTTCTTCATATTGTTTGATCACTTTCGCAAGCTCTTTCCCTTTTGCTTCTGTCTCATCGATCCAGTTATTTAACATCAGAAGTGTCAGTTCTCCTTCTTTCTGATCTGAAGTATCGGATGCAGCCCACACACCTGTCTGTGCGCCCAAAGTCAAAGCCCCTGCCAACATAACAGCTAATGCTCTTTTCTTCATTATATAGTTCCTCCTTCTCATCTTCTCTCTTAATCTCTATGTTACTGATCTGCTTTCCAATCGATTGTTCTGCTATGCACTTATTAAAACATGAAATCCCTGATTTTTGAATAACGATATTATTCTTTCTTTTTCCATCTTTTCTAAAAAAAGTAGAGCTTTCCGGAACTGGTATTATTTTTATCTTTTTGGGGTCAAACATCTAAATTATCTTTATTCTCATTTCTCTTCTCATCACGTATAATCACAAGCATAAAAGACAGATGCAGGATTCCTGACATCCTGTGGATTTTATTCCTAACTAACTTTTTACTATTTTTTCTACTATTTTTAAGGAGGGTTTTCCATCATGAAAAAACTGAATGTTGCTTTAGTAGGCTTAAGCTTCGGGCTTGAATTCGTTGCTATCTACTGTAAACATCCTGATATTGATAAGGTGTATATCGTAGATAAAAATGAGAAACTTCTGAATATTGCAAAAGAACGATACAGCATTCCTGATGAACGCTGTTTCACAGATCTGCAGGATGTACTGGATATTCCTGAAATTGATGCAGTTCATCTTGTAACACCGCCAGCAACACATGCTCCGTTTTCTGTACGCGTCTTAAATGCAGGTAAACATTGTGGCTGTACAATTCCTATGGGAATGAGCATCCAGGAATTAAATGACATCATTGCAGCCCGCAAGGCCTCCGGCAAAAATTATATGTTTATGGAAACAACGATTTTCCAGAGAGAGTTCCTCTATATCCAAGAACTTTATAAGAAGGGTGAACTTGGACGTCTCCAGTACATGACCTGTGCACATTATCAGGATATGGAAGGATGGCCGGAATACTGGGAAGGCTTCCCGCCACTGATGCATCCGACACATGCAGTTGCTCCTTGTCTGATGCTCGCAGGCCATCTTCCAGACAAGGTTTACGCAAGAGGTTCCGGAAAAATCCGCAAAGAACTGGCTGACAAATACGGCTGCCCGTTTGCATTCGAATCCGCATTTATTTCTCTTCAGGATAGCGATGTAACTATTGAAATGGAACGTTTCCTCTACGGTGTAGCCAGAAGCTATTCCGAATGCTTCCGAGTATACGGTGAAAACGAGAGCTTCGAATGGCAGCAGCTTGCTGATGAAGATCCTGTTCTCTTTACCCGTACAGGAGAACTGGAGAAAGTGGACATTCTGGATGAAGACAGCGAAAAATCCAGTCGTGGATCAGAGATTGTGGAAAAAAGAATCCAGATCCCGGATTATGCACACCTTCTTCCGAAGGAAATCGCATCCTTCACCACCAACACAGTATATAACAATGAGAACACCCATCTCTCCTTTACCCAGGGTGGGGGTCACGGTGGTTCCCATCCACACCTTGTACATGAATTCATTCGTTCCATTCTGGAAGAACGTAAACCTGCTATTGACGACATCATGGGTGCTTACTGGACAGGTACAGGAATCTGTGCGCACGAATCCGCTATGAAGGGTGGAGAAGTTATTACAATTCCTCGTTTCGAATAACCTATATCATTTAACTTTATATCATAAATACATCAGAGAGTGTGTAGAAATTTTCCAATCTACACACTCTCTGATATTTTTCATCTATTTACAGCAAATCATATATAATGTTATTATTTCACTATCTTCTCAATGATGCACTGATGCTCTTTATCCTTTTTGGAATAGTTAATCCCTGCCAAAAGAATATTTCCTGCATATTTCTCCAGACTTTTACAATATTGCTTCTGTTTAATCTGAGAAATAGCTCCTTTGGCACTTTTATCCCATTTTAATTCCACTACCAGAGCAGGTTTATCAGGAAATTTTTTTCTCGGAATAAAGACCATATCCGCAAATCCCTTTCCTGTTGGCAGTTCACGATATACGCTATAATAGTTTCTAGCCGCATACAGAGCCAGTGAAATAGTATAACTTAATGCATTTTCATCATTATACTGAAGATGCGAGGTCTCAAAGTGTGCTCTTTGCATTCCCTGTGCAACCATCTGCTCATTCTGATTCCAGATTGCATTCAGGACATCTGCCGAATTTTTTAAAGCTTTTGACACTTCACCCCAGTCTGATACAGAAACAGCATTTGCATACTCATTCCGGATTTCATTATTAGGAATATACACACAATGTTCTGTAGAATCATATGTCAGATATCCCAGATGGATCAATAAGGTCAAAACATCATTCTCATCCCGGAATGTCGTCATATCATTTGTAAAATTTCCGGTATTAACAGGAATATGCTCTCCTGCCAGCATACAGAGAATATCATCCTTTAACCCCTCAAAATTCATATCTATATAAGTCTGCAGTGCTTCAAAAGATTCTGTCATATTCCAGTAGTTTCTGATAGAACCAAAGAGCATGCCGTTTACCACAGACCTTGGATTACAAACCGGCTCACAGTTTTCAAACCTGTACCCGTCATACCATTCTCTGATTTCCCTCATATCCATATGATATTTCTCACATAATTCTCTGACTTCTGTCTCTGTAAAACCCACAAACTTCGCCAGAGGTCCTGCATAAATCATAGAAAATTCATCAAACATATTCAGGGCAGAATGTGTTCCATATTTCTTTACCGGCAGGATTCCTGTCATATAAGCAAGATGAATATAAGATTTATCCTTAAGAAAATCCCGCAGAAAATCAAGATACTGCTCCTGTGCTTCTTTATCTGACTTGTATTCTCTGAAAATACAATCCCACTCATCTATAATAATCACAAACGGACATCCTGTCTGCTGATATACATCCTGCATACTTTCAGCAAGATCTTCTTCATCAAAATAGTCCACATCAGGATATTCCTGTTTCAGGTCACGCATCAGAATCCGGTTTAATCGCAGGACCATTTTCTCTACTGTCTTACTGCGGCTTAGGAATTCCTGCATATTTATAAAGAAAACATTGTATTTGTTCAGATATTTTGAAAAAGATGAATCTTCTTTTATCTTAAGTCCGTCAAATAATTTTTCAGACTGACATCCTCTGCTGTAATATGCAGCCAGCATATTTGCAGTCACAGACTTTCCGAAACGTCTTGGTCTGCTTACACAGACATTTTGCTGCATGGTGTTAAAAACACGATTGGTATATTGTATCAGTTCTGTTTTGTCCACATAAATCTCAGAATTGATTGCTTTATAAAATTTATCATTGCCGGGATTTAAATACACACCCATTTCACACACCTGCTTTCCTGACAGATATTTTAATTTACCGTAACTATAAAAGTTCCGTCCAACTACCGTACTGTCTTTCAACTGATATTCCTGTAAATTTGTACTTTCCTTTTCCATATCCCGAAACCGGCTCCAGTATTTTCCTTTTAACTAATTCTTTAATAAGCATAGAAGCGCGTGTAGGCTTCAGACCAGTAGCATGTTGTACATCTTCTCTTCCAAATGCCACTTTATCACTTAACGCATCATACATTTTCTGAATATGGTTTATTGTTTTTTCCAGGAAACCATGAATTTCATCTGAATACTTGTCATGCACGTCAATATTCACTTTTTCTGTTACAATATTCGCTTTTTCCCTCTTAATATTCACTTTGCTCGTTTCAATGTTCACTTCTTCTGTTTTCAGACTCTCATTTAGAAGATTTATAAATTCTTTATTAATGTGCATCATGCGATTATGAAGAGGATTTTTTTCATTCAGCAATAAATTTCGCAAAAATACTTCCAGATATTCAGTTGTCTCATGGATTCCATTCTTTAAGTCATTATAGTTTGCACGAACCAGAGCATTTCGAAAATACCAGGCATTCTCTGCGAATATATCATTTGTGGCATCAAATCCCAGTGTTCTGAGATATTTAATAAAAAAAACTGCCGTAGTTCTGGTATTTCCTTCGCCAAACACATGTATCTGCCACAGATTTGCCACAAAAACTGCCAGATGATGTATCATTTCTTCTATAGATAAACCCTTATAGCTGTACTTTTTTTCCTGCGTAAAATCATATTCTAATGTCTCTCTAAGTTCTGATGCACTTCCATAAAGAACGGAAGCTCCATCTAATACCCATTCTTTTTTTGTAATGTTATAATCCCTGATTTTTCCGGCATGCGAATAAATTCCTGTAAATAGTTTCTTATGAATTGCCAGATATTCTGTAGGCGTAAAACTAAATGCATTTTCTGATAATAGTGCTGCAATTCTGGCTGAAACTTTATCCGCTTCTTCAGTTCTGTCTCCTGGCTTTGGCTTTTCTCGTCTTTCCTCATAATAAGAATCTACCAGATATTGAGCTTCTTCTATCGTAATTTTTCCCTCAATATTCAGAACAGCTGTATCAACCAGATACTGCGACGGCTTTAATCCATCAACAGCCTGTAAACCAATGGCAGTATTCCATACATATCCCTTTTCCCGCCTGCCTGGCTCTGCCTGTATAAGATATTCTCTGAAAGGATCTGTTTTCATTGATTATCACGCCTTTTTTTCTATTTTATCATTCTTAATAGTTTCACTCTCTGTGTCCTAGCTCCCAGAATGCCACTGCACTTGCTGCTGCCACATTCAATGAATCTACTCCGTGGGACATTGGTATCTTTACTGTATAATCGCAGTCTGCGATGGTCTGTGATGCAAGGCCGTCACCTTCTGTTCCGAGAATGACTGCCAGTTTTTCTTCTGAACGGAGTGCTTTGTCATCAATTCCTACGGAATCGTCACGCAGAGCCATTGCAGCTGTTTTAAATCCCAGATTTTGCAGAATCTGCATTCCATCCTGCGGCCATACAGTTTTTTTATCAAAGTATGTCCAGGGAATCTGGAATACAGTTCCCATGCTGACTCTGGCTGCACGTCGGTAAAGCGGATCACTGCATCCGCCGGTCAGAAGTACTGCATCCATATGGAGAGCTGCAGCTGAGCGAAAAATAGCTCCGATATTTGTAGGGTTTACAACATTCTCAAGAACTGCTATGCGGCTGGCATTTCTGCAGATTTCCTCTACGAGTGGGAGTGGATTTCTGCGCATTGCGCAGAGCATTCCTCGAGTAAGGGCAAATCCGGTCAGTTTGACCAGAAGTTCATATTCCGCAGTATAAACCGGCACATCCGGATATTGTTTCAGGATTTCCTGTGCCTCTCCTTCCAGATCTTTATGCTCCACCAGAAAAGAAATTGGCTGATATCCTGCATTCAGGGCACGTTCAATCACTTTCGGACTTTCCGCAATGAAAATTCCCGGTTCCGGTTCATAGTATCGTAAAAGCTGCACTTCAGATGTTCTGGCATATACATCCAGTTCCGGCGCAGCAAAATCTTTTATTTCATTCCACATAATAAAACCTCCAAACCGAATAGCCTTCACCACTGAATAGCTTCTATACAATTCAGTATTTTTTCTTTATTTTTAGAATGTAAATATGTTTTATTTATAGCAGATTTTCTATACTGCAAATAAGAATTTTTTGTTTTTTCTATAAGTAAGTTTGTAAAAAATCTTTCCCAGCTGAAATATTTCTTACTGTCAATAAACAGCTCCGGAGTTTCTAATATCTTACGAATTTCTCTGTCATCAATCAAACCTGATTTTAATACAATCCATTCAAATGATTCCGGTAAATATAAATGAATATTTTTCTTCTTATGTGAAATTTCATATAAACCATTCATCTCAGGTCCGATTGCTGCTCCATCGGCAATCACACACACTTCTCTGTTTTTCACATTTTTTATCTTTGAAAAAATATTCGACTTCCCACCTGCACTTTCACACTCAAGGTTCCTTTCATCCGAAACTGCTTTGAAAAATTCATATCCGGAATTGGAATCTTCTACAATAAACAACTCGGGTTTTATGGGAAGTTCCTGGATATCTGAATATATCCTATACATTTGTTGATATATTTTCTTTGTATTCTGATATCTCCCAGATGCATATAGTCCATATATTTCCTCGACACTATATGGAAGGTTATAAAGATTTTCTCTGGTGATCAATACAAAATAATTGTCTGAGCCACGTACTTCCGCTGCAAATTCTTCCGTATTAATAAATGCATTTTCTTCGTCTATAAAAAATATTGTCCCCGCTGTGTTCTGCAAGATTAATTTCCAGCTGACACCCTCCAGAATTCTGCATGGAACATTTGACAGCACATCCACTCCACTGGATTCACCAAGATTTTCTGCCTGTCGTAACATATTGATCAATGTTGTTTTGCCTGTCGCACTGTCCCCTTGAATAATTGTAATGTTACGTTTTATTTCGAATTCATAATGAAGCTTATTGTTACGTACAATTACTTTATATTTTCCTTTCATTACTTTCACCTATACATATTCAACAGCAATGTCAATAAATTCTTCCATATTATGAACGATCTGATTTTTGTTTAAAATTTTAATCTCGAACTCGTTATCTCCAAAATCCATAATATGGCGTAGATTGACTATCAGTTCTTTTTGTTTTCCAATTTCCAGAATCCATTTTGCACAGTTATTTCCACAAGCAGATGCATTAAATATCCGGCCACTGTCATCAAACGCCATTAAGATTAAGGTTTTTACCCCTCCTGATATTTCTTTTACAGAAATAGGACCTAATACGGGACTTTGAATCAGCCGTTCACTGACTACATCTGACTTGTCTACATCTTTTATCATTTTTACAGACAAGGAATCTGTGATCCATTCATCTTCGTATCTATTATCAAAATAAGTTGGCGGATGGTAAATTGCTTCTTTCATTTCTCCCAGATAAATGTTAAGCATTAGTTTTCCCCCTGATTTGATTTATTTATGGTTTTTATAATACCTTATTCTACCTCTTTTCACAACCCATCAAGACCACATCCCGGCAAATTAATTGTTACTGAATTATAGCAATTCCATACACTGCTGTTTTGACATGTATATGCCGAAATTTCATTGCTTTTGGCATAAGAAAATTTTATAATGAATTGTAACTATAGCAATTCCATAAAAAACTAAGTACTCACTTATTTTTTGTTGAGGGTGAAATATTATGATTTACAGAACTTATTATCTGTCTCCACTTGGAAGAATGCTGCTGGCAGCTGATGATATGGGGCTTGCAGGAGTCTGGTTTGAGGGACAGAAGTATTTTGGAGAATTTCCAGGACACATGGATTTTTCTTTTGAAGAAAATGAAAACCATATTTTAAAAGATGCTCTGCGTTGGCTGGATATTTATTTCAGCGGGCAAAAGCCAGATTTCCTGCCGAAGCTTCATCTGATCGGAACAGATTTTCAGAGAGAAGTGTGGGATATTTTACTGGAGATCCCTTATGGTCAGACAGTTACTTACGGCGAGATTGCCCGCAAAATAGCTGATAAACGTGGACTGAAAACCATGTCTGCCCAGGCAGTTGGCGGTGCAGTTGGACATAACCGGGTTTCTGTGATCGTCCCCTGCCACAGAGTTATTGGTTCAGATGGAAGTCTTACCGGTTATGCCGGAGGGATTGAGCGGAAAATCAGACTACTTGATATTGAACAGCCTGATTTTATCCGGACAATTCCTAAATTTTAACCAAATCCCGCTCTCTGCTTTACTTGTTATAAGTTCAGACAACTGCCATCCTTTTTCTTCTGTCTTTATATGCCAGAAACAGAATCGTCAGAAACGTAACTGTCTCCGCTGCAAGAAGAGAGATCCAGATTCCATTTAATCCAAATAATTTCGCAAGTATAACTGCGCAGATAACAATGGCAACAATTCCTCTCAGTAATGAACCGACAATTGCGATTTTCGGTTCATCTACTGCTGAGAAATATGCCACCAGTACAATATTGATTCCTGCCACTATAAATCCAAGGAAATACAGACGCAGTCCTGTGTGTGCATAATTCAATAACTGAACATTATTTTCACTGTTGAAAATGCTGATCAGCGTGTCGGTTGAAGTCCAGATGATCAATTGGGTCAGTGCTTCTACAGCAAGACATACGAGCAGGCTCCATTTCAGAAGTTTTCTTACCTGAGTGGGCTGGCCTTTTCCGTAGCTTTCACTGATCAGGGGCTGTGCTCCCTGGGCCAGACCGTTAAAAATTGCAAATGCCACGATAGAAAGGTTTGCCACAACTCCATAGGCTGCTACCCCCATATTTCCCGCGATTCCCAGGATCAGAAAGTTAAATACAATGGCGATCACACCGGAAGACAGTTCACCGACGAATGCGGAAACTCCTAGCTGACAGCAGGAAATCAGATGTCTGAATGACGGTTTTTTCCAATAGAATCCTACATGGTTTCTGCTGCTTCTGTAGTGTATGGTACAGACGCTCATTGTTACGATCGGACAGATTGCAGTAGCCAGTCCGGCTCCGGAAAATCCCAGACCGACCGGGAACATGAATATATAATCAAATATAATGTTAAAGATACTTCCACTGATGGAACCGATCATTGCAATAGAAGGCGCTCCATCGTTTCTGGCAAATGCAGTAAATGTATAATTTGACATGAAGAATGGTGTTGCGATCAGAATAATTCTCACATAGTTTCGTCCAAGTCCGATCAGTCCGGCATCTGCACCCAACAAAGCCAATGCTTTGTCCGGAATAAAGATTCCGATCAGCATAAATGGAACTGCAGCCAGTATGCTCCAGGTTACTGACTGTACGAAATAATGTTCTGTATTTTTTCCTTTTGCCCTGCTTATGGCATACCTGGTAGCGGAACCAATCCCGATCATAGCCCCAATCGCATAGATCAGTCCATAAACCGGCAGGATCAAATTGAGAACTGCCAGTCCGTCAGCACCGGAATATACAGATATAAAGAAAGTATCTGCCAGAACATAAACTGAAATCCCGATCATTCCGGCAACACTCTGGGTTACATATCTGGTGAATCTTTTCAGCATAATACTTCGCTCCTTCGTTATATTGTCAGCATTGTCTTCCTTTCATCTGCAGACTTATCTCACCATTATACCCATATAAAACAAAAATGCAACCACAAAAACTCCAGACATAAAAATCTCCTTAAGCAGGTTTTTTAATGCTGCTCAAGGAGACTCTGTTGATATTCGCAATTCACTTCACGACACTCTTTATTTTACCCGTTTTTTTTTCAGATCTTCTACAATTTCATTGTAACGTTTTTTATTCAGGCGATAGAAAAACAGTACAATTGCTGTCACTATCCATAAAATTCCCGGAATTGTAGTAAAGGAATGTCTCATAATACTGAGGACAGCCGGATTCTGTACCTGATTTGCCACATATCCATATTTTCCAAGAAGTGCTGCAAGAAGCGCAGTTCCTATTGCCATGCCAATTTTATTTCCCAGTGACACAAATGCATATTGAAAACCATCATTTCTTAATCCCGTTTTCCACTCTCCGTATTCTACGCAGTCAGGAATGATCGCATAAATTGCAGTGTTAAATCCAGAGAAAAAGAACTGTGTAATTCCTGCAAGTGTATAGAACGCTGCAGGTGTTTCTTTTACATTAAAGAAGAACATACAGAGCATGGAAATTCCAGTAAAAAGGGCAAAAATGGATGCAGTTCTTCCTTTATTATTCAATTTTCGGAATACAGGCTGGAAACATGCAGCACCGATAATGGATGGAATGATAATGCACATGGAATATGTAGTATAGTAGGATGCATTTCCCTCTACATAAGTGAAATAGTATAAAACATCTGCATTTCTTCCATAAAGTGTAAATCCGAATAACACCTGTCCGATTAATGCCAGAATATATGGGCGGTTCTGCATCACTGCTCTTAACTGCACTTTTATGGATATTTTTTCTTTTTCCGGCATAATCACCTGCTCTTTTGTTTTTGCAAAACAGAAGAAATGACAGGCTGCAAAAATACATCCGTATATGATTGCTACCAGTAGGTATCCGATTTTAGCACTTTGACTGCCAAGTTTTCCAATCAGTGGAACTGTAATGATATTGATAATTCCAATTGCAACCATTGCAGATACTGAACGTGATGTATTAATCTTTGCACGTTCATCGATATCCTGTGTCATTGCTCCACAAAGGGTGCCATACGGGATATTTACACAAGTATATCCAAGTACCAGCAGACAGTATGTAATTACCATATAGATAACCTTTGATCTGTCCGGCCAGTCCGGATGTGCCCAGAATGTCATAATCAGAAGCACGGCCGTGATCGGAGCTGCAATGAGAAGCCATGGACGATAACGTCCCCATTTTGTTTTGGTTTTATCTGTCAGTCCACCCACGATCGGATCATTGATCGCATCCCAAAATCTCGAAAACAGCATCAGGGCAGAGACTGCTGCCATACTGATTCCGAATACGTCTGTGTAAAAAATCATGAGAAAATTACTGACGAACATCCAGCTGAAATTACATCCTACATCGCCAAATCCATATGCGATTTTACTGATCAACGGAACTTTTACATTTTCGTTTTTATTCTCCATAATTCCTCCTGCCTGCTGCCATCCTCCGTCTTTCCGTTTACTCATGTCTTCTTTACAGCAGTCTTTTTTATTATATCTTTGTCTTACATAATGCTTATGATCAGCAGGGTATTTTATTTTTCCTGCACATTGATAATCACTTTCATTGTAGTCTCACGGTTATCGTCAATGTACTGGTATGCTTTCAGATAATCTTTAAATGCAAACGTCTTAGAGATCAGCGGTCTTAAATGCACTTTTCCTTCATTCACCAGTCTGATTCCGTCTACATAATCATCATGTCTGTACATCATTGTGCTCTTGATATCAAGCTCATGATCATTTGCAACTGCCAAATCGATCTCAGCCATTCCTGCAAAAACTGCAACCAGCACAATCACGCTTCCTTTTCTTGCATATTTGATCGCCTGTCCCATTGTAATGTTATTTCCTGCACAATCATAGATAACATCTGCCTTATCCGGTCCAAAGGCTTCTACCATTGCTTCCCCGAAATTTTTATTTCTTGTGTTGACACATACGTCAATTCCACACTCTTTTGCTTTTTCCAGACGGAGATCACTGACATCTGTGATCATAACTTTAGCTGCTCCCATCCCTTTTGCAGACTGCGCTACCAGATTTCCGATCGGACCGGCTCCTATCACCACAATATTCATTCCTGTTACATCGCCCATCTGTTTAACACCATGAACAGCTACTGCCAGAGGCTCAATCATTGCGCCCTCTTCATAAGACATATCTTCCGGTATCGGTGTTACTTTTGATGCATCAACTGCAAAATATTCGGATGCAGTTCCTGTTGTCTGGAATCCCATTACTTTCAGCTCTTCGCAGAGATTGTATTTTCCGTGACGGCATGGATAACAATGTCCACAATATACCTGTGGCTCAATTGTTACTTTCTGTCCCACATGAAATTCTGTTACTGCATCACCTGTTTTTACCACTTCTCCTGATACTTCATGTCCCTGGGTTACCGGATATTTTGTAAAAGGATGTTTTCCGTGATATACATGGATATCAGAACCACAGATACCAATATTCATAATCTTAACCAAAACCTGGTTGTCTTTAATCTCTGGTACGGGAACCTCTCTGAAAATAATTTCTCCTGGATTTGTCATAACCTGCTGTAACATAATATTTTCCTCCTTATTTGTTGAATGTACTTTGAACCTCTAGTTATTTATTAACTTTTATCAAATGTTTTATTAAAGTAATTACATTATTATTCAAATCGCTAAATTTGTCAATAAACATTTAAAAATATTTCTCATTTCTACCAGTTGCACAAAGTAAAGATTTTATTTTTATGCAGATGTTACTATAACACTCCTCATAATTATCTGCTGAATTCCCGCACAATAACAAAATACCCTGATCACAACCTTTCTTTGTTGTAATCAGGGTATTTTTTATATTCAGATATTTGTTTAATATGGTATATCAGCAGATCATCAGTGATTCAAGAATGCTATCGGCTATATCTTTCCGATAAAATCCTGCAAGAAATGCTTTGCTGCACCTACAGCTGAGGCTTCTTTCTTATAAGAACAGTTTTTCAGATATCTCAGATCATGATCAAATCCATTATACTTCATTACTTTTTCCCCAAGAGGTATCATATAATCTGAGAGATATCCACCCATTTCACCTCCAAGAATGATATCCATATCATATGCCATGCGCAGATTTGAAATCAGAACTGCAAGATAATCAAGATACTCTTCCCATTTTTTCTCTGCCTTTTCATCATTGTTTTGAAGCAGCTGCATAAACTGTTCCACAGAATCCTTTGACTCACCAACAAGTGCGCCTGCAGCGCAATAAGCATCTGCACAACCTGATTTTCCACAATAACACTTGCGGCCCTGAGGTACAAGTATCATATGTCCAAATTCTCCGGCCTTCTGATTTTCTCCGGAAAACAATTTTCCCCCTATGCAGAATGCACCGCCAAGAGTCTGATTCAACGAAAGATAAATTGCATTCTGATAGGTGTTCATATCTTCCGCCATCATTGCTGCATTGGCATCATTTGAAAAATAAACCGGGAAAGAAAATGCCTGTTCCAGGAAACTGAGACTATAGTTTTCAAGTTTCAGTGCGTGGGATTTTATCACCAGTTTCTGCTCCTGATTAATGATTCCCGGAATAGAGATTCCAACACCCAGAAGCTTTTCTTTCTGTTCTGCATCATTCATATGATCCAGAAATTTCGCCGCAAAATCTGCCACCTGACTGCAGTATGACATATCAGATACAAATTTCAGACGGATCCGCTCTGATTTCACAATCTCATACTTCAGATTTACCAGCACCATTCCCAGATGATTTGCAGTGATCACAATTCCCATTGCATAACGATAGGATGGATTGATTCCAATACTTTTAGCCTTTCTTCCTCCTGTGGATTCATATTCTCCAGTTTCTATTATGATACCTTTTTCCAATAAATCTTTTACATTAGACAGAACTGTTGGCATACTCAGATTCAGTTCTTTGGATATTTCCACTTTTGATGTGGATTCTCTATTTATAATATAATTTACGATTTTTGATTTCGTAGCAAATTTCTTTTCCAGTCCGCTCATTCTGTTTCTACCTTCTTTTATTAATGTATTTATAAAAGAATGATACCTGTTATCGTCATATTTGTAAATAGCCATTGTCTCTGCAGAGTATGTTGCAACAGATATGTGATTACGATAACAGATAAATTTACATCGTCCGGATAAAATATTATATTTCATTTTTCATGTTAATGATATAAAATTATTAATGTAAATATCAGGGCATATTCGAATAATCATTTCTAAATTTTTTTAAATATGCTCCGGAAAGGAACTTTTATACTAATGAAAACCAAGATTCAGGATATGACCTCCGGTTCACCGGGACGGTTGATCATTCTTTTTGCAATTCCCCTGATGCTGGGAAATATCTGTCAGCAGCTTTATACAATGGTGGATACCATGGTTGTTGGCCAGGTTGCAGGTGTGGAGGCTCTTGCCGCACTGGGTGCTGTTGACTTTCTGATGTGGGTTGTCACAGGAATATCCACAGGACTCACTCAGGGATTTTCTATTCAACTCTCCCAATATTATGGGGCAAAGGATTTCGAAAATCTGCGTAAATCTCTGGCTCACAGTTACCGGCTGACCGCATTCATCGCAGCCGGAGTATTGATTCTCAGCCAGTCATTTGCCTCGCTGGTATTAACAGGGCTGCATACACCTTCCAATATTATCGGAATGTCCCTGTTATATCTGCGCATCATTTTCTGTGGAATCCCCGCCACAGCAGCCTATAATATGTTTGCCTCTGCCCTAAGGGCTATGGGAAACAGTAAAACACCGCTGACTGCAATGATCATCGCATCTGTGCTGAATGTCTCACTGGACATCCTTTTTGTGGCAGGCTTCGGATGGGGTGTGGCAGGAGCAGCAATCGCAACTGTGATCGCACAGAGCTTCTCCGCTGTTTACTGTTTCCTGATTTTACGCAGAATTGATATCGTTCATCTGACCAGAGCAGATTTTATGCCTGCCTCCGGCATGAATGCCCGCCTGATGAAGCTTGGTATTCCTGTTGTATTTCAGAATATCATCATCGGTGTGGGCGGTCTGGTAGTCCAGTATGTGATCAATGGATACGGTTTCCTTTTTGTGGCAGGATTTACAGCTACAAACAAGCTTTATGGTCTGCTGGAAATGGCAGCTATTTCCTATGGATATGCCATCGTTACCTATGTGGGTCAGAATCTGGGAGCCGGAAAGATTGACAGGATCAGAAAAGGTGTCCGCAGCAGTATGCTGCTTTCCCTGCTTACCTCACTGATTATTTCTGCCGCCATGTTTTTATTTGGAAAAAATATTCTCTCACTTTTCATCTCAGGTGAACCGCAGCAGACACAGCAGGTACTGGCAATTGCTTTTAAATACCTTTCTATTATGGCTGCCATGCTCTGGGTTTTGTACTTTCTGTACGTGTACAGATCTGCACTTCAGGGGCTGGGAGATACCTTAATGCCTATGGTAAGTGGTATGGCTGAATTTGTCATGCGTATCAGTGCTGCACTGATTCTTCCCCATTTTATCGGACAGGACGGTATTTTCTTTGCAGAGATTGCAGCATGGAGCGGAGCCACTGTGATCTTATGCATCAGCTATTATGTACGGATGCATAAATATCATTAAGAAAAAACAGGCACATAGTCCCGGATATCCGGTATATGTGCCTGTGAAGCGTGTAAAATTATGTAAGATTCTTAATCCATTTATATTTCTTATAATGTTTATAGACCACCGGCAGTTTAATGATCTCGTCCAGATTGAGTACAAAGTAGACAACCATAACCGGCAGTTTCAGGATAAATGCGCAGATGCATCCCAGAGGAACAATGATACACCACAGAGTTACAGAATCACACAGCATTCCAAATTTGGAGTCTCCGCCTGCTGCGAAGATTCCGCCTATTGTCATACAGTTTACTGATTTTCCTGCGATGTAATAGGAAGAGATCAGCAGCATTTTTTGCAGATATCCGCGGGCTGTCGGGGTGAGATCTACCATTTTTGTGATAAATGGGGATAAGGCGATCAGGACAAGGCCTGATACAATTCCTGCAATAATCGCAGTTTTGGTAAGTGTCTCACCTACCTCTTTTGCTTCCTGCAGACGGTCTGCACCAAGACGGTTTCCCACTATGATACTGCCTGCATTTCCAAGTCCGAGGCAGAAGCATACAACAAGATTTTTTGAAATATTTGCTATTCCATTGGCGGCAACTGCATCCGTTCCCAGATGTCCCATAATCACAGAATACATGGAAAAGCCTATTCCCCATGCAAGATTATTGATCAGTAACGGAACAGCTTTCTGCCAGAAACGGCCAAATAACTTTTTCTCACAGCTTCTGAGACTGAATTTTACAGCTCTGATCCTGCACAATACATAACCAACACTCCACAGGAACTGCACAACTGTTGCAAGTACGGTTGCCAGTGCAGCACCTTTAATCCCCATCTTCGGAAAGCCGGACAGTCCGAAAATGAAAACAGCATTCAATGCAATATTGAGAATTACCATAACCCCATTGATCAGAGTACTCATATTTACTGCACCACAGTTCTTCATGATTGCCAGGAAAGTCTGTGCAATTCCCGAAAACACATAGGAAATGCCAATCACCCTTAAATACTCACTTCCCAGAACAATCAGAGTTTCCTCATTTGTCAGGATTCTCATGAGCTGTTCCGGAAAGAAAAGGGTTCCTGCCAGAAATACTACTGCAATACATCCACAAATCTTTGTCACAAGGCTGAACACCTGGGAAATACCTGTGTAATCCCCTTTTCCATAATATTGTGCCACAAACATATTCTCGCCTGCCATAAATGCAAACATAAACAGATTAAATACAAAAGTAACCTGTGTGGCCAGTGATACAGCTGACATGGCATCCTGGCTTAACTTTCCCAGCATGATCGCATCACATGCTCCGACCAGGGCTGTCATGAACTGCTGAAGTGCAATCGGAAGTGCCAGACTGACTATTTCTTTTCGTAAACTTCGTTTACGCTCATCCATTATCTTTTTTTGCTCCTGTATAAAATATTAATGATACTCATCAGTCAATTTTCAGAATCATATTCAGGATTCTTCTTGCGCTGCGACAGATTTCTTCTTCAGTAATAAAACCTTTTTCGTAAGCTTCTTTTATGCGTTCCGGATATCCTGCTGCCATCTTGATATCGTTTCCTGCCTTTGTTTCACGGTAATGCTCTCCGAATGTCCACCAGTCTGTTGTTACCAGTCCGTCGAATCCCCATTCATCCCGGAGAATACCTGTCAGGAGTTCTTTGTTCTCTGAAGCATGGATGCCGTTGATCAGGTTATAGGAGGACATAATTGTATATGGATGAGCCTCTTTTACAATGATTTCAAACTGTTTCAGATAAATCTCACGGAGTGCTCTCTCTGATACTCTGGAATCAGAATCCTTACGGTTTGTCTCCTTATTATTGGCTGCAAAATGCTTCACACTTGCTCCGATATGCTGAGACTGGATGCCTCTTACCATAGCTGCACCTGTCTTTCCTGCAAGGTACGGATCTTCAGAATAATACTCAAAGTTACGGCCACAGAGCGGGCTTCTGTGAATGTTGCAAGCAGGAGTAAGCCAGATACTGATATTATTTTCTTTTACTTCTTCCGCTCCTGCTTTACCAACTTTCTCTACCAGTTCTTCATCCCAGGTGCTGGCAAGAAGTGTGGCACATGGCCAGGCAGTTGTGTTCACTCCGCATTTCGGAAAAATACGGAGTCCGGCTGGTCCATCTGCAGTCATCACATTCGGGACTCCGTATTCCGGAAGATTTCCCATTCCAAATGTATTGGCACATCCTGTGTTTGGCTGTCCGCCAAGGAGATTGATACAGTCATCCAATGTCAGGATATCCATAAACTCATCCAATATCATTTTACCATCTGCTACATCAGAGAAGTGAACTCCCTTGGAATCAAGAAAATCAAGAAAGTCTATTCCTTTTTGTCCTCTTGTATCAGGGCATGGAAGACCGATGGCATATTTATCCTGTCTCGGAAGTCCTTCTTCTTCCACATATTCACGCTGTGGAAGTTCCTCATAAGAACCGTCCGCAAGCATACGTTTCTGAAGATGATATGGTTCTGCCTTCCGGCTTAACTGCTCAGTTACTGTGTCTTCTTTTACTACATATGTAAAGTCGATCTTCGCTGCATCTCTTACATTTGTACCAATATAGATTGCATATTCTCCTGCTTCCAGAACATAGGCTGATTTGCATACTTTTCCCAGATCATCGTAGGATGCCATCTGATTCACAGGAATTTTCAGGGTAAGGATCTGGCGTTCACCCGGCTGAAGAATGCTGGTCTTTTTGAATGCTCCCAGCACTTTCGCAGGCTTTCCGAGTTTACCCTGTGGTGCTCCGTAATAGAGCTGAACAACTTCTTTTCCTGCTGTTTTTCCTGTATTGGTTACTTCAGTAAGAACTGTGATCACACCGTTTTCTTCGGAAGCACCAGTCACCTTCCAGTCAAAATCTGTGTAGGAAAGTCCAAATCCAAACGGATAATTTACTCTCTCCGCTGCACCTGGAATTGTTTCAAAGTAACGGTATCCTACATAAATATCTTCTGTGTAATCTACATAGAATGCAGACTCATGGAAGTTTGCTGTGGATGGATAGTCTTCCAGATCTTTTGCATAAGTATCGGATAATTTACCAGATGGATTAACATCACCACAAAGTATATCTGCTGTTGCAAGACTACCTTCCATACCGCCCTGCCATGCCATCAGTACTGACTGGATCTCATCGCAGTCTCTGAACCATTTCGTGTCCACGATACCGCCAACATTCATCACTACGATTACATGTGTGAATGCTTTCTTTACTTTCTCTACCATGATATTCTCTGCATTTGTCAGGCAGAAATCACCGTTTTCAAAAATCTTCGCTGACAGCTCGGAGTTTCTTTTTTCCTCTCCGTCAAGAACGTATCCATCCTGTGCTGCTTCACATTTTCTGTCCCATCCTTCGCCTGAAAAACGGCAAATGGTAATTACTGCAGTATCTGTATATTCTCGCGCTTCATTCAGAAGTTCATCCGGGAGCTCCGGCTCAACTGTCATACCTGGTACTGCACCATCTGCGTATTGTTTCTGAATATCTTTTTCATAATATTTCGCAAGTTTATCGAAAACTTCTACTTTTCCCTCATCCTCTTTAATCTTCATGCCCTCATAAAGATTACGGATATATTCTACAGTTACATCGCCGCTTCCTCCGCCGCCTTTTACGTAGTCTACAGTACCCTTACCAAAGAGTGCGACTTTCGTCCCTCTCCGAATCGGAAGTGTATTTTTCTCATTTTTCAGAAGGACCATTCCCTCTCCTGCTGCCATTCTGGAAAGTGCAATGTGTTCTTTACTTCCTGTAACTCTCCGTCCATCTTCTCCCAGCGGAAGCACAGGCTGGAAGAAGCTTCTCTGCCATTTTGCCATTATCTTAATCCTCCCTTAATTCTCCTTAGTCAAGCAGATAAAATCATCCGCTTCGCTACTTGCCTGATTTGTTTAAAGTTCTTCCTTCAAAAATGCAAAAGGTTCTTCATCCTGCAGGAAATGCATAAGCTGATATGCACACATGATCGCTACATTTTCTTCACGCAGAATCCTCTTTACTTCTTCTCTGTCAGCAAGTACAACTTCAATTTCCTCTGTGTCTTCCTGTGCATCTTTACTGATTTCACCTTCCGCATATCCATAAACAGTTGCGCAGGATTCATCTGTCATGCCAACCGTTGTGAAATAAGGTTTCTCAAATGCAGGATCTACTTTCAGCGGTGTGAATTTCAGTCCTGTTTCCTCATACATTTCTCTTACTGCACCCTCATGGAATTCTTCGTTCGGTTCTACCAGACCTGCCGGGAATTCATAGACGTATCCGCCGATTGCATATCTGTACTGACGTACCAATACAACCCTGTCTTTTTTCTCTCCGTAAAGACTGTAAATGATCACGCCATCAGGAGTGTTTTTACCTGTTTTTATCTTTAATTCGTTAATACTCTTCGCACGTGATGCCACGAAATATGACACAGGAGTATTATGAATGCTTGTTGCATTTAAATGATACAAATTCAAAAATTTACAGTCTGTCAGTTTCTCGATATTGTGTATCTTTCCCATAATGGATACTTCCTTTCGCTATTCATAAACCTCACATTCTGATGTTTATATCGTCTGTTTTATCTTACCATATTATCGTATCTTTTTTAAGTCTGTCTGAAAATTTCCGTAATTATTTTTTACACATAAAAAGAAGAACAGCCGCAGATTTTTCATCATACGGCTGTTCTTCTTTTTTATTTATTGTACTGCCAATTTATTTATTCTTTATCAGATATAAAATCAATCTCCCTTGAGCACCACGCGGATTCTCTTATAAATCAGGAATACGATCAGGGATGTCAGAGCATATTTGAATATGTTGAATGGGAAAATGATCATTGCTGCAAATGTAAGAAGATTATTTACAGAACTGTGTACTGCACTTCCCATTTCGATAAATGCTTCTACCGGCATTCCAAAAGCCTTTCCGTATGCCGGAAGTAACACGAATGCATTGATAAAGCATGCAACTACTGCTGTAAGTACGGTTCCAGTTGCCATTCCGATCACTGCATGTTTTCTGCTCTTAACAGATTTGTAACGGTAGATCAGACCTGCCGGAACTGCAAATGTACATCCAAAGATGAAGTTTGCCACATCGCCTACACCTGCTGTCATAGATCCCTTTGTTACCAGATGCACAAGAATCTTTACCAGCTCGATCAGTACACCTGCGATCGGTCCCATTGCGAATGAGCCAACCAGTACCGGGATTTCTGAAAAGTCCAGCTGATAAAAACTCGGTGCCAGGAAAGGAAGCGGAAACTCCAGATTCATTAAAATTCCTGCGATAGCGCCAAGCATGGCTATCTGTGTGATGGTTCTCGTCTTACTCCTTGCCATCACATTTCCATTTCTTAATACCTGTTCACTCATACTGTTTCTCTCCTTTGAAATTATTCTTTATGGATCTGTCTCATATCCTGTTAAAAGAAAATTCCACAAGCTTTTTATATAATGAAGATTTGCTTCAACATATAAAAACCCCGGATTATATATCCGGGGTAATGAGCACGTATGGTAAATATCGCGTGTTCTTCTCTCATCCAGACTATACTGTCGGTCCTGGAATTCCACCAGATCAGCCGCCTGAGCGGGTCGCGGACTATAACCGCCGGTAGGGAATCTCAGCTGATGCTGATCACCACAACCCCGAAGAATTTTCTTTTATCTGCGTCTGATTATACTACATACAGATATCTATTGTCAATACAACTATTCCATTACGCTTCTCTATTGACTTTGCTTTTCCAGGCTATTATAATAAATCCAGAAAACGAAAGGAGGTTTTCAATATGAAAACATGGACAAAGAAGTTCCAGAAAATGTTAACACTGATACTTGCCATCTGCCTCGTTACCGGCTGCATGGAATTCTCAAATGTGCAGGCAGCTACCGGAAAGTCAGGTACAACCTACTATAATACCTGCATAAATGGAAAAAAAGGCGGAACAATAACAACCAATGGCACAAAATACTATATGTCAGGCACAAGAAAGGCTATATGTAAAGGGAACACTCTGACAATGTATGCGTCATTTAATACTTCCAAAAACAGAGTATTAAACAGCCAAAACAAAAAAGCATATATAAAATACGGAAAACATACATTTAAACTTACTTCCAAGACCAAATACTATTTTTCCGGAGGTGAAGCTCCCAACCAATATTGCTCAAAATCCGCTTTCATGTCTACCATGAGAAGCATGAATGGATTAGGTCTGTGCATTAAGGTAACCAATGGAAAAGTTGTTGAGATGTCTTTCAATTCATGATACCACAAAAGCCGCAGAGCTGGAAACTTCCTCTTTACGGCTTTTGTTTAATTTGTCATTATTTTTTCCAAAACCATTCTTTTTTCTCTGTTCTCGCAACCCCTCCCTGAGAAGATTTTCATCTCATCAGGCACTTTTCATAAGTCAGGCGAATATTTGTAATATTAAAGCATGAGACTCACTTGATTGATAAAATTTTACTCTGCCTGATCAATATTATCAGGCCCTACAGCCCGCTAATACAACCATTCCAGGATTAGAAAAACAGGAAATCACTGCCAGACAAATGAAAAATATATAATATCCCGGTATTTTGTAGTTCATAAGTATTGCTGCCATAGTTTTCACCTCGCTTATGTACAATCTTCAGTAATTCATTTAGAGGATTGTTATAATTCACTCATCCTTTATTACACTCATTATACCCTTCTCTCATCAGCTTTTCATTCACTGGCAGTATATGTTTTATGCCACAGCCACAATAGTTTTCCCACTTATAGCCGAACATTAGCTTTGGTCTTTACAGTCAGATATCAAATATAAAATTTACAATCTTCTTTGATAATTGACGAACTACTGAGAATATGCTTTAATGGATTTAGCATAAATACTTCAGGAGAACAAACATAGTTCTCAACTATGCTTCTACACCAACGATACATGTATCATATCTCACAAAAAGAAATGGGGGAATACACAAATGGGACTTATAGCTATCAGTAGTCTGATGCTCTTGGGCGGTATGTATCTGATGATTGCATTCGCATGGTGGCTTCTGCAGATCATTGCCAACTGGAGAATCTTTACCAAAGCAGGAGAGGCCGGATGGAAAAGTATTATTCCAATATATGGCGATTATATTTCTTATAAAATCGCATGGCAGCCAGCATATTTCTGGCTGACTCTTATCCTGGGAATCATATCTTCTTACCTGCAGGGAACTCTGGAAATAAGCGAAAGCTTAACGGTCTACATGCTCGTCATACTGATCAAAATCATACTTGTCGTCATCAGTATTATGTACAGCATTAAGCTTGCAAGAGCCTTCGGCAGAGGCACAGGATTCGCCATTGGCCTTATCTTCTTACCGCCAATCTTCATGCTGATTCTTGGCTTCGGCGATGACAGATATTATGGGGCAAATAAATAGACAACCGCTTAAAGAAGTAAAATAAGCACTATAAAATAGTCTGAAATAAAATACCCTTTCGTCATGTCATACGACGAAAGGGTATTTTATTTCAGACTATTTTATTTTTTGTAAAGCACAAACGCCTCATATGGATTCAGGATGATTTTCCTGTCAAATACTTTTCTTCCCATGTTCGTAATCAGGCACTGAGCTCCTTCTGCGAATGTTTCCGGAAGTTCCATTTCCGCTTCCTGTGCACTGAAATTGCATACTGTGAGCAGCTTCTCTGATCCAAGCTTTCTTATGTAAGCGAATATCTGATCATGGTCGCGGTACAGAGCCTCAAATTCTCCGTATACGATGATATCCATTTCTTTACGCAGACGGATCAGTTTCTGATAATAATGGAAAACAGAGTCCGGATCTTTTAACTGATCTGCCGCATTGATCTGCCGGTAATTTGGATTTACCTTGATCCATGGTTCCCCTGTAGTGAAACCTGCACTTGCGGAAGTGTCCCACTGCATAGGTGTTCTGGCATTATCGCGGCTTCTGAGCATCAAACATTTCATCATATACTCCGGTGTCAGTCTGCCTGTCTCTGTCAGCTCAGTGAAATAATGAAGGCTCTCGATATCACGGTAGTCCTCCAGCTTATCAAAATAAACATTAGTCATTCCAAGCTCTTCACCCTGATAAACATAAGGGGTTCCCTGCATCATATGAAGGCAGGTCGCCAGCATCTTGGCTGAAATATCGCGGTAAGCAGGATTGTCATTTCCGAATCTGGATACACTTCTTGGCTGATCATGGTTTCCAAGGAAAAGGCTGTTCCATGCTTTTCCTGCCAGTTCTTCCTGCCATTTGATCATGATCTTCTTGAACTCTTTGAAATCATACCGTTCTGTGGTCCATTTGCCATAATCACCACCACCGATTTCTACATGCTCAAACTGGAATACCATATTCAGTTCTTCTCTGTCATCACCTGCGTATTTCTGTGCTTCCTCAATGGTAACTCCTGAGGTTTCCCCCACAGTCATCACATCATATTTGGAAAGTACTTCCTGGTTCATTTCATGCAAGAATTCGTGGATTCTTGGACCATGAACACTATACGGACCGAAATCACCATATAATCCGTTATTCATCTCTCCGTCAGGAAATTCCTGATCTTTGGAAATCATGCTGATAACGTCCATACGGAAACCATCGATTCCCTTTTCACACCAGAAGTTCATCATATCATAAACTTCCTGACGAACCTTCTCGTTCTCCCAGTTCAGATCCGGCTGCTTCTTGGAGAACAGATGAAGATAGTACATATCTGTCTGTGCGTCATATTCCCAGGCTGAACCTCCGAATACTCCGCCCCAGTTATTTGGTTCCTTACCATTCACCGGATTTCTCCAGATATAATAGTCGCGGTAAGGATTGTCTTTGGATTTACGGCTCTCGATAAACCAGGAATGTTCATCAGAAGTATGGTTTACAACCAGATCCATAAGAATCTTAATTCCTCTTTTGTGTGCTTCTGCAAGGAGAGTTTCATAATCCTCCATGGTTCCGTAATCTTTGTAGATCTTTCTGTAATCAGAAATATCATAGCCGTTATCATCCTGAGGAGACTCCAGCATAGGAGAAATCCAGAGAACATTCACACCTAACTCCTTCAAATAGTCAAGCTTCTCAATAATTCCTCTGATATCCCCGATTCCGTCTCCATTACTGTCTTTAAAGCTTTTGGGGTATATCTGGTAAACAACACTTTCTTTCCACCAGGTTTTCTTCATAAATGTAAGCCTCCTGTTTGTATTTCTCAAGTTTATTGATGTGTTATTTTACTGCACCGGCAACAACACCGTTCATGATCCACTTCTGGCAGAAGATATATACGATCAGTACAGGTGCCAGTACAAGCAGATAAGAGGCAAATGCCAGATTATAGTCTACAGAGAACTGGCTCTTGAATACATACTGTGCAAGCTGTAAGGTCTGCTGGCTCTCATCACTTAAGAGTACCAGTGGCATACTGAAGTCGTTCCATGTCCACATAAAGGAAAGGATTGCTACTGTTGCTGTAGTTGGTTTTAATACCGGAAAAATGACCCGGCTGAAAATCTGGATGGGATTGGCACCATCGATCATTGCTGCTTCATCCAGTGCTTCCGGTATCGCCTTGATCGCACCTGTATAAAGGAAGGTATTCATGGGCAGACCAAAGATAACATACAGAAAAGTAATACCGTAAATATTATCCAGATGGAACGCATTTGCCTGTACAACCAATGGAAGCATGATTACCTGGAACGGGATAAACATAGCACTGATAAAGTAGTAATACATAACGGAAAAGAATTTGCTCTTTTTCCTGTTTCTGGTTATTGCATACGCTGCAAAAGAGTTTGTGATCAATGTAAAGAACAGATTGATCACTGTAATAAATGTAGTGTTAAAAAATTTCCGCGGAAAATCGGTCATCACCCAAGCATCTGCGAAGTTCTGCAGACGCAGCTTTCTGGGCAGTGCCAGTACGTTATTCATGTCAGACGGATCCTTAATTGCGATCATCAGTGCCATATACAGAGGCAGAAGAATGATCAGCACAATTCCTATGATAAGAAGAATCGTTACAGGCCAGTTGTAACGTTCTTTTACCTTCGCTACACCCTGTTTCATCCTAACTTCTCCTCTCTCTTCTCAAGTATACGCAGCTGGAATACAGAAATCAGCACAACTACGATGAAAAGCACAACTGCATTGGCTGACTGGTAGGCGAACTGTCCTCCGCCAAATCCTTTCTTATAAATCAGGACTGCAATGGAAGTAGTTGCTGTTCCAGGTCCACCATCTGTCATGGCCATGATCTGATCGTAAACCATCAGGTAACCTTTGGCAGAGAGCACCATATTAATGGTAAAGGACGGTGCCAGAAGAGGGAAAGTAATCTTGCTGAATCGCTTGAATCCTGTAGCTCCGTCCAGATCAGCAGCTTCATATACATCTGTATCAATAGACTGGAGTCCTGCAATATAGATCAGTGTATTGAATGCACATCCGATCCACAGAGATACTGCAATGATTCCCCACATCGCACTGTTGGTACCCAGGATATTCACACTGAGAGCCTCGATTCCCAGAGTTTTTCCAAGCTCCGGGATCAGGTTTGCAAAAATATAGTTGAAGATGAATCCCACGATCAGGCTTCCCAGCATATACGGCAGGAAATAAAATGCTTTAATCGTATTTTTGAATTTAATCTTTGCATTTAATGCGCATGCGAGCACAAGACTGATCACATTAACCAGGATCGTAGTGATCACAGCAAATTTAAAGGTGAAAATGTAGGCATTTCCTGTATCTGCATCTACAAACATATGCAGGTAATTACGCAGCCCTACGAAATTCCAGTCTCCGTATCCTCTCCAGTCAGTAAAGCTGTAGAACACACCTTTCAGGAAAGGAATTGTATGGAAGATGAAAAATAATACTGCAAGAATGCCAACATAAATATAGTAAACTTTATTGACAGCAGGTCTTTTACGATTCGCTGCTTTCTTCATAGGCTCATCCCCTCACTTAATCTACATTCGCAACATCATATTTTTCGTCACACTGTTTCAGGAACTGTTCGATGTTTTCCTTATCATCCATTCCATTTGCACGATTTAAACTAAGTTCAGTAAGCAATGCAGACATATCAAATCCTGATGGGTAATAGTGGTCTTCAAAGTTGGCAACTTTACCATTGCTGATATCTTCCTGTACACCTGATACTGCTTCATCACTCTGCTCTACATCCTTTAATGCGGAGAATGAGAACTGCTCATCAATATAAGTCTGTACATTTTCTTTTTCCATCATAAAGGAAACGAAATCTTTGGCTGCGTCTACATTAGAACTGCTCTTGCTTACGCCCAGAAGCACATCCACACCTGATGTAACCTTGTTCTGAGATTCATCATTGGAAGACGGCAGTGCAAACATGTTTATTTTTACATCCGGATTAGCATTACGGTACTGGCTGATCGCCCAGTTTCCGTTGATGATCATTACAGCGTCACCGTTGGCAAATTTCTTGTTTCCGTCATCATAGCTAAGTCCCATGAAATCATCCTGTGCATAATCAAGAAGTGTCAGATATTTCTCTGTAATCTCCTCATGAGTTCCCACAAATGTTGTCTTGCCTGCTTTGCGGTCATCTGCGAAGCTCTCCGGTGCAAGGTCTGCTGCTATGGAATTCCATGGTGCATTTGCTGTCCATGCATCTTTATAAGTCATCAGTAATGGCTGCTCGCCTGCATCCTTGATTTTCTGAAGAGTATCTATAAACTCATCCCAGGTCTTCGGAACTTCCAGTCCAAGCTCTTCGAATTTCTCTGTATTGTAGATGACACCGGAAGCATTTGTGGCAAATGGAACACCATATATTGTCTCTTCTTTGTCCTTATTTACATCGTAAACCATGTCAATATAGGCTTCCTGTACATCCTTGATATAATCCTGATCACCCAGGTCAAGCAGCATACCTGCACCCTCAACCTCAGTGTAGTTGTTATCGCCGCCCATTGCTACGATGTCAGGCATATCATTCTTTGCCATTCTGGTCTTTAATACTGTTCCTGCATCCGGCGGAGCAGTAACCTTTACTGTCACATCGTCATGGCTTTCATTATATTTGTCTACCAGTTTCTGAATCGTATCCTTGTTCTCAGGTTTTGTGGAAAAAAGTTCCAGTTCTGTTTTACCTGAACTTTTCGCTGAAGATCCTGCGTCAGATGAACCGCCGCATCCTGTTAATGTGCCGGCAAGCAAAGTACCAATTACCAATGTGCTTATTATTTTTTTATACATTTTTTCTCCTCCATAATTTAATTTTCATTAACTACGAAGGCTGCGCAACCTCTGTTTTCCCTTGGTGACTTTATCATAACGCAGTCTGTCTGTAAAAATCAACAGGTTTCTCGGGAAACTTAAATTTCACACAAAATTCATCATCTGTTTTTATGCATATTGTATAATATTTGGTACACTTTTACACTATAAACCCAACCAGATAAGTTCTGTAAATTGCAAAAGAGAGCCTGCTATTCTTTCACAGACTCTCTTTTTATCAGCCGCACCGGGCTCTTGATATTCATTTCTTTTAAAGTTTCTCCCTCTATCATCCGGTGCAGACGGCGCAGGGAGATCACGCCCTTCTGGTGGATATCCTGATGAACTGTAGTCAGCCTGGGACGAACAAACTCCGCATAAATACTGTCATCATAACCTACTATGGAAATCTGATCCGGAACCTTAATCCCATGATCAAAGAAATAGTTCATAGCCTCAATCGCTCCGTAATCCGAAGAAAACGCCAATGCCTTTACTTCAAGGAAACGGGGAAGCAGTTCTTCATACCTGCTGAGGCGCTGTCTCTTCTCCCCCGGAACTACGATCAGACGAGATTTGCTGCAGAAACCGCCCTGCTTTTCCATAGCCTGTTTAAATCCGTTCCATCTGCGGGAATCACTGTCCTTATCTGTCTCTGCGATAAACAATGCCCTGTGATATCCACAGGAATACAGGTATTCTCCAACCTGATATCCACCGGAATAATCGTCAACTCCTACATTCTGGAAGGTGTATTCCCCTTCCGGATATGCATCGATCAATATCATCTTTTTGTTCAGTTTTCTGGACAGCTGTCTGTATCGTTCCTCATCATATCCCAGAATGATCAGACCCTCAACATTCCACCTGGAAGCCATGTCTACTACATCTTCAATTTTTTCCCCACCGATAAGCATGACGAAATAACCTTTCCGTTCTGCTTCTGTCTGTATGGTTCCGATCAGCTCTCCCACAAAGGAATCCTGCAGAGACTGCATTCCATGGGCAGTGGCAAATCCAAGCACTACTCCGATGATTCTGGAGCCATGACCTGACAACATCACAGATCCCATATGTGGAACATAATTCTGTTCTTTCAGAATGCGGGTAATCTTATCTATGGTTTCCTGAGACACTCTCTTGGTATTTCCATTGATCACATTGGAAACCGTAGTCCGGCTCACCCCCGCCATATCTGCAATATCCTGAAGTCTGATCATTTAAACGCCTCCTGTTTTACGATATTTTATAGATTCATACAATAGTATTAAAGATATCCTTGTCTATAAAATGTTTATACCATATATGTGTTTTTAAGTAAACTTCCGTTCTTATATTATTATAAAAACGCAGGCATAGCGGGCTACGCTGAGGCTTTTATACCTGTGCAATCGGATTCACAGTCTTCCTTGTCTTTCGCACTCTGCTGAACTGTCTTAAATGCATTATTTACGAGGATTGCTATAGATTGAAATAAAATTGCGCGTCGGACTCACATCATTGGAAAATAACGAGAATGCGACGCGCAGTTATTCAAAGAATGAACTGAATGGTACTTTTATTCTTCATCCGCATGATAAATCCCCACATAGCCCTGTGGTTCTACTCTGACAATCTGCTCAACTTCCTCTGTTTTCTCCGGGAAGTCCGCTTCTGTATGAAATCTCACACAGGTTCCGCAGGAGGAGCTTAAATCTCTTGGGACAGGCATGACTTCTGCACTCAGATTCATTGCCTGGCAGTTTCTTCGAAACTGAATAGCTCCATAATGGGAATAGAAGGTTGCTATATATGTGATCATTTTGTAAGTTTCAGCAGGATATCATCTCCCTGCTCTGTTGCCTGTACCTGATATCCCTGATGTGTTGCAAATCTGGATACATTTTCTTTTGCAACTACGTTATCAACCAGGATCTCATATTCTTTATCTCCGGATTCCATTGCATTCTTTGCACGGATCACTGGTTCCGGACAGGATAAACCTCTTGCATCTACTTTCTTCATTCGTCTCTCTCCTTTTAGAGTGTGTCTAAAAAATACTTTCCACAAAGTGAGCGTATTGATTGCTGAAATAATGTCTGCATTCCAACAATCAGGCTTCTTCTTTTCTCATGGAGTTCACTGCCGCAATTACAGCAACTACCACAATCCCAATAATAACTGCGATCTTTCCGTTTGCTGTAGGACCTTCACCGGAAGATGCCAGTCCGAAGTTATGGGCAAAGGCAGCACCTGCCATCAGACCGAGAACGGTCACAGCGGAGTCTGTATTTCCCTCGCCTGCAAGGATCAGCTGACGAAGCGGGCATCCACCGAGGAGAATACATCCAAAGCCTGCCAGATACATTCCCAGTGCGTTCCACAGTCCGTCTGTATGTGCGATCGGCTGTCCCGCAAATCCCGGATTGAAATAGGATGTTCCTGTAACTGCACCGAGGATCAGATTCATTACCAATGCTGTCACAAGAATTGCAGCAAAACCGAACAGTAATTTATATTCTTTGAAAAGTACCGCATCACGGATACCGCCGACCATACACAGACGTGTTCTCTGAGCCAGGATACCAACAATAATTCCTGCTGCCAGTGCAATAATGATTGCAGCATGTTTTGCTCCAGGTCCACCTTCCGGTTCTGTGAAATGGATAAATGCAGGTGCAGCTGCCAGTAACAGCAGCATCACGATCTGGAATGCCGGATAAATACTGCCTTCCAGCTTCGGCATCTTATAAGAACGTTTCAGTGTGTAACCTTTCTTCAGGAAAACAGTTCCTGTAAGAATACCGGCTACAAATCCAACAAGTCCAAACAATGCATTTCCGTCTCCGCCTGCCAGACGCAGGATCATACGGAATGGACATCCGAGGAACATCAAACATCCGATCATAACAAATGCACCAAGTGTAAATCTGGTCACAGGTGCAGAACCGCCTCTTGGACTGAACTCTTTCTTAGCAAGTGAAATGATACATGCTCCAAGCACCAGACCAATGATCTCCGGACGGATATACTGAACTGCTGCCGCTGAATGAAGTCCCAGCGCACCTGTGGTATCTCTCAGGAAGCAGGCAATACAAAATCCCATATTTGCCGGATTTCCAAAAAACACCAGAATTGCAGCGATCAGACCGATCACGCCTCCTGCCAGAACTATGGTTCCCTTTTCGTTTTTCATTTATTTCTTTCCTCCTTTTACACTATTTACTCTCAGCGTCTTTATTGCACTTGCTTTTGTGAGAGTACATCACTGACTTTTTTTGTTGTCAGCGCAATTTCTTTGTATCTATTTTATCATTTTTATGCTGAAATCACTAATTCATTATAGTCGTATTTTATAGTTATTTATAGAAATCATTTATAAGTTGTGCTATACTACAGATAAGATATGATGTTAGGGTCAAAAAGTATTTTTTTCCTGACTTGATATCCACGAATTGCTATATATAAAAATCGGGGGATTTGTTGCTATGAATAAAATATATCTGGATCAGGCCAGTACGTCTTTTCCAAAAGCACCATCTGTGGCACAGACAGTTTATGATTATCTGTCAGGCTCTGCTGTGAATGTGAATCGTGGAGGATACCGGGCAGCTTATTCTGTGGAGGAACAGATTTTTGAAACAAGAGAACAGCTTCTGAGGCTCTTTCACTTTACTTCCGGAAAGGGTAAGAATGTTATTTTTACAGAAAATATCACTGCAAGTCTGAATGTTCTTCTGAAAGGACTTTTGAACCCCGGCGATCATGTACTTGTAACTGCCATGGAGCATAATGCAGTGATGCGTCCTCTTGTACAGCTGGAGAAACATGGAATTTCTTTTGACAGGATCCCATGCGCTTCTGACGGCAGTCTTCTGCTTGATAAAGCGACCGCACTCCTTCGTCCTGAGACTAAGCTTGTGGTCTGTCTTCATGCTTCTAATGTATGCGGAACTGTCATGCCAGCACAGGAAATCGGAGATTTCTGCAAAGAACATGGGCTTCTTTTTATTCTGGACACTGCACAGACGGCAGGAACCATTAACATTGATATGGAGAAATGTCACATAGACGCACTGGCATTTACAGGTCACAAGGGACTCAGAGGGCCACAGGGAACAGGTGGCTTTCTGATCCGCAATAAACCGGCAGCGCAGATTGAGCCTCTTATCAGCGGTGGAACAGGAAGTGCCTCTCATTCTGAAGAAGTACCGGCATTTCTTCCTGATCGTTTCGAGCCCGGAACTCCCAATATACCTGGGATTCTGGGACTTCATGCCGCACTCTGTGATCTGGAGAAACAGTCCATGGAAGAAATCCGCCAACATGAATTAATGCTGACACAATACTTTATAGATGGTATCCTGAATCTGGATCCTGAAGAAAAATTTCTGCGTATTATCGGTAAAAAAAATATTGAAAACCGTTGTGCAGTTGTATCCGTCCAGACCTTACATATGGACATGGCTCAGGCCGCCTTTGAGCTGGACAGTACTTACGGAATTATGACAAGAGTTGGCCTTCACTGTGCACCAAATGCCCATAAAACCCTTGGAACATATCCGAAAGGTACTCTCCGGTTTTCTTTCGGATCCGAGAATACAAAACAGGAACTGGATATTGCTTTAGATGCATTATCTGCATTACTATAGCAATCCCCGCAAATGATGCATTTATAGTAATCCTCTTAAATGCATTATTTAAGAGGATTACTATAAAAGGAGAGTTTCACAATGGAATTTAAACAATTAGAAGCATTCGTCGCTGTCGTGGACTACGGCAGCTTCTCAGAGGCAGCCCGCCGCCTCTATCTGACACAGCCTACGATCAGTGCGCATATACGTTCCCTGGAAGATGAACTGCATATGAAACTGATCATCCGTACTACAAAGAAAACAACGATCACAGCCAAAGGCTACCAGCTTTATGACAGTGCAGTCCGTATGCTGGAAATCAGAAATAACCTGCTTGAAAATTTTACAGGTGCCCACAAACATATGATAGATCTGGCTGCATCTACCATTCCTTCTTCTTATCTTTTGCCAGAACTGCTTGCTGCTTTCGGCAAAACGCACCCTGATGTTTATTTTCACTCCATACAGTCAGACAGTTCTGAATCCATCAGCCGGGTGCTGGACGGAACTGTAGATCTGGCTCTGGTAGGCCAGAATACACGTGATGAGAGCTGCGTATTTATTCCTTTCTGCCATGATGAGCTGGTCATAGCAACTCCTGTAACAGATCACTATCTTGCACTCAAGGACAGAGAAACACCCGCTATTTTTCATGATTTCCTGAAAGATCCTATTATCCTCAGGGAAAAGGGCTCCGGCACAAAAAAAGAAATGGACCTTTTTCTGGAGCGCACAGGCATCACAACAGGCAATCTGAATGTGATCGCCCGCATGAATGACCTGGAAAGCATCAAAAAGTCCATTGTTAATGGTCTGGGAATCTCTATTCTTTCATCACGCTCTGTCAATGACCTGCAGAAGACAAAGCAGATTCTTGTCTTTCCGCTGGAGGAAGCTGCCCATAAGCGCAGTTTCTATATAGTCTACAGCAAAAACAGGATTCTGAAACCCCATGTGAAGCAGTTTGTACAGTTTGTGCGAGACTATTTTATGTAACTGTTATCTGCCGGCATCCAGCAGTTTCACAAACTCTTCCTCCGGCATCGGTTTGTAAAAATAATAACCCTGGATATAATCACAGCCGTTGTCTCTTAAGAACTCGACCTGCTCTTTAGTTTCAGCACCTTCCGCTATAATCTTTATCTCCATAGTATGTGCCATTTCAATGATGAAGCGGATAATACTGCGTGTTTTGGTATTGGTTTCTATCTGCCGCACAAAACTCATATCAATTTTCATAATATCAAAGTTGTAATTCTGGAGCATTCCAAAGGAAGAATATCCGCTTCCAAAATCATCCAGGAGTAGCAGAATCCCTGCTTCTCTTAATGCTTCCAGAGTTGCATTTCTGTCTGCCTCAATGGCAGCATAGGAAGTTTCTGTAATCTCCATTCTGCACAGACCGGACGGCATGGAAGCATCTGCACATTTCTTCTCCAGCCAGTTCATGATCGTCTCATCATAGAAATCCATCCATGACAGATTAGTTGATACCGGAACTGTGATCTTATCGGACTGATAACGTTTCTTCTGAAATTCATTAACCGAATCCAGCACATACAGATCCAGTTCGGAAATATGTCCGCTTTCCTCCAGTGCAGGAATAAATACACCCGGCGAAATAAATCCCTTTTTCGGGTGGAACCACCGGATCAGAGATTCTGCTGATGCAATTTTTCCGGTCATTGCATCCACAACAGGCTGAAAATATACTTTGAACTGTCCCTGCTCAATCCCTTCCTCCAGTTCACCTGCTAATGTTGCTTTATCTATATATGTATTCTTCATGGAAGAATCATAAATCTTATATGACTGGACAAACTCATCTGTAATATATCTCTGGGCAATCTTTGCCCTGTCAATCATTCCATTCACAGACATTTTTTTCTTTTCAAGCATAAAAATCCCACATTTGACAGACAAATGAAGTGTTTTTCCTCCCCGGGTAAGTTTCTTCTGACACATTCCGGTAAGCATATCCAGATTGAGATTCTTACGTTCTACCAGACAGATAAAATGATCTGCGTCCTCACGTGCCGATACCAGAGGCTTCAGCTCTGATTTCCGGACATCTTCGTACACTTTGCGCAGCATCATATCTCCGATTTCTGTTCCAAAAAGTTCATTGACTGCCTTGAAATTCTTAATATCGAAAAATACAACCGCATATCCGGTTCTGTCTTCACTTTCTTTCAGGATCCGTTCCACATGACGGATAAAACCCTGTCTGTTATATCCGCCCGTCAGAATATCCTGTTCAAATTTCTCCGTAATATCCTCAACTGTAGCTACAATAATGTCAAAAAATTTATTGAGGTAAAAAAATGTATAGTTCTTTAAACATTTCTCCCCTTTTTTATTAAACTGATGAACAGAGAAAGAATATCTATCTTTCTCCTGCAGTTCTTTCCGAATGGTATCAAGACGCACACATTTTTCATATACGGATTTCTCATCATCCGGAACAAATTTCTTCATAACTTCAGTAACATAACCGGAATAACTGATCTCTTCTGCCAGAACCATCTCCATGGCACAGATACCCGGATGATCCAGTCTTACACAGTCTCTCTGCCCATCAATAATCTCTATTCTGTCAAAATTCTTTCTGTACAGCATATGCGGAATCTGCTCTGAAAAATAGTTCTCTGTAATATCAGAAAAATAGATCAGTGCTTCCAGCCTGTCATAAGAAACGTTCCGGACCATCTCAACTGTGGTTCTGATCATCCTCAGACTAATTCCTTTTGCGGCATACACAGGACATTCCCATTGGATCATATCTTTTCCCTGTGTCAGACACTCCCTCAGATTATCTACACAAAATACCTTTCTGTACTGAGTTCTCACTTCTCTCTGCGGAATAGACTGACTGATCCGCTCAATATAAGAATCCAGTGGTTCATTTACATCTTTCAGCTCCAGTGAAGCAATCCTGCTATTTGCCATAATACAGCTTCCATCCGAAATATTTACTGTAACTGAGGCAAACGCATCTTTTGCATGACGTATGATCTTATCCAGCTGTTTCAGATATTCATCATTGATATCCCGGATATACATCATGGCAATCTGGTCATCCGGTTTATATTCTGCACTTCTGATGACTTCCATACATACCCAGCGGTACTCCTGTTTTATCAGAGTTCTGTAGTTCAGGTAAATGCGTTCTCTGCCTTTCGCAAGTTCTCTTCTCAGATTATCTATACTGCAGAATTTCAAATATTCTTCCTGATCCTCTTCATAAATATACTTATAATCAGCCATCATTTTAAGGCTTTCAGAAAGACTTGGAAGCATGGAAACAGTACTGTCTTTTCCTCTTATAACTGTATAAGTATCTGTCGAGAGATTAATCTTGAGTATCCGGTGAAAAATAGATGATAACATTTTCATCGCATCCTGCAGGTCTCCCGTCATCTTATCATGCAGCGCAATCGTACTCTCAACACGATGAAAGACCGTCATTGCATCAAAAGGACGTGTGAAGTAATCACTTGCTCCCAGCCCATAAACCCGACGGATGCTATCTTCGGAAGTCTCTGATGAAATACAGATAACAGGCAGCATATCCAGCCATTGCTTTTCCTTCATAACAGCAAGTACCTGATAACCATCCATTACCGGCATAATCAGGTCAAGGAGCACCAGCTTAAAATCCTTATGGCATCTTTCAAGGATTTCAACTGCCTGCTTTCCATTTTCAGCTTCACAGATATCATATTTATCTTCCAGCATACAGGAAAGGATTTCTCTGTTTAATTGTGAATCATCAACGATTAATATCTTTAGCTTACTCATATAATGTATGCCCTTTCTTCTGTTATTATGGCTGTGTGAAAATTTAACCGGACAGATGCCAAAAACAGCTGCTCGGTTATGCATAATTCAAGTATATCATTCAAAGGATAAAAGTCAATAATTGGAAATATCGTTTTATCGCTGTTCACCGGTAAAAGGATTACTGAGAACACATTGATATATAATGCATAACCAGATCAAGGAGGAGCACAAGCTCCTCCTTGTCAGTCAGTTACAGATTTTTCTTCTTATAAATAAACCATGATGCAGCTACAGTAAACACCAGCAGATAAAGAAGCAGAATCCCAATACCGGTGTAATTCACCGCCTCACCTGATGAAATGCTTCTCATCAGATGGCTAGTCTGGGATAATGGCAAGGCTGATACAAACTTGCCTATAAATCCCGGAAGTTTCTCTGTTGAGAAAAAGGTGTTACACAAATATGCCATAGGCATAATGATATAATTGGAAAACCTCGGCACGTCTGCGTGATTTTTTGCCAGAAAGGAGACCACCACGCCGATGGCTGAGAATACTGCTCCGTTCAGGAACATCACCAGAAAGGACCATCCGTTGAAGATCAGTCCTGTCTCAATAGGTGCTGTAAGAAGCAGTATGATTCCTCCTGCATACAGACCACGCAGACTTCCCCCGATGATCTGTCCGGCAATAAACTGCCATAATGGTGTGGGGGAGATCATCACCTGGTCAAAAGCTTTCTCATACAGTCTCTGCACGTTCAGATTCTGCGCAATGGCGTTGAAGCTTCCGTTCATAGTTGTCAGTGATACCACACCCGGAATCAGAAAATTCAGGTATGGCTGTCCATGAGAAGTGGTCTGGATTCCCATTCCGAATACGATCAGATACATTAGCGGTGCGATCATTGCCGCCAGCGTGATCTTATAGAAGTCCCGGCGGAATTCTACCCACTTCTCCCATAATATTGTTATAATTCCCATACATTTTTCTCCAGATTATTCTAACTTTTTTCGCAACCTCCGCAGGGGACTTCCCTGATTCAGTTAATATCTGCTATTTTGAAATCAAATGTTTCCCGGCTCTTTCTACAAAGACGTCTTCCAGTGTTGTCTCACGAAGAGACGCCTGCCCTGTAAGCTCTTCCAGATACCGGATTGCTTCCTGGCGTGTATGGAAATAGTGATTCTGTGTTCCATCTGCTGTCATCTCGTCCACTGCATAAGCACCAAGACTCTCGATCAATGCTTGCGGAGTACTTACCTCCTCCAGCTTACCATGATCCATCAGTGCCACACGATTACAGAGACTCTGTGCTTCTTCCATATAATGAGTAGTCAGCAGGATCGTCAGGTTTTTCTCATTAAGCTTACGCAGAAGATTCCACATCTGTCTTCTGGAAAGAGCATCCATACCTGCTGTGGGTTCATCCAAAAGCAATATCTCCGGATCTGTCAGTAATGCCCGACAGACCATCAGCTTACGCTTCATTCCACCGGAAAGCTTACGGACTGTACGTTTGCGAAACTTCAGCAGGTCACAGAACTCCAGAAGTTCTTCTGTTCTTTCTTTTATCTGCTTTCGCGGCATAAAATAGAGCCGTCCCTGGTATTCCATAATCTCATCCATATTCATATCCTGACGCATGGAATATTCCTGGGTGATCACACTGATCTTTCTCTTCAAATCAGGACGTTTTCTTGTAAGCTGCTGACCGTCTATAAGGATTTCTCCCTTTGTGGGAAGAAGAAGGGTTGACAGCAGGCTGATGGTCGTTGTCTTGCCTGCTCCGTTCGGTCCAAGAAGGCCAAAAAATTCCCCTTTTTCAATTTTCAGGTTCAGGGAATCCACAGCTGTAAAATTGTCAAAGGTTTTTGTCAGATCTCTGGTCTCGATCATAATCCTCCATCCTGTTCCTTTGCAATAATCAGAGAATAATAGCCTGCATCATCCGGAATTTCTTCTACACTGTTGTAAATATGCTCATCCGGCATTCCACAGTTCTCCACCATACGGATATTGCGTCCGCTTTTTGCCAGAATTTCCTTTACCTGATTCATCTTTTTGCCGGATTTCATCAGCACATAGGTACCCGGCTGATCCAGTTCACTGTCAAGGCGGTGAACTGCAGGCTGTACATGAAGGGGCTGGTTCCACTCTGTAAGCGGGATATTCAGGCGTGCTGCTGTTGCACAGAAGGAAGTGATACCGCTTACCAGTCTTGTCTCATATCCATCCTCTTCTACTCTCTTCTGCACATATGAAAATGTTGAATAGATAGTCGGATCTCCAAGTGTCAGAAATACTACATTCTTACCTGTATCAAGTGCTGCTTCCAGCGCCTTGGCTCCTTTTTCATGGTTCAGTTCCAGTTCTGCCTTATCGTGTGTCATTGGCATATAGATTGGCAGGAGTTCTTTGTCTGCAAGCTCAGGTACTGCCTGTACTGCGATCTTATATGCAACTGTTTCACGCACCTCTGCGCCCGGTACTGCAATAATATCATTCTCTTTGATCAGGCGCACTGCCTTTAATGTCATAAGTTCCGGATCTCCGGGGCCAACTCCTACTCCGTATAAAATTCCTCTCATTACCATATCCTCCTGTGATTTGCATATACATTTTTATGATATCAGAATTGCAGGAGCTGCTTCGCAGCAAAGCAATTCACAGATATTCATTTATTGTGCTCACTGTTCACTACGTTCTCAATGATGTTGCGTGCGGACAGCACCTTTTATTATACTAAAACAGGATAACTTTTTCAACGAAGTATTGACAATTAATTTCAATTGTGGGATGATGAAAATTATCGAATTTAAGTGAGGAAAGAAATATGAGAAAGATTTTTGCAGTTCTGGCAGCTTTGATCTGCTGTCTGTCAGTATGGACTTCTGTTCCTGCTGCACAGGCTTTCACTCTTGATAAAGAAGATGGGGAGTATTCCATCCAGGTAGAACTGGAAGGCGGAAGCGGCAAAGCCAGTGTCACTTCACCGACTTTGATCACTGTGAAAAACGGCGAAGTAACTGCCGATATCCAGTGGAGCAGTTCTAATTATGACTACATGATCGTTGACGGTAAAAAATATCTCCCTGTCAATGAGGAAGGAACGAATTCTGAATTCCAGATCCCGGTTACCATTATGGATGAGAGCATGCCGGTAATCGCAGACACTACCGCCATGGGTACCCCTCATGAGATCAATTATACCCTGACTTTCTATTCCGATTCCATCGGTTCCAAAAGCCAGATGCCGCAGGAAGCAGCGAAACGTGTTGTTGCTGTTGCACTTGTTATTATCGTAGGCGGTGGGATTCTGAATTATTTCGTAAACAAGAGAAACCGATGCTGAACCAGGCAGACACCTGCATCTCAGTTCGGTTAAGAAATACAAAAAAGCTGCCATACGGCAGCTTTTTTGTATTCTGTATCTTTATTCAGCCATCTCCACTTCCAGCACATAGTCTACAGGATCCGGCAGTACAGGATCCGGACCAAGGTCAACAAATGCGATATCCGGATAATCGCTGTGCACCCATAAAGTAGAAATCGGCACTTCATGTCCGTCATCCAGGGCACGTACTTTCACAATCTTATTCTTGTCAAAGCCAATCAGCGGCAGTGGTCCTAATGTATTCTCATAAATATGGACATAATACTTGTTTCCATTTCTGGTGATACGTCCGTAATCCGGTTTCGGGATATCTGTTGCCGGAGCGCATCCATAGATACTGTCATGGTTCTTATCCATCCAGCGTCCGATTTCCGCCAGGATCGCAGAGGATTCTTTCGGGAATTTACCTTTCGCATCAGGTCCTACGTTCAAAATCATATTTCCACCTTTGGAAACGCACTCTACCAGCTTCTTGATCAGCATGGAAGCAGGTTTGTAATAGTGGTCATTTGCACAGTAACCCCAGTTATTATTCATGGTGAAGCATGCTTCCCATACCATCGGATTCCCTTCTTTGTCGCAGATTCCTTCCGGCGGGATGATCTGTTCCGGGCTTACGAAATCGCCATGATATGGTGTCGGATTGCAGTCATACAGAGAACCTCTTCCCTCACCGCTGACTTCCAGACGGTTATCAATAATGATTCCCGGCTGTAATCTGCGGACCATATCTATCAGTCTTGTTGCTCCCCATTTCTCGCCTCGCATATCGTCATAGGAAAAGTCAAACCACATAATATCGATTTTTCCATAATTTGTGCAGACCTCTTCCACCTGATTGTACATATACTCTATATAACGAGAAAAATCTCTGTTTTCATTACTGCATTCCGGATGGTTTCTCATAGGATGGATGCGGTCTCCGTAATGAGGATAGTCCGGATGATGCCAGTCAAGTAAGGTGAAATACAGACCGACTTTCAGACCTTCTTCGCGAAGGGCTTCCACATATTCTTTGATCAGGTCTCTTCCTGCAGGTGTATTGGTAACTTTATAATCTGTGTATTTACTGTCAAATAAACAGAAACCATCATGGTGTTTCGCAGTCAGAACCACATATTTCATACCTGCTGCCTTTGCCTCTTTTGCCCACTGTTTCGGGTTATAGTCTCTGGCATCAAATTCTTTCATAAACGGAAGGTATTCTTCCTCAGGCATCTCCTCTGTACTGCGTACCCATTCTCCTCTTGCAGGAATAGAATATAATCCCCAGTGGATAAACATTCCGAAACGGGCATCCTGATACCATTTCATACGTTCTTCATATTCTTTTCTGTTAAACTGATACATGATTTTTTATCTCCTTTATGTAAATGCAAATTCAATATCCAATCCTTTACACCTATACAATAATGTAATCCGGCAATACCAGAAGATGCTCACAGGTGTCATCTCCGGGCATCTTATTTATCGCTCTGTTACATTAATCTAAGCAGCATATCCCCGGTTCCTACATTGTAACCACTGGTCGCATAAATCCCATTCAGACTTCTGTTCGTCACAATGATCAGCGGAAGTTTGTCCGGATCTACATACATGCGTCTTCCCAGAGTATTGATAATCTCTGAGAAATCATCATAATAAATCTGAATATTTTTTAACTTTGCAAGTGCTTTGGACAGTGTCGGTGTCTCCAGTGCTTCTTTACTTCTCACTACAAAAATAATCTGCTCTGCATATCCTGCGAAAGCCCCTTCCTGCTCCATCATTTCATTTAAGATATGCTCAGTAGGCTCTTTTTCTTCTTCCAGAAACATCAGGATATGTTTTCCGTCTGCTGTAAGGTCAGATGCTTTCACCTCTGTACCAGCCTCAGTTTTCAGCATAAATTCCGGCATGGAAATATTCTCCAGCATATCCTCCAGATCTGCTTCCCTGAGTACCAGCTCGATCTCCTTTGTCTCTCCGGGCTGAATTTCAAAATGATATTCATTTGCAAACATATTTCCATTTGGAAGTCTGTTTGAAGTAAGGATCCTGTAGTTTCCGGATTCCAACGGCAGATTCAGGATCTGATCTTCGAAATTCTCTGCTCCAAGTTTCAGTGATGTATATCTTCCATTCTCCAGTTTTGCAATACTCCAGTTCTGGAAATATTTCCACTGTACAGTCTCTCCTGCTTTCAGGATCAGAGTACAGTTCTTCTCTGTTCTTGCAAGCACAGGAACGAATCTTCCGTTTTCCATATATTCCATAGAACGGTCATGTGGATTCAGTCTTGCCGCTACTCCAAAGGTTCTCGCTATTGCAACAAACAGGATTTTCTTTGACAGGAAGCTTCCTGTACAGGTCCTTATGCATCCTGCCGGTGTTGTGATCACACTGGAACGCTCTTTCTCCGGTCTGGAAACAATTGCCTTCTCGATCAGATTCCAGATTCTGGAAGGATCATCTCTCAGCTCCTGTTTCTCATCTCTGGAAAAATGCTTCTTAATCTCTCTTCTGTATTTCTGAAGAACTTCATCATCTACTCTTGGATTTAACACATAAGATACAAAGGTATCCTTTTTCATCATACCATGATATGGAATTGCCAGCTCCAGGTGTTCCTCCAGAACGTCACTGATACAGTCAGTTCTGTCTTTCTCTGTGAGAACCCTCAGGAGATCTTCTCTGTATGAAGCAGCAATGGCTTCTTCTATCCTGTTTACCTTTTTTTCCAGGAAACGTTCACATTCCGGATTTGACCAGTTTCTTACTTTCTGCTCTCTGTGTGCATTGGCTGCTGCCAGACGCTTATTTCCCTTCGCCTTCTGTTCCGGAGTCGGCATGTCTGTGTTTACAGGTGCATCATGAGGAGCAAATATATCTGCTGCTGTCCACTTTTCTGATTCGCCGTCATTTCTTTTATCCTGCGGTACCAGACAAATTTCACAGTTATCTTCTTTCTCAGTATTCATAACTGTTTCCGCATAGAACCACTCGCCGTCAGAACACATTCTTGCGGAAATATGCAGACTTCCAAGTCCTGTTGTCAGTCTGGCAGTTCCCTTACTGTCTGTTTTCTTCTCTGCGATTGGTGCATACTCTGAATAGTTCAGTACCTCAAAGGAAACCTCAGCTCCCTCTGCGGGTAACCCCTGCGTATCCTTTACTGTTACTGTAATTTCTTTGGTTACTGCATACCTCTTCAATTCATTCAGCATGGTCACCATACCATCTGTGCCGATCACCTCACCTTCCGGGATTTTGGTGTCAAACACACGTGAATGGATCATCATTGCTCTGGAAGAAGCGTTTGTAAACCATCCTTTATTCAGGATTTCTTCGGGCTCACAGGCTCCGAGGAAGTACCATTTACCGTCACACCAGATCTCTACCCAGGCGTGATTGTCATCGCAGTGAGACCACTTCGGCGCATATACCTGACGGGCAGGTACGCCTACGCTTCGCAGTGCATTTACAGTGAATACAGACTCTTCACCACATCTGCCATTTCCTCTGCGGTATACAGAAATCGCAGATAAAGTACGGTCATCTGTACAATGATAAGTAGCTTCTTCGGCACACCAGTAATTCACTTCCAACGCTGCTTCTCTGAAGTTCATTCCCTGTATTCTGCTTCCGATCTCTGTACGGAAATAAGTTCTGCACTGTGCGATCTCCTCCTCATTTACTCTGTGAAACAGCACATAATTCAGGAAGATTTCTTCAGGAAGGTCTGCAACCTGCGGATTCTCTTTCCAGAGCCTCACACCATTCTCCGCATAGTCCAGAAATACTTCAAACGGATAATTGCCAATGTCACTGTACGGCATAAACGCATATAAATATTTACATGCAAGTGCCACTTCCTCTGTACATTTCTGTAATTTTTCGTCTACAGGCGCAAAAACCCGGGGCAGGTTTTTTGCCTGCTCCAGGTAGTTCTCTTCAATTCGGCCCCTGTTCTCTTTTAAAAAAACTCTCGGTTCTGCCATTATAATTCCTCCAGAACTTTCTTTGCGGCACGGATATTATCTACATCCGTACGCCATATCTCATATTCGCTCAGCATCGGAAGTCCCATATTGACTCCATCCTTGCGAAACTGCATCTCACTGTCAATGACTCTCTTTCCGGTCATATGATAAGCCCTGACTCCTGTAAGCGGATAAAGCTGGCGGATCACTTCTGCTCCCACGCCGCTTCCTGCCTGGATCGTGATACGTCCCTGACTCTTCTCTACCAGTTTCTTCAGCAGATCTGCCCCCTGCAGACATACATTACGCTGACCTGAAGTAAGGATCGTATTGATTCCCAGTGAGATTGCCTGTTCCATTGTTTCTATTGGATCCACACATACATCAAAAGCTCTGTGAAGGGTCACCGACATATCCCCTGCCGCCTCCATCAGCTCTTTCATCTGTTCCATGTTTAATGTGCCATCCGGCTTCAGCACCCCAAATACAACACCTTCGGCACCCATTTTCCTGAAATCTTCTACTGCATGCTTTATCATGGAAAATTCTGCATCTGTATAGCAGAAATCTCCAAAACGCGGACGGATCAGGGCATGGATCCTGATATCCGAACGCTTTCTTATCTCATCAAAAAGCCACGGTCCCGGAGTGGTTCCGCCGATGATCAGATTGCCGCAGAGTTCCAGCCTGTCTGCGCCTCCCTCAACCGCTGCCATAGCGGATTCTACAGAATCTACACAGGCTTCCAAAATATATTCTTTCACGTACTTGCCTCCATCTTTTTCATTTAAGCCAGACAGATCATCCATTCTGCTGACTGATTTAACCAAATCAGATAAGTCCTCCGAAGACTTAGCTGTATCAGAACAATTTCACCCCTGCTCTCTCCAGTGTACTCACGATCGTATCATCTGGAAATTCATCCGTAACAATTCCACTGATATCATCAAAGTATGCATATTTATAAGAATCGTTGAAATAGAATTTATCCCTTTCCATAACAACATATTTATGTCTGCTGCTGTGCACGGCTGCTTTCTTTGTCAATCCGTCCTCTACCCCCAATGTAGTAATTGCACAATCAGTCATATCCACACCGCAGCTTCCTATAAATGCACGGTCAAAGCTATACTGCTTAATCACTTCTATCGTTGCAGCTCCCATAAATCCGTTTACTGTCTGATACATTGTTCCCCCTGTACCGATTGCAGTAATGGACGGATTTGTGGCAAGGATCTGCAGGATATCTATCATATTGCTCACCACTACCACACGCATATTTGACGTGGCAAGAAGCTTTGCCAGTTCAATATTTGTGGTAGAAATATCAAGGAAAATCGTTTCGTTATTCTTGATCAGTTTAAATGCTTTGGCTGCAATTGTTCTCTTTTTGTCAAGGTTAAACTGGCGTCTGTCTACTACGTCTCTCTTCAGCGGATAATCCTGTGAAAGGATTGCGCCGCCGTAGGTTCTCTTTAACTTACCGGCGTTTTCAAGAGTCTTAAGATCTTTTCGGATACAGTCTTCTGTGACCTGAAACATTTCACTCAATTCCTTAACCTTGACTTTTCCATTTTCACGAAGGCATTTCTCTATTGCGCTTTGTCTTTCCTCAGTAAACATAGCCCCTCTTTCCTCATCCATTCATAATGACCTGTATCTCTCAGTGAATCCTGTTTTCTTCACTGTTCATCTTCAGGTGTAATATTGTTATTTCGGAATTCCTATTCTGTAAGTTCCGGATAATGACATTTTACAATATGACCCGGTGCAATTTCAGCAGGTGTCGGCACCTGTGTCTTACATTTTTCTGTACAATGCGGACAACGTGTGTGGAACAGACAGCCACTCGGCGGATTACTCGGACTTGGAAGGTCACCTTTCAGAGTAATACGCTCTTTCTTCACTTCCGGATCCGGAATCGGAACTGCGGAGAGAAGTGCTCTTGTATATGGATGTCTCGGATTTGCATAAAGTTCTTTCTTCGGTGCTGTCTCTACGATCGTGCCAAGATACATGACACCGATTCTGTCTGAAATCATTTCAACGACGCTCAGGTCATGGGAAATGAACAGATAGGTAAGATTAAAGTCTTTCTGTAACTGCTGCAGAAGATTTAATACCTGCGCCTGGATAGAAACATCAAGGGCAGATACCGGCTCATCTGCGATGATAAGCTTTGGCTGTACAGTCAGCGCTCTGGCAATTCCGATACGCTGACGCTGACCACCGGAAAATTCATGCGGGTAACGCTCTCCATGAGACGGGCTTAATCCTACAGTGCCGAGAAGTTCATGTACTTTCTTAAGGCGCTCTCCTGCACTCATATTTGTGTGAATCAGAAGTGGCTCACCGATGAGATCCTGAACTTTCATTCTCGGATTCAGGGAACCGTATGGATCCTGGAAAACCATCTGGATATCTGAACGTAACGGGCGCATTTCTTTCTCTGAAAGTTTGGAGATTTCTTTTCCCTCAAACCAGATTTCACCGGAGTCAGGTGTGATCAGATGATCGATCAGTTTACCTGTCGTGGATTTACCACAGCCGGACTCGCCTACCAGCGAAAAAGTTTCACCCGGATAAATATCAAAAGATACGTCATTTACCGCATGGACAAATTTCTTCTTGCTGAACATTCCTCCGTTTGCCTGGAATGTTTTCTTCATATTCTTTACTGATAATAACGGCTCGCTCACAGGTTACGCCTCCTTTCCGGTTTTGTTGAGCAGATGGCATCTGCATTTTCTGGTACCTGCTTCGTTGATATCTGCAAGCTCCGGTTCCTGCTGATGACAGATATCCATTGCATATTTACATCTCGGTGCAAACTTACATCCTTTCGGCATTACGGACAGATCCGGTACGCTTCCCGGGATGGACGGAAGAGATTCCACACCGCTTCCAAGTTTCGGTACAGAACCGATCAGCCCCTGTGTATATGGATGTTTCGGATCTGCAAAAAGTTCCTGCACAGGCGCTTCTTCTACGATTCGGCCTGCATACATAACAACAACTCTGGAACACATTTCTGCCACAACACCAAGGTCATGTGTGATCATCAGAATACCTGTGTTTTTCTTTGCCCTGATGTCCTCCATCAGTTCGAGAATCTGAGCCTGAATGGTAACGTCAAGCGCTGTCGTCGGCTCATCTGCGATCAGAAGCTCCGGCTCACAGGACATTGCCATCGCGATCATAACACGCTGGCACATACCGCCGGAAAGCTGGTGCGGATAACTCTTTAATGTCATATCCGGTTCAGGGATACCTACTGATTTCAGTACTTCGAATGCTCTGTTGTGCGCTTCTTCTTTTGAAAAATTGTTATGGAGCAGGATTGCTTCTGTCAACTGTTTCTCAATTCTCATACATGGGTTCAGAGAGTTCATCGGCTCCTGAAAGATCATGGCAACTTCACGTCCTCTGATCTTTCTCATGCCTTTTTTATCTTCTTTGAGAAGATCCTTGCCGTTAAGCAGGATCTCACCGTTGGAAATCTTACTGTTGCGTGCCAGAAGTTTCATAATGGAGAGGGAAGTTACGGATTTACCGCATCCGGACTCTCCTACCAGACCAAGAATCTCACCCGGCTGAATGGAGAAACTTACATTATTAACTGCTGTCACCCATGTTTTATCTCTTTTAAACTCCGTACGGAGGTTCTTTACTTCTAATAATTTTTCTGCCATGGTTTCTTCCTCCTAGTTCATCTTTGGATCCAGGGTATCTCTGAGACCGTCGCCCAGCAGGTTGAATGCCAGAACTGTAAGGAAGATCAGAATACCAGGGAACAGTACCATGTGAGGAGCTGTATTAAGATAGTTACGTCCTGTGGAAAGCATGGAACCCCAGTCAGGCTCTGTAACGTTTGCACCGAATCCCAGGAAGCTTAAGGATGATGCAGCAAGGATCGCAGTACCTACACGCATGGTAAAGTTAACGATCATGGACTGAATCGTACCAGGGAAAATATGTACAAACAGGATTCTTGTGTTTGAGCATCCCAGGGAACGGGCAACCTCTACATAAGGAGCCTGCTTTACGGAAATCGTCGCGCTTCGTATGATTCGTGCGAAGGACGGCACTGTAAATACCGCAACCGCGATCATAACATTTACCATTCCCTGTCCGATGATGGCAACGACTGCGATAGCCAGCAGGATATCAGGGAAAGCAAAAAGCACGTCACAGCATCTCATGATCAGGGAATCGATCAGTCCGCCGTAGAAACCTGCGATCAGTCCGAGAACAACACCGATAGCCGTACCGATGATCGTCGCTGTCAGCGCGCATGTAAGAGAAAGTCTGGTACCAACCATCAGACGGGAGAAAACATCCTGTCCGTATTCATTGGTTCCCCAGATATGGGCTGCGCTTGGCCCCTGCATCATAGCTGTGTAATCCGGTGCCTGCGGATCATACGGAACTACATACGGTCCGATGATTGCCATTAAGATAATAAATACTATAAATGCCAGAGAAATCACTGCTGTTTTTCTCTTCATGAATTTCTTGACAAATTCTTTGAACTTGCTCTGTGCCTTAGGGAGTTCTTCGGCAGCAGCAAGGTTAATATTTGATGTTGTGTTCTTATCTGCCATCTTCTCTCCTCCTCTACTCATAACGTACTCTTGGGTTAATCACACCATAAAGAACATCTACGATCAGGTTGATCAGGATATATTCTGTAGCAAAGAACAGCAGTAATGCCTGAACAACTTTGTAATCTCTCATCTGGATGGAGTCTACCAGAAGACGTCCAAGTCCAGGTATGGAGAATACTGTCTCTGCCATAACAGATCCGGAAAGGAGACCACCGATCTGAAGTCCGGCTACTGTTACGATCTCAATCAGAGAGTTCTTAAATGCATGGCGCATAACAACCAGTGATTCCGAAAGACCTTTGGCACGTGCGGTACGCACATAGTCCTCACGCATAGTCTCAAGCATGGAAGATCTGGAGAATCTGGCAAGTACGGCCATGATTCCTGCTCCCATTGTAAGTGATGGAAGAATATAACTCTTCCAGGTTTCCAGTCCACTGGTTGGAAGCCATCCCAGGCTTACTGAAAAAAGCTGAATCAATTCCAGACCTAACCAGAAGCTTGGAACAGATATACCTGCGATTGCTATGATCATACCTACATAATCAAGAATTCTGCCATGAAATACGGCAGCGATGATACCGATTGCAACACCGATGATCGCAGCCCATATCATGGATGAGAATGTCAGCATGATAGTTGGTTTCAGTCTTGGTGCGATTGTCTCTGCTACGGTTTTACCGTTTTTGATAGAGTTTCCCAGATCTCCTGTAAAAAGACCTTTCATATATTTACCATACTGTACAAGTAATGGCTCATCCAGTCCCAGCTGTTCACGTACAACTGCCACATCTTCCTTTGTTGCATCCTGACCGGCTACCAGTCTTGCCGGATCACCTGGAATCATATGGATAAACATAAATACTACGAATGAGATAACCAGAAGCAGCGGGATTGTGCTTGCCAAACGTTTACCTAAATAACGTCCCATATTTTTCCTCCTTATCATTTTCTTACCTGTTGTTTATATTTGATGCTTTATAGTCGGAGAACTGCCATAGTGAATCTTATGGCAGTTCTCCGGTTTGAACATCTTTGTCCTGTATTCACACTGCTGTATCGGCAGTATTTTTATGGAATTGCTGCAATTTCAGATCAGGCAGCCAGATTTATGTTCTTCGCAGCCTGTTCTCAACCCCATTACTTACTGTGCTAAAGTTGCATTTGCGAAGTTAAATGCTCCGTCCGGAGATACATATACGCCAGACAGATAAGATTTTGTAGAATAGATGATCTGGTCATTGCCAAGGAATAACCATGGGCATGCTTCCCATGCGATCTTCTGAGCATCGCCGTAGTATTTAGCCTGCTCTTCTTCGTTAGCTGTTGCAAGACCTTCGTCCATATCTTTATCAAAATCAGCATCGTTGAAGTATGCTGTGTTTGCACTTGTAGGAGGGCACATTGTGCTGTAAAGCAGGGAACGTAAAGAACCATCCATTGTGAAGTCAGATGCAGACCAGTTTACATACCACATATTGATCTCGGCATCTTCTTTGTCAACATAAATCTTGTCACTTACAGTTGCAGGCTCCATTGGCTGAACGTCAACTTCGATACCGATCTGAGCAAGCTGCTGGGAAATAAATGTCATACCTTTGATTTCCTGTGTTGTGTTATCACCCCACAGAGTCAGTTTGAATCCGTCTTCGTATCCGGCTTCTTTCATAAGTTCTTTTGCTTTGTCTACATCATATGTGTAAGCTTCCTGCTCTTCATATCCGCCGATGATAGATGGAACTACAGATGTAGCCGGTTTTCCGTATCCGGAATACATTAACTGGATGTATGCATCTTTGTCGATCGCATAGTTCATAGCCTGACGTACTTTTACATCAGAAAGCTGTTCCAGATCCATGTTCAGAGTTACATATCTCATGATGTTGGAGTCTGTTGTAAGGATGTTTACATCGTCTGTTCCTTTGATTGCTTCAATCTGGTCAGACGGTGTAGGATAGATGAAGTCTGCTTCACCTGTCTGAAGCATAGCTGTACGTGCACCTGCTTCCGGAACCTCTTTGATTGTTACAGTGTCAACGCCCGGTTTGTCTCCCCAATAATCATCATTGCGCTTAAAGCTTGTGTGGTCTCCCTCTTCCCATTCTGTACATACATATGGGCCGGTTCCGCATGGATGGTTCATGATATCATTGCTATACTCTTCAAGAGCTGCAGGGCTGATGATACAGAACTGTGTCAGACGGTTGATAAATGGTGCCCATGCCTGTGTCAGTTTGATAACCAGTGTGTAATCATCCGGTGTTTCAATGCTGTCTACACGAGGTGTTTCAGATCCGTCTTCGTTAGTTACGATAAATGTTCTTCTCTGACGAAGGTTGTTGTCTTTGTTAACTACACGATCGTAGTTTGCTTTAACTGCTGCTGCATTGAAGTCTGTTCCGTCCTGGAATTTAACGCCCTGACGAAGTTTGAAAGTATAAGTAAGAGAGTCATCGGAAACTTCCCATGATTCAGCAAGTTTGCCTGTTAATTCCTGGTTCTCATCAAAAGAAACCAGTGTCTCGTATACACCACGTGTAGCAGAGATTGCGTTTGTATCCGGAATGTTTGCCGGGTCCATGGAGCTTACGCTTCCTTCGATTGCGATCACCAGATCATTGTCGGATGATTTGGAATCTTCATTTGTGGCTTTGAGAATATAGCCGTCATCATCTGCTGCAAATGCTGTAGCGGACATGGAAACTGTCATTACTCCTGCAAGAGCTGCTGCCATAACTTTTTTGTACATTTTCATAGTTTTCTCTCCTTTTCTTTCTGTACATTGTTACTTAGTTACAATCACGAAGTTAATTTTGGGTACAAAAAAAGTGTTTTTATATTTTTGCGTCTTTGCAATGTATAAAAATCGTGCAGCAATCCATTTATTTACATGCGCCTTTGCATCTTCATAAAAACACTTTGTTGTTTAACTTGACTCCAGTATAGCAATCTGTTGTCGTATTGTCAATTATTTTGTCGTATTTTATATTATTTTGGTGGTATTATACCAATATCTGACAGTGAAATTGGTATAAATCACTATGGATCAAGGATTATTTATTCTTGTTTGGTATTATTTGGTTATTATCAGATCTGTTTCTTCACATGAACCTGTAACTGATTGTACGGGATTTCAATTCCGTTTGCATCAAACGCTTCTTTGATCAGTTCATTAAGCCGCCACCTGGCAGGCCAGTATTTCTCCGTAGCCACCCACACACGCAGGCCCATGACCACTGCACTCTCTCCAAGCTCATCTACAAACACCACCATTCCCTGGTCGTCTTTCGTATCTTCATCATTATGAAGGATTTCTTCCAGGATTGCTTTTGCTTTCTTAATGTCTGAATCATAAGAAATTCCTACTTTGATCTCCAGCTTACGAAGATCTCTGGCAGTTACATTTGTAATAATGCTGCCGGACAGCGTTCCATTTGGGATTACAATGTTTTTGTTATCTATGGAAATCAGAGTTGTATAACAGATTTCTATTTTGTATACAGTTCCTTCGCACCCATTCTGCTGTGCGATAATGATATAATCCCCCACCTGAAATGGTTTGAAGATCAGAAGCATGATCCCGCCTGCGATATTTGCAAGGCCGCCCTGCAATGCAAGACCTACCGTTACACCGGCAGTACCAAGCAGTGCTGCAATAGAGGATTCCTTTACACCAAAATGAGTGGCAATGCTAAATACCAGCAAAATGTAAAATACAATTCTCAACAGCGACCCTGTAAACTGGATCACACCTTTGTCTACAGACGCACGCTCCATGGACTTCTTTATGAAAGAAACAAACCACTGGATCACTTTGCGCCCGCCCACAAATACCAGCAATGCCATTACTACTTTCAGCCCCAGTTTTGTCAAAGCCGGAAGATAGTCTGAAAAATACTGCTTATAGCTGTAATATAAACTTTTTGCCTCCTGAATTTCCTGTCCCAATATTTTTCACCTGCTCTCTTATATTTTTTATATTTCTGTCATGTATTATTTTTTGCCCTTCTTTCACTTAACAGACAGCTTTTCATATGATATCAGGGTTAAAAGACATCTTTCCCCTGACTTGATATCTACGAATTACTCCGCTGCTTTGCAGATTCCGCAATTCTCATATAAGAGTAGCATAACATACCTCATTCTCTGTAACAATCAATTTTATCCGCCTATAGCAATGTCATAATCCGGACAAAAAAGAAAGCGGACAATATATCCGCTTTACTGACACAGGATTTCACGCTCTGATGAGCTAAAATCAATATGCATTATTTATGAGGATTGCTATAAGTGCAGAATAATCCCCTCATTTCTCGAAAACAAAAAATAAATAATAAGTTGAATAATCAGTATTACCGGAACTCCTGTCTTAAATTTCGGCTTTCTTGTTTTATGATGAAATATCTTCATACCGGCCAGAGCTCCTACTGATCCTCCGATCACTGCCAGAAATATCAGCTGCGCTTCCGGTATGCGCCACTGTCCGGCTTTTGCCTTGCTTTTATCCAAACCATAGATAAAAAATGTGATTACATTAATGATAATCACATAAATATACAGAAGATTTGTAGATGTCATCTGCACCTGCGAATTCCTTTCTTTAATTTTAACATGCCAGACCTGCTATCACTGATTCAAAATCCTCATCATAGCCATCATATTTAAGTTCCAGAGGTTCTTCCACACCAAGGCTTAATACTCCGAGAATAGATTTGGCATCAATAAAAATTTTTCCTTTAGATACAATGTCAATATCAAATGGACATCTGACTGCCGCACTGACCAGTTTCTTTGCCGCCTCCACGTCATTGATCTTAATTGTCTTATTCGCTGTTATCATATTCGGTAATCTCCCTTTCCTTTTGGTCCCCGGTTACTGTTCACTCTGTTCTCAGTAACGGTCTCCGTCCTATTGTCAGGACTTTTATATTGATTTTTTGACCCAGTCGTATTATACTGATTCACACATTGATATACAAACGTTATTTTTCTATATCAGATATTCTATTTTTATATAGCATAAGGAGCCGACTGTATCATGATTCTTGATTATTATCGTATTTTTTACTATGTTGCCCAGTATAAGAGTTTTTCCAAAGCAGCCGACGTTATGGGAAACAATCAGCCTAACATTACCCGGTGTATGAATATTCTGGAGAATGAGCTGGGATGTAAACTTTTTATCCGTTCCAATCGCGGAGTACAGCTGACCATTGAAGGAGAAAGACTTTTTGAACATGTATCAATTGCAATAGAACAGCTTGTATCAGGAGAAAATGAACTTCTCAAAGATAAAGGTCTGGAAAGCGGACTTGTAAATATTGGTGCCAGTGAAATTGCACTGCGTTTATTCCTGCTGAACGAACTGGAAGTCTTTCATCACCGTTATCCACATGTAAAGCTGAGGATTTCTAATCATTCCACACCACAGGCAGTTCAGGCACTGGAAAACGGTCTGGTAGACTTTGCAGTAGTTACCACACCTGTCGCTCTGAAAAAACCACTTCAGAGAATTCCCCTCTATTCTTTCCGCGAGATCCTTATAGGTGGAGAGGAATATGCGGAAACAGCTTCCAACAAACACTGTCTTCAGGATCTGCAGGATATCCCTCTGATCGGGATTGCTCCCGGAAGCAGTACAAGAGAATTATATACACAGTATTTTATGCGCCATAACCTTCCCTTCTCACCTGATATGGAAGTGGCAACTACTGACCAGATCTTCCCTATGGTGCAGCACAACCTGGGAATCGGATTCTTCCCTGAAGAGCTTGCTGCTGAACATATTGCTCAGGGGAAAATCGTCCAGATTCCCATTGAAGAGCCTCTTCCTGAACGAAAGATTTGTCTGATCCGCAATGTAAAAAGGCCACAGAGCATTGCAGCACGCAGTCTTGAAGAACACCTCACATCACACCGGGAAACAGAATAACTGTTACTGCAGACAGCAGTACCCCAAAAAACAGGGATCACTCCTGCAGATATCCGGTCTGCAGTGGTAATCCCTGTTTTATTGATGTTATTTATTTAATCCTTTCATGGATAAGCTGATACGTTTTTTCTTCATATCAACTCCGATTACTCTTACATCTACGATATCCCCTACACTCACCGCTTCCAGAGGATGTTTGATAAATCTCTCTGTCATCTCGGAAATGTGCACCAGACCGTCCTGATGTACACCGATATCTACAAATGCACCGAAATCAATAACATTACGGACAGTTCCCTTCAGCACCATTCCTTCTTTCAGATCTTTCATTTCCAGAACGTCTGAACGAAGGATCGGTTTCGGCATGTCATCACGAGGATCTCTTGCCGGTTTCTCCAGTTCCTTTACAATATCACGAAGTGTGATCTCACCGATTCCCAGTTCTGCTGCCATCTTCTTATAGTCTTTTACCTGCAGGGAAAGTCCAAGGAGATTTCCTGCCACAACATCATTTGGCTTATATCCAAGTTTTGAAAGAAGTGCAGATGCTGCTTCGTAGCTCTCAGGATGTACACTTGTTGCATCCAGAGGATTCTTTCCACCTGAAATACGCATGAAACCTGCACACTGTTCAAATGCCTTCGGTCCTAATTTCGCTACCTTGAGAAGTTCTTTTCTGTCTGTGAACTGACCGTTCTCTTCTCTGTAAGCTACGATATTTTTGGCAATTGCTTTGCTGATACCGGAAATATACTCAAGCAGAGATGCAGATGCTGTATTTAAATCTACACCAACTTTATTTACACTGTCTTCTACAACGCCGCTTAATGCTTCATCCAGTTTCTTCTGGTTCATATCATGCTGATACTGACCCACACCGATAGATTTCGGATCAATCTTAACCAGTTCTGCAAGCGGATCCTGTACACGTCTTGCAATGGAAGCCGCACTTCTCTGTCCCACATCAAAGTTCGGGAATTCCTCTGTAGCCAGTTTGCTTGCAGAATACACAGATGCTCCTGCCTCATTTGTAATAACATACTGCACCTTTTTCTCCGGGATTTCTTTGAGCATATCTACGATCACCTGCTCAGATTCGCGGCATGCTGTACCGTTTCCTACGGAAATAAGGGATACTCCGTATTTCTCGATCATTCCTTCTACAGTATCCTTGGCAGCACGGATCTTTTTCTCAGTAGTCGGAGCTGTGGGATAGACAACTGTGGTATCCAGAACTTTACCTGTTGCATCTACAACTGCCAGCTTACAGCCTGTACGGAACGCAGGGTCCCATCCAAGTACGACTTTGCCTGCGATTGGAGGCTGCATCAGAAGCTGTTCCAGATTCTTGCCGAATACATGGATTGCGCCATCTTCTGCCTTATCAGTAAGATCACTGCGGATTTCTCGCTCGATAGCCGGTCCGATCAGACGTTTGTAACTGTCTTCTACAACTGCTTTCAGAATCGGAGTTGTATTCGGGTTGTCTTTTTTGATCACTCTCTTATTCAAATAACGAAGGATGTCTTCCTCCGGTGCATTTACTTTAACAGTGATAAATTTCTCTTTCTCACCACGGTTTAACGCAAGAATACGGTGTCCTGCCAGTTTCCTGACCGGCTCCTCGAATTCATAATACATCTCATATACAGACTGAGTTTCCGCATTCTTTGCTGCGGAAGAAATACTTCCGTTCTTTATTGTCAGGTTACGGATGTAGATACGATAGTCTGCTTCATCGGAAATGCGCTCTGCAATAATATCTTTGGCTCCGTTTAATGCTTCTGCAACATTCTTAACACCCTTTTCTTCGGAGACGTATGCCCTGGCTTCCTCTTCTACCGGCTTGTCTGTCATCTGCAGAAGAATGATATCTGCCAGTGGTTCCAGGCCTTTTTCTTTGGCAATTGTCGCACGTGTACGGCGTTTCGGACGGTATGGTCTGTATAAATCCTCTACTACTACCAGTGTCTGGGCATCCATAATCTGTTTCTTCAGTTCTTCAGTCAGTTTGCCCTGATCTTCAATGCTCTTTAATACCTGATTCTTCTTATCTTCCAGATTTCTCAGATACGTCAGTCTCTCAAAGAGTGCACGAAGCTGCTCATCATTAAGGGAACCTGTTGCTTCTTTTCTGTATCGGGAAATGAATGGGATGGTGTTGCCTTCGTCAATTAATTTGACTGCGGCTTCTACCTGCCATTTCTCCACCTTCAATTCCTGTGTGATTACCTGAATAATATCCATTAATTTTTTATCTCCTCTTGTTGCTTTTCAGAATGCAGATGCGTGTAACTGACCCTTGCATCCACATTGTTTTTCTTCTATAGCATAAAAAACGCTCTTGTGATAGGGTATCAATCTGGCGTTCATTTGTCAAGTGTGGGATTGATTCTGCCAATATGATACATACTGCCAGAATAACATTAGCCAAAATATTCATCCAGCTGTCTGATAAACTCTTCCGGCACTTTCCGTTCAAACGGAAAAATTTCGATGTTTCCCAGTCTGTCTGCGATATATCCCAGTAAAATTGCGCTTCTCTCCAACGACCAGTCCGACAGCAGTGCAATGGTATCATGACGTGTATGCATGCCAAATCCATCCCTGTTTAATGTCATAGCCGGAATACCTTTCCATGCAAAGGTGTTAGAATCGCTTCCCCAGATCTGATTCTTTGTAGACATGCCGATTCCTGTCTCATGAGCCATATATGTGATCATATTGCAGATTGACGCATCACCTGTCACTCCTACAACTGTTCCGCCCACAAGCTGTCCCGCGAGGTCTACATTCATATTGAAACGATGAGCCTGCAATTCTGACTCATGTTCTTTAATATAGTTCTGACTTCCAAGCAGACCTTTCTCTTCTGCACCAAACCATACGAATTCCATTGTTCTGCGTGGTCTGTGTTCTTTGAAATATCTGCAAAGTTCCATGATGATCGCGGCACCAGACATGTTATCGTAAGCACCAGGACCCTCTGGTACGGAATCATAGTGTGCAGTAAGAGTCAGGATCTCCTCTGCTTTATCTGTTCCTTTGATTCGTGCCACTACATTTCGGGATGTACGTGCCACTGTCTCCTGTTCTACAGACAGGCAGGCCTTAGCCGCCCCTCTTGTCACTAATTCGACAGCATCTTTATAATGAATGCTTACACCCGGAGTTCTATTGTCATAATTTGCCGCTTCTTTCCCGGCTGCTTTTTTCTCTTCACCCGGCAGATTCTTCGGCAAACTGTATGCGCGCGGCGTCAGATCCACGCCCTCGTCCAGCGGAGAACCGGCAATGCTGATAAAGCCTGCCACACCTGAATTCGCCAACTTCTGGTACAGTTCCTTTCTTACCGGATCATTTACCATGACGATTTTTCCTCTGGCATTTGCGAGGCTGATCTCATCCGCATTCTCCACATACAAAAAAGATGCATTCTGTCCATTCTCATCTGTATTGGAACATCTTCCATATCCGGTTACTGTATATTCTTTTACATATGGTTCCGTTATCGTAAGCTTTGCTTTTTTTACCTGAAAAGTTTCAAAGCCAAACTCTTCCAGATGATTCTCCACACCAAAACTATTCAATGTTTCCTGAATAATCTTTGCTGCTTTTTCCTCTCCTGTAGTTCCCGCCTCCCTGATATAATCAAACTCCGCCAGAAACTCCATCTGACGTTTTCCACTGATTTCATTTGTGTTCATAATTGTAATAACCTTCCTCAAATATATTTATTATACTGTCAATTTTTTCTATACCAACAAGTTAATTTTTCAAACAATCTTACGTCTAAATTTCTTATTTCCGCCTTGTCGTCGATCGCCGCAGCCACCGCTACGCCTCTATCCTCTCAGTACCTTACACTTCTTTTTGTAACAGGCTATACCATATTTGTGAATTGTCTCAAGCCCATCCTGTTTCAGCTGCATTTCATACTGTTTTTTCTCTATCTGCTCTACAGCTCTTTTGCATGCAGAATCCAGACTGCCGTTTTCAGCATATTTAACTTCAAGCACCAGACCTGTTTTCTCCTGTGGAATCTCCACCACAATATCTGCATATCCTGTGCCTGATTCCAGATTAGAACGAACCTTCCATTTTCCCTGACCACGTAAAAGTCCCAGCAGCAGCCCATGATAAAAGCTTTCTTTTCTGTTTGAAGGAGCTCCTGTATCACGAATACTTATTGTTTCCATCAGATATTCATTGAACAGTTCCTGAAATTTATCTGCCTCTCCCATTTTAACTGCCTGACAGAAATTTAAAAGCCGGTCTGTGTTTCCATAAATTACAGTTTCTGACATCCACTCACGTACCTGCATCACAAATATTGCCCGAATTTCTTTATTAGGTATCTCCAGATTATAATGTCTGCCATCTGATGAAGGAGTTTTGGAAGTCAGATATCCGGTCGTATATAAAATACTCCATAAATTTTCTTTCTTAGTATCCGCCTCTCCTTCCCGGGGATCGTCCAGATCTTTATAAGTCATTTCCATATGAATTTCTTTAGTGATACTTTTTCCTTCAATCAGCTGCTCGATTTCATCCTTCATTCCAGAATCTGCTCGTCTGATTAATTTTTTCACTATTTCATTTCCACTTGTATTGATCCAGTAGAGCTTAGGCGGTACATTTCTGTCGCCTATATGTTCCCGTATATAATTCAATACATCCCATGGACAATAAATTTCCTCTTTTCCAAACTGATAGCCATCATACCATTCTTTCACAACAAGGTACAGTTCTTCCATTTCATAATATGACAATAATTCCCTTACTTCCTGATCTGTAAATCCAAAGTATTCCCCATAGTCACTATCAGAAACCGTATGAACTGTAAAATTATTGATTCCTGTAAAAATACTCTCCTTGGAAATTCTCAGACATCCGGTAATCACTGCAAACCGCAGATTGCTGTTAGTTTTTAGTACCTGACTAAACAGGGAACGGATCAGCTGGACCATTTGCTCATAATAACCATTTACATAGGCTTTATCTAAAGGGACATCATATTCATCGATCAATATAATTACCTCTGTCCCTGTGTGTTTATATAACAGAGCGGACAATGTTTTTAAACTGGCAGTAAGCTGCGAAGTTTTTTCAAATCTGCCTGTCAGCAAAGGATCCAGCCTGGCTTTCTCATAAAGAGTAAGCTTCGGGCTATCCATCAAATATTGAAAACGCAGAGCCTCATCGCTGATTACTGTTTCCAGCATATCCTTTGCTTCCTCAAAGCTATTGCCTTCCACATCCTTCAAACTGACAGATATTACCGAAAATTTCCCCATGTACTCTTCACAGATCTGCTTTTCGGTGGAAATCTCCAGGCCATCAAATAATCTTTTATCCGTCCCAATCTCAAAAAAAGCTTTCAGCATATCCATATTCAGGCTTTTCCCAAAGCGTCTTGGACGGGTAAATAAGTTGACTTCCGTCCAAGACTCCAGCAATTCTTTAATAAAGCCTGTTTTATCTATATAGTAAAAGTCATGCTCACGAATATCACGAAACATCTCTATTCCCACCGGAAGTTTTTTCTTTTTTGTTTCCATAACAGCGCGGCCTCCTTCTTATATATATTGTCTAATTCGGTTCAATCATGTACAGTAATCTTATCATGTCCAGAAAAGATTCTCAATGTAAAATATCCAAAAAAAGACCTTTCTCTGACAATAAATCGTATCTGAGAAAAGTCTTTTTTATATCTAATATATTTTTATTTTAGGCTATTGAAGTATTCATCCCATGGTTTCGGTTCGTTGTCTTCTTCCTCTTCTTTTGGTGCTGAATCATTCTGCTCTTTTTTATCATCCATATCTGCCTGAACATTCTGCATTTCTGTGTTGTCTGTAATGTTCTGTTCATCTTCGTTTTCATAAGAAACCGGTTCTTCCGGCATACGCCAGAACTGCTGCGGATGCGTCTGTTCTTCCTGTGGCTGTTCACTCTGTGAATAGCTGTCAAACATAGGATTCACATAGTCTCGTGCCACACGTTCTTCTTCCTCTTTCTGCACTTTAAGCTCCCCTGTCAGATCACGATAGAACATTACTTCTGTCATAGCCATATATGGAAATATCCACAAGAGTGCAATATAGAACGTAAAAACAGAAAGAAACATCAATGGGATAAAGCTTATCTTCAGCATCAGATATCTTCCGAAGTTTCCATGCATCATCTCCAGACTCTCTTTCATAGCCTCTGTACTTTTCAATTCCGGCTTATCTGCCAGAATATAATAAGTCATCTCCAGAGGAATGACCAGAATCTGATAAACAATCATTCCTACGATCATCAGAACAACCCCTGTATACAGCCAGGTGATCAGCACATCCACAGAAGCATCTTCACCCGGAAGATTCGCATTACTGTAAATCGTATAGGGCAGCATGGTAAGCAGATTCAGTACTGCCATAAAAAATCCGGCAACGATCACTCTGTCCGGGTGATGTCTGTAAAAATAAAACAGATCATTTAATGAATATGCTTTCCCTCTGGCAATATTCAGATACATATAATTCATACCTGCCGCTACCACATTGATCAGCAGAGTCAGAATAAATGTAAATGCATACGACAGCACAATATCAATTGTTTCCTCTCCCGGAAATAAAGCCGAGGATATCATGCTGCTGATCAGAGCCAGTGCCTGAACTGCAACAAATGCCAGGATCAGTATCCCATATTTTCCTGACATGGCCTGCTTCGCATAGTTTTTTAATTCACGTCTCGATGTCATGTAATTCTCCTAAATCAGTCTGCCAGACCAAAGGCATCATGTACTGCATTCATTGCGCGCACGCCGTCCTTTTCATTGATCAGAACTGTCACACGAATCTCGGATGTAGAGATCATGTTGATGTTTACGCCCTCATTATAGAGGCTCTCGAACATCTTTGCAGCTACTCCGGGATTACTCATCATTCCTGCACCTACGATGGAAAGCTTCGCAATATTTCTCTCAGAATGAAGCTCTGCAAATCCAAGTCTTGCCTGATTTGCATCCAGAACTGCAACTGCATCATCCAGATCATTTCCATCTACTGTGAAAGAAATGTCCTTTCTGCCCGCACGTCCGATAGACTGCAGGATCACATCTACATTAATATTCTTCTTCGCAAGGGTATCAAATAATTTAAAAGCCACACCCGGCTCATCCTTTAATCCGATTACCGCAATTCTCACTGCATCTGTATCCAGCGCAACACCGCTGATCAACATTCTCTCCACTGTAACTTCCTCCTTTACCACAGTTCCTTCACTGTTGTTTAAACTTGAACGTACCACAAGCGGCACGCCATATTTCTTCGCCATCTCCACAGAACGGTTGTGAAGCACACCTGCCCCGAGAGTCGCAAGGTCAAGCATTTCATCGTAAGTGATCTCTTTGAGCTTTCTTGCTTTCGGAACCTTACGCGGATCTGCTGTATAAACACCATCTACATCTGTATAGATTTCACAGGCATCTGCATGAAGAGCAGCCGCAAGAGCAACCGCTGTTGTGTCAGAACCGCCTCTTCCAAGAGTCGTATAATCATCATACTTGTCAACTCCCTGGAAGCCGGTAACTATTACAATCTTTTTGCTGTCCAGCTCTCTTCTGATACGCTCTGTATCAATTCTTTTTAAACGTGCATTTCCATGACTGCTTGTCGTATGCATGGAAACCTGAAAAGCATTCAGGGAAACCGCAGGAACTCCCAGTTTATCCATCGCCATTGCCATCAGTGCAACAGACATCTGTTCTCCGATGGTAAAGAGCATATCCATCTCTCTTTTCGGCGGTTTCTCATTGACATCCCTTGCCATAGTGATCAGTTCATCCGTATATTTCCCCATTGCGGACAGAACGACAACCACGTCATTTCCTTTTCTGTACTCTTCTATACAGCGGCTGGCAACATTAAAGATACGTTCTTTATTTGCAACCGATGTACCGCCAAATTTCTTGACAATCAACATTGTTTTACTTCCTCCATAATAAGTTTACAGGAAAGAGAAGATTCTCATATCTTCCCTTTCCTGTTCTGTTTACAGTAATCACTGTACAAATGTTTATCTGAAGTATTGTATCAGTGTCCACCTTATCAGGCACACTATATGATACACGAAATCTGTCAGTTTATCAATCTTTAACTCGAATCTTTGCAAGTACCTGATCTCCGATCTGAGCCAGTTTCTCTTCAAATGCTCCCTGTGTCATTTCATCAGTGATAAATGCACATTCCTGCGGAAGCTGTCCCAGGCTGATGATCTCAACATCACCAAATACCTTCTTCGCTTCTTCTGCTGCTTCTTTTTTAATTCTCACAAAAAATCTTCCTGTCACTTCATCCAGTGGTTTCAGTACTGCCGGAGTGCTGTTCCAGTTTGTCACAATGTTAACATGGAGATGTTTTGCGGCATCCACAATATCACCAACTACAGCACTTGCTGTGGGCAGTTTACCTGCACCGCTTCCATAGAACATGGCATCTCCAAGCATATTTCCATGTACAAATACTGCATTAAACACATCATTTACACTGTAAAGAGGGCTGTTCTGGCCGAGCATAAACGGTGCTACCATTGCATAACAGGTTCCATCTGCCAGTCTGCGGCTGGTTCCAAGAAGTTTGATGGTTCTGCCAAGCTTCGCAGCATACTCCATATCTTCAGGTGTGATCTTTGTAATTCCCTCTGTATAAATATCTTCAAAATCAAAATATCTCTCATAAGCAAGAGAGGAAAGGATTGCGATCTTACGGCATGCATCGTATCCTTCCACGTCGGCAGTAGGATCTGCCTCTGCATAACCCTTCTGCTGTGCTTCCTTTAATACAGTGTCAAATTCACAGCCTTCTGTGCTCATCTTATAAAGCATGTAGTTGGTAGTTCCGTTCAGGATACCTGTTACTTCGTCAATCTCATCTCCTGTAAGGGAAGAATTGATGACACGAATGATCGGGATTCCGCCGCCACAGCTTGCTTCAAATAAGAAGTTAATGCTCTTTTCCTTTGCAATATCCATCAGCTCGCGGCCATGCTTTGCAACCAGAGCCTTATTGGAAGTGCAGACATTTTTTCCTGCCAGAAGTGCCTTCTTTACAAAAGTATAAGCAGGCTCCACACCGCCCATAACCTCTACTACAATATCTACTTCCGGATCACTGACGATCTGTTCATAATCATGGACCAGAACCTTCTCTACCGGCTGTCCCGGAAAATCACGAAGATCCAGAACATATTTTACATGAAGTTCCTGTCCGGCACGTCTGGAAATGCTCTCTTTATTTTCATTTAATACTTCAAATACACCGCTTCCAACTGTGCCATATCCTAAAATTGCTACATTGATCATTTTCTTTTACTCCCTGCCTAATATTTTCAGATAATGAATTCCTTCATTCTGTTCAATCGTCTCTACCATTGCTTCTGCATCCCCCTCGCCCGGAAGAATGTCCACACTCAGAGTAAGTGTGGCAACCCCATTGATAGGAATACTCTGATGAATGGTGAGAATATTTCCATGAAACCGTGCAATCGTCTGCAGGACAACCGACAAAAGCCCCGGTTCATCGTCCATCTGGATAATAAAGGTGATCGTCTTTCCCCTTGTCTCTTCATGAAATGGAAAAATATCATCTTTGTATTTGTAGAAAGAGCTTCTGCTGATTCCTGTGCGCTCTGCTGCATCCTGTACAGTGTCCACTTTGCCGGAGTCCAGAAGCTTCTTTGCCTCCACAACCTTCAGCAGGACTTCCGGAACCGCACGTTCCCTCACTACAAAATATTTCTTTTTCTCTGTTACTGGTTTCTGCATATCAATTTACCTGTCCGTTCTTTAAAGACATTTGTTTTTACACACTGGATATATTATCACACCACACAAAAATACGCAAGAAATATATTCTGCTGAATCATTGTGTAAAATCATTATGCCTCAACACGAAAAAGGCTGTCCTGATTTCAGACAGCCTTTTTTATTCTTTTATTTCTTCAGTGCGATCCATTTCAGATATGCATTGATGAAAATATCAATTCCTCCGTCAAGTACTGCATCCACATTTCCGGTCTCCTCGTTTGTACGATGATCCTTTACCATGGTATATGGCTGCATAACATAAGAACGGATCTGATTTCCCCATCCGATATCTGTCACCTCACCGCGGATACCGGAGAGTTTTTCCTCTGCCTCCTGCTGCTTGAGAAGATACAGCTTGGCTTTCAGCATCTGCATGGCTTTATCTTTATTCATGTGCTGAGAACGTTCATTCTGACACTGTACCACGATTCCGGTAGGATAATGTGTGATACGGATGGCAGATGATGTCTTGTTGATATGCTGACCGCCGGCACCACTGCTTCGATAAGTATCAATACGGATCTCATCGTCATTGATCTCTACATCCAGATCCTTCTTGATATCCGGCATAACATCACAGGATACAAAAGATGTCTGTCGCTTACCTGCTGCATTGAAAGGAGAAATACGCACCAGACGGTGAACTCCCTTCTCTGATTTCAGATAACCGTAAGCATTTGTTCCGTTTACCTGGAAAGTAACTGATTTGATACCTGCCTCATCGCCGTCCAGATAATCCAACACTTCCAGGGTAAATCCTTTCTTATCTGCCCAACGACTGTACATACGGTAAAGCATACCGCACCAGTCACAGGCCTCTGTTCCGCCTGCACCTGCATTCAGCTTAATGATAGCATTCTCACTGTCATATTCTCCGGAAAGAAGTGTCTTGATACGGATATTGTCAAAATCCTTCTGAAACTCATCCAGCATTTCCTGAATCTCAGGAATCAGTGCAGGATCGTTCTCCTCATATCCCATCTCGATCATGGTTTCCATATCTTCCATCTGTGTAACCAGATTCTGATAGGTCTCCATGTCATCTTTCATGTCTTTTAATTCTTTCATTTTCTTCTGGGAAACTTCTGCATCATCCCAGAAATCAGGCGCTTCCATTTCGCGCTCTAATTCTTCGACCTTCTGCTCTTTGTTAGCCAGGTCAAAGTGAATCCCTCACTTCCACTAATGGTTCTGTATAAGTCGCAAGAATGCTCTTGAACTGGTCTAATTCAACCACAGCTTCACCCACTTTCTTATTATAAATATTCTCTGTCGGACTCCCTGTGGATAACCGACTGAATTGCTATAGATTATAGCAGTCCTGATAAATAATTCGTTTAAAATAATAACATATCTTTAAGCAAATTACAAACAAAGAATTACCCACAGCGTGAAATGATCATTTATCATAACAATCATTTCACACTGTGGGTAATCATACTTTACACTGAATTACGCATAAAGTCTGTGTAATTTATGAGAAGAAGCTCTCTGCAACACTTATATCTGCAATATATCCCACTGTTCCTGTCATATAGATGGTTCCGTCCTCTTCCATATCGATCTGTATCATTCCGCCCGGCTGATTTACATTAATACGGGATTCCACCAGTCCCAGCTTATAGGCTGCCGCTGCTGCCGCACAGCTTCCTGTTCCGGAAGCCTTTGTATATCCGGAGCCTCTTTCCCAGATTTCAATCTCCAGATTTCCCTTGTCGACCTGACGGCAGATCTGCAGGTTCATTCTCTCCGGGAATTCATCTGCATTTTCCACATAAGGTCCCAGATTCTTTACAGCTTCTGCACTTACATTGTCTGTAAAAATAATGCAGTGTGGATTACCAACTGTCAGGCAGGTAGCCTTGTATTCTTTTCCATGGAATACGAAATTCTCCTTAATTACTTCACGAACTTCACCGGAAACAGGGATATCGCTGGAGATAAAAGATGGTTTTCCCATGTTTACTTTAAATTCCGTTGCCCGGCTGTTCAGGCATTCCACATGAATCGTGCCTGACATAGCTTCAATGTCAAATTTTTTCTCAGTAATATATCCATTATCCATCAGATATTTGGCAAAAATACGCACGCCGTTTCCACTGATGGCAGATTCACTTCCGTCTGCATTAAAAATACGCACACCCAATTTTCCATCAATTTCTACCGGTCCATAGAGCACACCGTCAGCGCCAAGCCCAAATCCTCTCTGGCAGAGAAGTGCAATCTTCTTTCCCTGAAGCTGTACCTGATTTTTCTTCGGATCAAGAATCAGATAATCGTTTCCAAGTCCCTGATATTTACTCATAATAATTGTATTTGCCATAATCATATCTCTCCTTCTGATTTATAATCCCGGATACTTCCCGCTTTTGTATCTGCATCGATAATCAATTGTCGGGCAATCTTTCCAACTCACTTCGCCACTTGTCTGAGTCCCACCCACTGCTTATTGCTTTTCGCAACCCCCGCAGGGGACTTACTTGATTCGGTTAAATTTTGTGTCAGGCAATTTTCTCATATCACATCCTGACTTTACATTCATTATATTCTATTATTTTTACCATGTATATAGAGTAAAATGCTTGAAATATTGCAAAAAATGCTCTGTAAGTGTTACAAAAAAGACCATTATATCAGTTCTCTGATATAACAGCCTTACAGCAACATCACTCCTCTCTGTTCAGTTTTCTATTTCTTTACCCTATTTCGAAATAGTTACAAAGTTTTTACGATTACTTTGTAATTGTATGATACTATTATCGTGTAATAATGTCAATATCTTTGTAACATATTTTCTCAGAAATTATAAAATATATTCGTTACTATTTGTTACATTCTTAGTAATAATTGTACATTTGCGCATTAAATGATATGATTATACCATGAATCAAACTTTTCCCTCCGCTTATTGCTTTCCACTGCTTATTTCTTTTCACAATCTCCACAGGGGACTTGCTTGATTCGATTAAATAATCATTGCAGATATCGGAGGCAGATATGTTATTATCAGAACAGTTCTATCAGACAGAAAAAACAGGATACCTAAACGAACAATTCCGACTTTTTCATCTTAAAGACCAGACCAGAAAGGAATTCTCTTACCATTATCATGATTTTCACAAGGTAGTTATCTTCATCTCCGGCAAGGCTGCTTATCATATAGAAGGAAAAGCTTATCAACTGAAACCATGGGACATTCTTCTGGTAAACCGCCATGCCATCCACCGCCCGGAGATTGATCCATCTGTTCCATATGAACGTTTCATTCTCTGGATCCAAAACGATATTCCCTGGCAGGAACTGCTGAAATGCTTCCAGAAAGCAAATGACCGAAGCTATAATCTGGTACGTCTGAACTCTGCTCTTCAGGAAAAGATGAAAGACATCCTGTTTGAACTGGAAAATTCTGCAAAATCCGATGAATATGGAAGGGAAATCCTGACACAGTCACTTTTTCTTCAGTTTATGGTTTATCTGAACCGTATCTTTCTGGAAAAGCAGTACATTTTTGATAAAAAATCCTACACCTTTGACTCGCAGATTGCCAGTATCCTTCAGTATATCAACCACAATCTGAAAGAAGATCTGTCTGTAGAAACGCTTTCTGCCAGATATTATGTAAGCAAGTACCATCTGATGCGGAAGTTCAAACAAGAAACCGGCTATACCCTTCATAATTATATTGTAAACAAGCGGCTTCTTATGGCACGTACTCTGATCTCAAATGGAATGCCTGTGACAAAAGCAGCACAGGAAAGCGGGTTCGCAGAATACAGCACTTTTTCCCGGGCATACCGTAAACAGTTCAAAACCAACCCCAGCGAAGAACTGCCTCATTATAGCACTCCTCTAAAATAATGCATCCACTACCTTTACACAACAATTCCATAACACAAAAAAGATGTAACCATATCTGAAAGAATCTTTCTTCTCAGACATAATTACATCTTTTATTGTTCGCAGGTCGGGCAGATATTCGCGCTCCGCTTACTGTTTCACTTTCTTCTTCGCTGTCGCACAGTAGAATACGAATCCCAGCAGTACCAGTGCCACGATCATCCATCCGGCCAGTGCTGCTGTTCCCAGACCTGCAAATTTATCATAGTAACCTTTCAGATAGATCACAATGATAATCGCCGGAATTCCATAGGCAACATAATTTTTCAGACATTTCGGGAATTTCATGCCTGTACCGGCATTCACCTCTGCAATGAAATTGTCCCATCCCCATCCGTTCTTTCTGGTACAAAACAGAAGGTAACCAAGACTTCCAAGAGGAAGAAGGTTATTAGAAACAATAAAGTCTTCCAGATCCATGATGTTGCTTCCATCTCCGAATGGCTGGAATCCGGAAAGTACATTGAATCCAAGCACACATGGAATGCTTAAGATCATAACAAGAACTGCGCAGACAACAACACTCTTTTTACGGTTCCAGCCAAACAGTTCCATATTAAACACGATCAGGTTCTCAAATACAGCAATGATCGTTGAAACCGCAGCAAATGTCAGAAACAGGAAGAACAGACTTCCCCACAAAGCCCCTCCGCTCATCTTTGCAAAAATATTGGGCAGAGTGATAAAGATAAGGCTTGGACCTGCATCCGGCTGGATTCCATAGGAGAAGCACGCCGGAATAATGATAAATCCTGCTGTCAGCGCAACAAAAGTATCGAGTACGGTGATGCTTACCGCCTCTCCGGTAAGGCTTCTGGATTTGTCCAGATAACTTCCGAAGATCAGCATGGCACCAATACCAATGGATAATGTAAAGAATGACTGACTCAATGCCGCAAATACTACATTACCAACTCCTGCTTCCTTAATCTTCTGAAAATCAGGAATCAGATAGAAGCTGATTCCTTCTCCCGCGCCTTCCATCATTACTGAATGAACCGCAAGGATCACCATAATGATAAGCAGTGCACTCATCATTACTTTGGAGATTTTTTCAATACCATTCTGCAATCCCATGAAACAGACTGCAAATCCAATCAGACAGATGATCACCATCCATAACATCATCGTCGGTGCATTTCCCAGCATATCGGAAAAAGACTGTGTTACTGCTTCCGGAGTCGCTCCAACGAAATCTCCCCGCAGACTCTTCACACAATAGTAGATCATCCATCCTCCTACTGTTGTGTAAAACATCATCAGCATATAACATCCAATAATACCAATAAATTTCAATGGCTTCCAGCCGCTTCCTGCAGGTGCCAGTTTGTCAAAACATTTCGCAACACTTGTGTGGCTTCCCCGTCCTACCGCAAATTCTGCTACCAGAACCGGAATACCGAGAATAACCAGAAAACATAAGTAGATCAGGATAAAGGCCGCGCCTCCATATGCCCCGCAGATATACGGAAACTTCCACACGTTTCCAATACCAATGGCACATCCTGCTGACACCAGGATAAAACCAAGGCGTGAGCCGAAAGACTCTCTTTTCATACTGTTTTTCCCCCTTTATGGAATTGTTATGTGACTGTTCATCAATCATAATCACATAGCTGTGGATGTACTGAACAGTTCAGACAGATATTCACAATCTGCCAATTCAACGCGCTAACGTGTTTTTGCGCACGATAAAAGGGCCTCATGATTCAGCCCTTTTATTTTGCAGCAGACATGATCTGCTCACAATGTTCTTTTTACAAAATCATTACTGCCCGCTCTGTAGTAATGAACTCACCACATACAGAAATGGGAGTCTTCTCAACTGAGATAAACGAGTCAGACCTTATTCTTACGTCCACAGCACTGTTTGTATTTCTTACCGCTTCCACATGGGCAGGGATCGTTCGGATATACTTTGATTTCTTTTCTCTGAACCGGTTTCTTAGGACCGGCACTGTCATCCTTGTTTGTTCCGGTAACTTTAGCTACCTGTTCACGCTCGATCTTCTGCTCTACATGTACATGGTACAGCATACGAAGAGTATCTTCCTGAATGGATGTGATCATTTCGTTGAACATATCAAATGCACTCATTTTATATTCAACAACCGGATCTCTCTGTCCATAAGCAGCAAGTCCGATACCCTGACGAAGGATTTCCATATCATCAATGTGATCCATCCACTTGCTGTCAATGCATTTCAGAAGTACAACTCGCTCTAATTCACGAAGCTGCTCCGGTTCCGGGAACTCTGCTTCTTTTTCTTCATAGAGCTTCACTGCCTCTTCTTTCAGTTCATGTCTGATCTCATCGCGTTTCTTGCCTTTTACACTCTCAGCTGTAAGCGGTCTGATCGGAATGATCGGAGTAAGAACACCGTTAAATTCATTCAGATCCCACTCTTCAGAATCTACATCATCAGAGAAACACATATCAACATAAGTATCCACTGTATCCTGGATCATCTTATAGATTGCTTCACGCATATTCTCACCGTCGAGAACCTGACGACGTTCTTTGTAGATAATCTCACGCTGTTCATTGTTTACCTGATCATAATCAAGAAGATTCTTACGGATACCAAAGTTGTTAAACTCAATCTTCTCCTGAGCTTTCTCAATTGCATTGGAAAGCATCTTGTGCTCAATCTGTTCATTCTCTGCAACACCAAGAGATGTAAAGATCTTCATCAGTCTCTCAGAACCGAACAGACGCATCAGGTCATCTTCCAGGGAAATATAGAAACGGGATTCACCCGGATCTCCCTGACGTCCGGAACGTCCGCGAAGCTGATTATCAATACGTCTGGACTCATGACGTTCTGTACCGATGATCATCAGACCACCTGCATTTCTTGCCACATCATCCAGCTTGATATCTGTACCACGACCAGCCATGTTAGTGGCGATCGTAACTGCTCCTGCCTGACCTGCCTGTGAGACAATCTCTGCCTCAAGTTCATGGAACTTGGCATTCAATACATTATGTTTGATTCCCTGTCTCTTCAGCATACGGCTGAGAAGCTCGGAAGTTTCAATCGTAATGGTACCGACCAGTACAGGCTGCTGTTTCGCATGAGCTTCCACTACAGCATTGACAACTGCGTTGAATTTCTCTTTCTTTGTCATATAAACAGCATCTTCATGGTCAACTCGGATAACCGGTCTGTTAGTCGGGATCTCTACAACGTCCATTGCATAGATATCACGGAATTCTTTCTCCTCTGTGACAGCTGTACCGGTCATACCGCCCTTCTTATCATATTTATTAAAGAAGTTCTGGAAAGTGATGGTTGCCAGAGTCTTGCTCTCACGTTTGATCTTAACATGCTCTTTCGCTTCGATTGCCTGATGAAGACCATCTGAGTAACGGCGTCCCGGCATGATACGTCCGGTGAATTCATCAACAATAAGGATTTCATCATCTTTAACTACATAATCCTGATCCTTATGCATCAGGTTATGGGCACGAAGTGCAAGTGTAATATTATGCTGAATCTCCAGATTCTCCGGATCTGCCAGGTTTTCAATATGGAAAAATTTCTCAACCTTATGAACGCCCTGCTCTGTAAGGTTTACGATCTTATCTTTTTCATTTACAACGAAGTCACCTGTCTCGATAACTTCTTCACCCATGATGGCTGCCATCTTGGTCATCTCATGGCTGGCTTCACCGCGCTCTAACTGCTGAGCAAGGATATCGCAGGCCTCGTATAACTTGGTTGACTTACCGCTCTGTCCGGAAATGATCAGAGGGGTACGTGCCTCGTCGATGAGAATGGAGTCGACCTCATCGATGATACAGTAGTGCAGATCTCTCTGTACCAGCTGTTCTTTATAGATAACCATGTTGTCACGCAGATAATCGAAACCGAGTTCGTTGTTCGTAACATAGGTAACATCACAGTTGTATGCAGCACGACGCTCATCCTGCTTCATATCATTTAAAACAACACCGACTGTCAGGCCAAGAAACTCATGGATCTTTCCCATTTCTTCCGCATCTCGTTTAGCCAGATAATCGTTGACTGTTACGACATGCACACCTTTGCCTTCCAGTGCATTTAAATATGACGGAAGTGTGGCGACAAGTGTTTTACCTTCACCTGTTCTCATCTCTGCGATACGTCCCTGATGGAGAATGATACCACCGATAAGCTGCACACGGAAATGTTCCATTCCAAGAACACGCTTGCCAGCTTCACGTACAACCGCAAATGCCTCAGGAAGCAGATCATCCAGTGTCTCTCCCTCTTCAAGACGTTTCTTAAATTCTCTTGTTTTTCCTCTGAGTTCTTCGTCGCTTAACTTCTGCATGTCCGGGCGCAGGCTCTCAATTTTCTCAACCAGAGGCATGATACGCTTAACCTCTCGCTGGCTGCGGGTCCCGAATACTTTTGAAAACATATTCATATTAGGTTTTACTCCTGTTTATTTCTTTTTTATACAAGCATTGCTGCCATATAACAATTGCTACTGTGCGGAATAATTTCTGTTCACTCCGTCCACAGCAGACATGTCAGCAGCATGCGAACATTACAAACGCTTACTATAATACACAATACTTGTATATTCTAACACTTTCCGTTATGGAAAACAATGAATTTTTCATGAACAAACCAAGAAAATTACGGAGTCACCAAAATTTACGTTACTGTTCACTCCGTTCACAGTAACGTAGCCAAAATTCATTCCAGATTGCCTGCGGCAATGGAATTTTGGCTTGTATGTCTCGGGATTTTGGCATATTCATACCAAAACACCTCGCAGGATAGTGGTGTGTGAACAGTAACAAATTTATCGCTTTGTATCCACGATCAGTCTGCCAAATTTCTGCAGTTCCTTTTTGGCCTGTATAAAATCCGGTAAATGCCACTCCCAGTTCGGAGAACCAATGGTTCCCGGTGTGTTGATATGGCCCTCTTTTCCAAGTCCGAGAATATCTGTCAACGGAATGATCGCATATTCTGCCTGATTCTGCATGGTATACTGCAGGAATCTGTCCTTGACAGAGCCCTGTGATGCTCCCGCCTTCTTTAACATCCTGCGGATTTTTCTTCTGGCTGCGACACTCATATTTCCATACCACTGCATAATCGTATCATTGTCATGAGTTCCTGTGTAGAAAATCATGTTTTCCACATCATGGAAGGTATCGCGGGCATATTTTCCACCTGTTTCTATGGAGAAGATCAGAATCTTCATTCCCTTCAGATGATAATGATCTTTCAGCATCAGAACCTCCGGACGAAGCAGCCCCAGATCCTCTGCTACCAGATCTAACCCCGGAATTTCTTTCTGAAGTGTATCAATGACCTCATATCCCGGTGCCTCGATCCATTCGCCATCAATAGCAGTCGGGCAGTCTGCCGGAATTTTCCAGTATGTATCAAATGCCCGGAAATGGTCGATCCTTATAATATCAAACAATTTGTTGCTGTAACCGATCCTGTCCACCCAGAATCTGTAATCCTGTTCCTTCATATGCTCCCAGTCATAGATCGGATTTCCCCATCTCTGTCCTGTAGCGCTGAAATAATCAGGCGGTACTCCGGCGATGAAGATCGGACGTCCATCTGTATCAAGAAGAAAGTTATCTTTTCCACCCCATACGTCCACGGAATCCTGTCCCACATAGAAAGGAACATCTCCCATGATCTGGATTCCGGCATCGTTTGCAGCCTTCTTCACCTTCATCCACTGTGTGTAGAAAATATACTGAAGGAACATCTGATACTGCACCTCTGTCTCCACCTCTGCCGGTAACTTCTGTCTGTTCTCCGGCCAGGTTCTGTATTCTTCCGGCCAGTCATTCCAGCATTCTCCGTTATTTGCTTTCTTTAATGCGCGGAACACACCATACTCATATACCCATTCCTGTGAAGTAAATTCTTTATATGATGTTTCTTCTTGTCCCTTTTTCTCTGTAAAAACATCAAATGCGGTTCTTAAGAAAGGCTCTCTGTACTGACGGACAGCCTCATAATCTACTCTTGTAGCTCTCTCCTGAAATTCCTTTGGATGTTCCTTTAACAGACCTTCCTCTGCAAGCGCATCAAGACTGATATATAACTCATCCCCTGCACAGGAGGAATATGGCTGGTATGGGGAATTACCATAGCCAACCGGATTCAGTGGCAGTATCTGCCATATCTTTACATGATTCTCCTTTAATAACTCGATAAATTGGAATGCAGATTCTCCAAGTTCTCCGGCACCAATACGGGACGGAAGTGCGGAAACTGGCATTAAGACTCCGGCTTTTCTCATGATTTTTGTGCTCCTTCCTTCTTTTTACACTTCTTTATAAAATTTCGGCAACTGTTCTTCAGCAATCCATTCCAACAAAACATTCCACCAGAATATACAAGTCAATATTCCATTGCCGCAGACAATCCGGAATGAATTTCAACTTGTAATTTTTTAACTGCTGATCAGTTACAAATTTCATAATATCTTTTGATATTTTAACATATTCAGGCCACTGCGTCAAAGCATTCCTTATGCGCTAAAGGTATATATTTTTCCTGACAAAAAAGCTCCCTTACAGAAGGCATTTTTTCTCTCTGCAAGGAAGCTTTTCTTTATGAAAACTTTTTTATGGCTGTCTATGTTTCATATTTTTGATCTTATAAACAGATTTAGAATTCCGGTTCGATCAGACCGTAAGTATTGCCTTTACGTTTGTAAACTACATTTACCTGCTCTGTCTCTGCATTGTAGAATACAAAGAAATTATGTCCGAGCAGTTCCATCTGTACGCATGCATCTTCCGGATACATTGGTTTGATTCCGAATTTCTTGGTACGGATGATCTTAACTTCTTCATCCTCATCGTAGTCCTTGTCCAGATATGCTTTCTGGAAGTTGGCTGCTGCCTGCTGTTTGTCTACGATTTTATTTTTGTACTTGCGAAGCTGACGTTCAATGACTTCCTCTACCAGATCGATTGATACATACATGTCATTGCTTACCTGTTCGGAACGAATGATATTTCCTTTTACAGGGATTGTCACTTCAATTTTCTGTCTTTCTTTTTCAACACTTAAAGTTACTACAACTTCGGTGTCAGGAGTGAAATACCTTTCCAGTTTACTGAGCTTGTCCTGGACTGCTGTCTTAAGACCTTCTGTAACTGTAATATTTTTTCCGCTGATGATAAACTTCATGCTTCCATCCCCTTTGCTGTTTGATGAACCTATTATAACACACATTTTTGAATTTTAACACTATTTTATTAAAATTTCACATTTTTTCTGTTTACTTCAGAAATAACTTTAAAGTTCTTTTGTCATTATGGGGAAATAGCAAAAATTCAGTAATTGTTCTGTACATTTTTACAGTGATTCCTGAGATTACTATAAAAATCAGTTAAAGTTTAATCAGTTCTGAGAATGAAATATTTCCGCCAAAAAGATCTAATGCACTGCCTACTGTGACATCCAGTCTGTCTTTTCCATATTTTCGCAGATCCTCAATATCCTTCATGGAGCCAACTCCACCTGCGTAAGTAACCGAATTTCCTTTATATTCACCCAGCAGAGATGCAAGTTCTGTTTCAACTCCGCGTGCCTTTCCCTCCACATCTACTGCATGGACCAGAAACTCATCGCAGTAACTTCCCAGTTCTTTCATAATATCCAGTGTCACAGTGACATCTGTAAATTTCTGCCAGCGGTCTGTCACAATATAGTATTTTCCATCTTTTCTGCGACAGCTCAGATCAAGAACCAGTTTCTCTTTTCCCACAGTCTCTTTCATTCTTTTCAGATTTTCCCAGGAAATCCTTCCATCTTTAAATACATAAGATGTAACGATTACATGACTGGCACCTGCACTAAGATATTCCCCTGCATTTTCCGGGTTCACTCCTCCGCCGATCTGTAATCCTCCCGGATAAGTATGTAATGCAAGAATCGCCTGTTCTTTTGTTGATTCATAGTATGGGGAGTCATGACCATTTAACAGAATTACATGTCCTCCTTTTATCCCTGCCTTTTTATATAATTCTGCATAGAAAGATGCCTCCTGCTCAGATACAAAATTCTCACTTGCCTGATCCTGTACGTCCGTAAGGCTCCCACCTACGATCTGCTTTACTTTTCCATTATGTATATCAATACATGGGCGAAATTTCATGAAATCCGTACCTCCATATCCGTTATATGTACTCTCAGAATCTTTTCGTACTTATAGCAAGCCTCTTAAATTAATGCATTTAAGACAGTTCAGCAGAGTGCGAAAGACAAGGAAGATATCTGCAGGCGTGCTGACGCAGGATTTCAGTTACTGTTCACTCCGTTCACAGTAACGGATTTCACGCTCTGATGAGCTGAATCAATATGCATTATTTACAATGAATGCTATAGTTAGATGCAAAAACAAATGCAATAAAAACTTCGGGAGTACATTATTTAAATTTTACCAATTTAACACGATAATACCATAAATTATTCCTGATGTCTATCTTCCTTCTGCCGCATTACCAACAGCATCCCCCACATCTTCTACAGCATTACCTACCCCTTCGCCCAGATCTTTGACGCTGTTTCCCAATTCTCCGGATACTGTGCCGTCACCGTTGTTGTTTTCATCAATTCTGGTATTATCTGCAGTGTTATCTGTTGCATTGCTATTCTGTTTTGTCTCATTTTCTGCAGCTTCATCCTCTGCGGCAGTTCCATTGTCTGTGACGGTTCCACCATTATTTACATTTTTATCTGCCGCATTGTTTCCTGATGTGCTATTTCCATTTGTATTGTTTTCTCCTGCGTTATTTTCCATGTTATCATCGTTTGCAGCATTATTATCCGTCATATTTTCTTCGTTTGTGTCTGCCTCATCAGCTGCTTTATTTGCATTTCCACATGCTGTGAACATGCACAATGACATAATGAGTGCTGTACCTGTCAGAATCTTTTTTACCTTTATTCCCATATTCATCTCCTGTTCCCGAAAAGCATTCTGCCGGTCCATGCAGCAGAATCTCTCCGTCTCTTCATGTTTTTATATTATGTTTTTAATATGTACCAAAAACTCAATACTATTCTGGAAAAAATTTACTTTTCATGCTATGATTTAAATAACACAAAACAGATTACTCCGTACATATATACTTCCACAATCTAGCGTACCGACAAGTTGATTTCTCGAACAATCTTGCGTCTAAATTTCTTATTTCCGCGTTGTCGTCGGTCGCCGTAGCCACCGCTACGCCTCCTTCCTCCGCCTTGAAATAAGAAAATTTATCCTGCAAGATTGTTTCAAGAATCAACTTGTCGGTACACTGGCGCATTGCCATAGCAGGATTTCACTCATTAATGAGATGGATTGACTGCAGTATTTTACGGAATATCTATAACTCATATTTACAGGAGATTATCATGAAAAGAAAAAGGAACCATTCACTTCGCAGCTCTGTTTTCATATTTCTGGCTGCACTTTTCCTGCTGTTTACCTGCAGTGTTTCTACTATCTATGCATCCACACTTCAGAAACCTGATATCGCAGCATCGGGAAAATTTGTAAAAGACGGCGATTACTGGATTTACCGCTATGATGATAAAACCATCGCCAAAAATGTATTTCTGAAAATTGACAAAAAGACCTATTATTTTAACAAACTCGGACACCGCTGGTGCAGCTGGCATACGATCAAAGGCAAAAATTATTATTTCGGAACCAGATCTCAGGGATATCTGATAAAGAATTCTCTTATCAAATATAAAGGAAATTATTACTATGTCGGTAAAGACGGTGCTATGGTTACCGGATGGTACACTGACAAATCCGGAAAGAAATACTATTTTGGCAAAGACGGAAAAGCAGTTACAGGAAAACACAAGATCAAGGGAACTTACTATTACTTTAACCAGAATGGTACTGTCACCCACACCGGATTAAATTATTCCCTTTCCTCTGACTGTGCACTTCTCATGAATGCAGATACCGGTCAGATTATTTATGGCAAAAATGAAAATGTTGCTCATGCCAACGCCAGCACAACCAAGATTATGACCTGTATCCTTGCACTTGAAAACTGCAAATTAAACGAAAAAGTAAAGTTCTCCCCTTACGCAGCATCTATTGAACCCAGCAAGCTTTATGCAAATGCAGGAGAAATATTTTATCTGAAAGATCTGCTTTATTCCCTGATGCTTCCCTCCCACAACGACACCGCAGTTGCCATTGCCGAACACGTCAGCGGTTCCACTGCAAAGTTTGTTAAATTAATGAATAAAAAAGCATCAGAGATCGGATGTACGAATACACATTTCGCAACCCCAAATGGTCTGGATGCAGGGTATAACCATTACACGACAGCTTCTGACCTGGCAAAAATTGCCCAGTATGCGATCAAAAAGCCTATGTTCCGCAAACTGGTGAGCACCGGCTATTATTCTTTCTCTAATCTCAACACCGGCAGAAGCTATTCTATCGGCACCACCAACGCTCTGCTCGGCAATGTTCCGGGAGTTCAGGGTATGAAAACAGGCTATACCAACAAAGCAGGCTATTGTTTTGTCGGACTTTCTTATTCCGCAAGGGGAAACACCTATATTTCTGTTGTCCTGGGTGCAGATTCATCTTCTGCCCGCTGGCAGGATTCCAGAACATTGCTGACTTACGCATATAATCATTGATCAGAATTATTATAGCAGCATACAGGCCAATATTACAAAAAAGGAAAGTGTTCTGAAACATCAGATACACTTTCCTTTTATATATTTTATTTCACTGCTATGAAGATACTGAAAATTACCAGTTATCAATTTTTACTGCATTCCTGATTATTTTGCACTGATAACATCGCTCATATCATATCTTCCTGCCGGTTTACCTGCAAGGAATTTCGCAGCTTCAACAGCACCCTTTCCAAATACAGCTTTGGAATATGCAGTATGCTTAAATTCAATCACTTCATCCGGACCTGCGAAGATCACTTCGTGTTCTCCTACAATTGTTCCACCGCGGACTGCTGAGATACCGATTTCCTTATCATCTCGCATCTCACGTCTCTGGCTGCGGTCATAGATATAATGATACTGGTTATCCATTGCCTCATTAATACTGTCAGCCAGTGCAAGTGCTGTGCCGCTTGGTGCATCCAGTTTCAGTCTGTGATGCTTCTCAACAATCTCCATGTCAAATCCTGCTGTTGCCAGAACCTTTGCCGCATCCTGAAGCAGTTTCATCAGAGTATTGATTCCAAGAGACATATTTGCAGATTTCAGAACTGCAACATTCTTAGATGTCTCTTCCACCTTTGCGAGCTGCTCCTCGCTTAAACCGGTTGTACATAATACAACCGGGAGTTTGCGTTTCTCACAGTAAGCAAGAAGTGCATCTGTTGCTTTTGCAGAAGAGAAGTCGATAAGGGCATCTGCCTCTACCTGACATTCTTCCATATTTGTATATACAGGGTAGCTGTTCTTTCCCTGATCTGCCACATCGATACCTGCTACGATCTCAGCATCCGGATCCTTCTCCACAAGTCCGGAGATTACCTGACCCATGTGACCGTTACAGCCATGCATAATAATCTTTACCATTTGTCTATTCCTCTCAATTCCAGTATATCGGCAAGTTGATTTTCCAAACAATCCTGCGGTTATATTTATGCAAGTTTTATTCCGAAATTCTTCAGTTCTTCAGCAAGTTTTGCCTTGTTTGCATCTTCCATCTCGGATAATGGCATACGAAGTGGTCCCACTTCTTTACCCATCAGATTCAGAGCTGCTTTCACCGGAATCGGGTTTACTTCACTGAACAGTGCATGAATTAACGGGATTGCCTTTAACTGGATTTCTGCTGCACCTTTTGTATCTCCTTCAAAGAATTTCATAACCATATCATGTGTTTCCTTAGGAGCTACATTAGAAAGTACGGAAATTACTCCAAGTCCGCCAAGTGAAAGGATCGGAAGTACCTGGTCATCATTTCCGGAGTAGAGTTCAATGCAGCCATCAGCCATGGACATCATGGTTGCAATCTGTGAAAGATCTCCGCTTGCTGCTTTGATACCAACAATATTCTTAACATTTTTAGCCAGAGCTACTGCTGTTGCAGGCTGAATGTTACACCCTGTACGGCTCGGAACATTGTACATAATGATCGGTGTTTCCGGAACTGCCTCTGCAATAGCTGTATAATGAGCAATCAGTCCTTTCTGAGTCGCCTTGTTATAATATGGAGTCACTATAAGAAGTGCATCTGCACCGTAAGAAGCAGTCTCCTTTGACATCATAATTGCAGTTTCCGTACAGTTGGAACCTGTACCTGCGATAACCGGAACACGTTTGTTTACCTTGTCGATTGCAAACTTAATTGTCTTAAGATGCTCTCCATGCGTCATCGTTGATGATTCTCCTGTTGTTCCGCAGATAATGATCGCATCTGTACTGTTTGCAATCTGATACTCCAGAAGTTCCTCCAGTTTATCATAATTAACCTTACCATCTTCATACATAGGGGTTACGATCGCAACACCTGCACCTTTAAAAATTGCCATTTGCCTTCCTCCTTTATTCTTCTGTAATTTCCATACAGATTACTGTCCATTCATAAACAATAATCAGGTTTTATACACCTTATACAATCTCTGTTGTCAGTGTAGTTATGCTGTCTGCATATTTACGCAGGCTGTCCGGTAACGTCCGTCCCGTAAGCAGAATATGCATACTCTCGTCCTTCATCTTCAGGATATCACCGATTGCCTCTGCAGTGGTGATCCCGTAATCCGGAAGTGCAAGAATCTCATCCAGGAGCAGAAAATCGCATTCCTGCGTTGCGATCACTTTGCGCGCAAAATTCAAAGCATTAAGAATATTGGTTTTCTCCTCTGCCTTCTCCTGCTCATTCAGTTCCTCATATCCTTCATCATGCTTCTCAAAACGGAATATCTTAATATCCAGATTATCCAGTTCCGCCAGAAAATCCAGTTCCCTGCGCTCTCTTCCTTTCAGAAACTGAATAATAATGACGCTTTTACCCTGTGCGGAAGCTCTCAGACACTGACCGATCGCCAGAGTTGTCTTTCCCTTTCCCCCGCCACAGTAAACCTCTGTAAATTCTTTTTCCATAACAAACAATTCCTCTTATCGTTATTGAAATTGTACCTTCTTCTCTGTGTCATTACAGACATGATAAACAGCAGTCTGTTTTCGACTTCTGCGATGAGCTTCCGGCATATTCATGCCGGAATGCTTCGTGGAACAGCAGGCTGCCATAGTTATCTGAATACGCTTATATTACCGCAGTTTATAAAGAATTGCAAGTGTTACTGTTTACAGTAATCGTTACTGTTCACTCCGTTCACAGTAACGTGGCCAAAATTCATTCCAAATTGCCTGCGGCAATGGAATTATTCCATATATTCCAGCTTGCTTACAGATACTTCATACGCAACTCTCTTCTCTGTTTCATTTTCCCCGATCCGTTTCATATATTCTCTGCTCTGGATACGTCCCCAGATCAGGACATGACCGCCAACTTCAAACGCAGATGCATAGCGGGCATTTCTGCCCCAGCAGATGCATGGTATGTAATCTGATTTTCCATACGGACGATTTACTGCCAACAGCACATCCGCAATTTCTCTTCCAAGAGGAGTTTTACGGTACACCGGAGGCTTACAGATATATCCGTCCAGAAAAATCTGATTTACCGGAACTGTTTCATCCTCTTCTTCCACAAACTTCAGTTCTCTGCTGAATACTGAAAGCACGAGACGGTTATGCTTCTCCTCATGGCGGTTATATGAGCGGAACTGTCCATGGATTTCCACATATTCTCCGATATAATCCTGCGTTACATCCACCAGCCGTTCAGAAACCATCACCGGAATCCTGTCTTCCGAATCACTGAGCCTTTTGACCAGCAGTTCTGTCATATAGAAGCCTTCTCCAAAGACCTGATGACTGAATGTAAAGCCTGCTGCAATTTTGCCCATCATAGATACCTGATTGTTTTCAATAATTTTATCTGCCATAATGTGGTTCTCCTTCCCTGTAGAGCACCTGTGTCAGAATCCCTGCCTGCAGTGCAGACCGTAAATCGCCTCTGCTTCTTTCAGCGATCCCGCATATGCTCCTCTGTACCTTGTATTGTTCTTTATAAGGTTATGTACAGGCATTCTCATTTAGAACCAGAATCTGCAAAAATAAAAAAAATTATTTTAACACCTTGTAATCTGACGAAAATGTGGTAAACTGAAAATTCGGGTAACTTATTGAGGAAAAAACACATAATAATAGGAACAAATTCATCTGCAAGATTAAATCATGTTTGAAAAATGCTTTTGCGGCAAAATAATCCTGCTGATAACACATGAATATTAACAATCCCGGTAACTGTTCAGCCAGCGTGCCGAACAGTTACCCATTCAAAGCTTAAAGAGGAAAGGAAAATCATTTTATGAGAACAAAACGTGAAGACGTCCGTAACGTAGCCATTATCGCACACGTTGACCACGGTAAAACAACTCTGGTTGACCAGCTTCTGAAACAGAGCGGTGTATTCCGTGAGAACCAGGAAGTTCAGGAACGTGTCATGGACTCCAATGACATCGAACGTGAACGTGGCATCACTATTTTATCCAAGAATACAGCTATTCATTACAAAGATACAAAGATCAACATCATCGACACACCAGGACATGCTGATTTCGGTGGCGAGGTAGAACGTGTACTTAAGATGGTAGACGGTGTTATTCTTCTCGTTGATGCTTTCGAAGGTGCTATGCCTCAGACTAAATTCGTTCTTAAGAAAGCCCTTGAACTTGATCTCCATGTAATCGTTTGTATCAACAAGATCGACCGTCCGGAGGCTCGTCCTGACGAGGTTGTAGATGAAGTTCTGGAACTTCTTATGGATCTTGGTGCTTCTGATGAGCAGCTTGACTGTCCGTTCCTGTATGCTTCTGCAAAAGCAGGTCATGCTGTGATCGACTTAAACGATACTCCTAAGGATATGGCTCCGCTGTTTGACGCTATCCTGAAATATATCCCGGCTCCGGAGGGAGATCCTGATGCAGATACTCAGGTTCTGATCAGTACCATTGACTACAACGAATATGTTGGACGTATCGGTGTAGGTAAAGTTGAGAATGGTACAATTGCAGTAAATCAGGAGCTGACTCTGTTAAACCATCATGATCTGGACAAACGTAAGAAAGTTAAGATCAGCAAGCTTTATGAGTTTGACGGTCTGAATAAGGTTGAAGTAAAGGAAGCTACTATTGGTTCCATCGTTGCTATTTCCGGTATTGCAGACATCCATATCGGTGATACTCTCTGCGGTGGAGAAAACCCGGAAGCAATTCCTTTCCAGAAGATTTCCGAGCCTACCATTGCCATGAACTTCATCGTAAATGACAGTCCGCTGGCAGGCCAGGAAGGTAAATACATCACATCCCGTCATCTTCGTGACCGTCTCTACCGTGAGCTGAATACAGATGTCAGCCTTCGTGTAGAAGATACTGAAACAACAGAAGCCTTTAAGGTTTCCGGACGTGGAGAACTTCATCTGTCTGTTCTGATTGAAAACATGAGACGTGAAGGTTATGAATTCGCAGTAAGTAAACCGGAAGTTCTGTATAAAACAGACGAACGTGGCAAGAAGCTTGAGCCTATGGAAATTGCTTATGTAGATGTTCCGGAAGAATTTTCCGGTACTGTAATCCAGAAGCTGAGCGAACGTAAAGGTGAACTGCAGGGTATGAGTACTGCCAGCGACGGCACTGTACGTCTGGAATTCCACATCCCTTCCCGTGGACTGATCGGATTCCGTGGTGAATTCCTTACTTCCACCAAGGGTACCGGCATTATCAATACCATGTTTGACGGATATGCTCCTTACAAGGGAGATTTCCAGTACAGAAAACAGGGATCTCTGATTGCTTTCGAGGCTGGCGAAGCTGTTACTTATGGTCTGTTCGCAGCTCAGGAGCGTGGTACTCTGTTTATCGGACCTGGTGCAAAGGTTTACAGCGGTATGGTTATCGGACAGAATGGTAAAGCCGAAGATATCGAGCTGAACGTATGCAAGACAAAACATCTGACCAATACACGTTCTTCTTCCGCTGATGATGCACTGAAATTAACTCCACCAAGAGTTCTCAGTCTGGAACAGGCCATTGATTTCATCGACCAGGATGAACTCCTTGAGGTTACACCAGAGTCTCTCCGTATCCGTAAGAGACTGCTGGATTCCAGAGAACGTAAGAGAGCAGCTTTCAGAAAAGCCTGAAACAAATAGAAACTTAAGAAAAATTAAGCCCCGCAGATTTTGCGGGGCTTAATTTTTCTTAATCATTACTGTTCACTCCGTTCACAGTAACTCTTAATCTCCGGCAAACATATTCAATCGGATATTCGCAATCCGCTTTCGCTACTTGCTCATAACCAAATAACTGCTTCGCAGTTTATCAGAAGGGGCTTGTACCCCTTCTGATACAAGCAAGTCCCCACCCACTGCTTATTGCTCTTCGCAATTGAAGCAGGGGACTTACTTGATTTGGTTAAAAACATAAATCCTTCTACAAATTATATTGTTATATTTTCACGAAATTCCAAGTTAGTATTTGTTAACTTTTTCATATGCTTTGTAATTGACAAATGATTAACAAAGTCATATAATAGCATCATCGAGGTTGTTAATTTATTAACGTTATTTTTTTAACTTTCTCTCAGTTGCCAACAGAACATATATTGTTAAATTTTTCTCATATATTCTGACAATTGATATTTTATTCACATTATTTACGTGATTATGCACAATTTTCACCATAATATTTCGTTATGCTCATATTAATGTTACTGTTGACCGAATAATCAGTTTATTTGTATAATAAAAACATAACAGGTCACGGTAAATACTTTTAACGAAAACACAAACAGGAGGATTCCCAAATGGCAAAAAAAGAGAACACTATCCCAACCATCATCGACACCCCTGAAGCCCTTACTGCAAAGATTGCAGCCATGAAAGAGGCACAGAAGATTTTCGCAACATTTACCCAGGAGCAGGTAGATAAGATTTTCAAAGCTGCCGCTACTGCTGCTGACAAAGCACGTATCCCGCTTGCTAAACATGCTGTTGAAGAAACAGGAATGGGTATTGTAGAAGATAAGGTTATCAAGAACCATTACGCAGCCGAATATGTATACAACGCATATAAGAATACCAGAACCTGCGGTGTGATTGAAGAAGATACTGCTTACGGTATTAAGAAAATAGCTGAGCCGATCGGTCTGATTGCTGCTGTTATTCCTACAACCAACCCGACATCTACTGCAATCTTCAAAACTCTGATTGCACTGAAAACACGTAATGCAATCATCATCAGTCCGCATCCCCGCGCAAAGAAATGTACCATTGAGGCAGCAAAGGTTGTTCTGGAGGCTGCTGTAGAAGCCGGTGCACCGGAGGGAATCATCGGATGGATTGATGTTCCAAGTCTTGATCTGACAAATCAGGTTATGCGTGAAGCAGACATCATCCTTGCCACAGGTGGTCCCGGAATGGTTAAGGCTGCCTATTCTTCCGGAAAACCTGCTTTAGGTGTAGGTCCCGGAAATACTCCTGTTATCATTGATGACAGTGCAGATATCCGTCTGGCAGTTAACTCCATCATCCATTCCAAGACCTTTGACAATGGTATGATCTGTGCTTCCGAACAGTCTGTAACTGTTCTTGAGAGCATTTATAAGAAAGTAAAAGAAGAATTTCTTTACAGAGGATGTTACTTCCTGAAACCGGATGAATTAGAGAAAGTAAGAAAAACTATCCTTATCAATGGCGCATTGAATGCAAAGATCGTAGGTCAGAAAGCTGCCACTATCGCTGAGATGGCCGGTGTTGCAGTTCCTCCTGAGACAAAGATTCTGATCGGTGAAGTTGAATCTGTAGATATCAGCGAAGAATTCGCACATGAGAAGCTTTCACCTGTACTTGCCATGTACAAGGCCAAGACCTTTGACGAAGCGATTGCCAAAGCTGAACAGCTTGTAGCTGACGGCGGTTATGGACATACCTCCGCTCTCTACATTGACACAAGAGAGAAGGAAAAGATGGAAAAACATGCAGCAGCCATGAAGACCTGCCGTATCCTCATCAATACTCCATCTTCTCAGGGCGGCATCGGCGACCTTTACAACTTCAAACTTGTTCCGTCCCTGACTCTGGGCTGCGGTTCCTGGGGTGGCAACTCCGTATCTGAGAACGTAGGTGTGAAACATCTTATCAACATCAAGACCGTTGCTGAAAGGAGAGAAAATATGCTCTGGATTAGAACACCGGAAAAAGTTTATTTCAAAAAAGGCTGCCTGCCGGTTGCTCTGGATGAGCTTGGCACTGTTATGCACAAGAAACGCTGCTTTATCGTAACAGACTCTTTCCTTTATAAGAATGGATATACTAAGAAGATCGAAGATAAATTAGATCAGATGGGAATCGTACATACCTGCTTCTATGATGTAGAACCAGATCCATCTCTCGCTTCTGCAAGAGCCGGTGCTGCAGCAATGAGAATGTTCGAGCCTGACTGCATTATCGCAATGGGCGGTGGTTCCGCAATGGATGCCGGCAAGATCATGTGGGTTCTCTATGAAAATCCGGACGCCAACTTTGATGATATGGCTATGGACTTTATGGATATCCGTAAGAGAATCTTCACATTCCCGCATATGGGTAAGAAAGCTTACTTTGTAGCTGTTCCGACATCCTCCGGTACAGGTTCCGAGGTAACACCGTTTGCTATCATTACTGATAAGACTACAGGTATCAAATGGCCTCTGGCAGATTATGAATTAATGCCTGATATGGCTATTGTTGATACAGATAATATGATGAGCGCACCTAAGGGACTGACCTGTGCTTCCGGTATCGACGTTATGACTCATGCACTTGAAGCCTATGCTTCCATGATGGCGTCTGATTATACAGATGGTCTTGCATTAAATGCGATTAAACTGGTATTTAACTATCTGCCACGTGCATACAAAGATGGTTCTGATGTAGAAGCAAGACAGCATATGGCAAATGCTTCCTGCATGGCTGGTATGGCTTTCGCAAATGCTTTCCTTGGCGTAAACCACTCTCTTGCTCATAAGCTGGGAGCTTTCCATCATATTCCACATGGTATCGCAAATGCTCTGGTTCTGCTTCATGTTCTGCGCTATAATGCAGCCGAAGTTCCGGCTAAAATGGGTACTTTCCCACAGTATCAGTATCCGCACACACTTGCACGTTACGCTGAGATTGGCCGTTCTGTAGGTCTGACAGGCAAGAACGACAGCGAAGTATTTGAGAAACTTCTCCAGAAACTGCAGGAACTGATGGATACTATTGAGATCAAACATACGATCAAAGAATACGGCGTAGACGAGAAGTACTTCCTTGAAACTCTGGACGAAATGACCGAACAGGCATTCAACGACCAGTGTACCGGTGCCAACCCGAGATATCCATTAATGTCTGAGCTGAAAGAAATCTATCTGAAAGCTTACTATGGTGAGGGAAATATTCCTGAATCCGGGAAAGCCAAAGAGAAAAAAGAAGCAAAATAAAATTTGCTGAAAATAAACCTTTTCCTTTAAAAATATAGTGTTTAAACCAATATAATAAGGGCTGTCAAAAAACGACAGCCCTTATTATATTATTTCTTACTGCGATATGCTTCTGCTTCCCAATGTGTGATGAAGTATGTAATATCATCTGTCATGTGAAGCGGGCCACCAAAGCTTTCTGCATATACTGCAAGCTTAATGGCATCTTTTACAAGAAGCTGTGCTTTTGCAGCTTTTCCCTTATCATCTTCCATGATAAAGGCACCGACTCCCTGTACCAGGATCAGTCTTGGCTCTTTGTCATTCTCTGCCATAAATGCATCCAGCGCAGCTTTTGCCTGGTCAATATCCTCTACAAATAACGGATATGGTCCACAGTATACAATGTGATCCGGTGTAAATGGTTTCAGAAGCGGTGCAGCCGCTGCCTTATCTTTTACGAAGTTATCAGCTTCCGCTACAGGTACAACTTCTACTGCATGTCCCAATAACCGGGAAAGCTTCTCTGCTGCCTGTTCTTTTTCAGATGTAACAGCATCACTGACATCAGCAGTTCTCTTTACCTGTTTCTCTAATTTACTGATCACGCCGTCAAATAATGCTCCAATTTCCTCTACAGTATTTGCTGCAACGAAAATTCCGTGATTCTGGAGCAGAAGAACCTGAACATCTTTTCCAAATTCTTCTTTATAAGCATTCATTTTCTCATAGCAGATACGCGCAAGTGTATATCCGGGTTTGCAGATATCAATCCAGAGTACATCTTTTCCAAGAAGCTGTTCACTGAGTTCCTTTGCCCCTTTTCCGCAGGTCAGTCCATTGACAAGTGTAGGATGAACATGCAGTACATAAGTATAGGCAAATAAGTTATGAAGCAGTGCTTCTACACTTGGACGTTTTGTTTTGTCAGCATCTGTTACTGCAGCCATAACATCTGCAAGATACAGTGATTCACGTTTGACATCATCTTCAGGATAATCTGTCTTCATGATTTCATTCAAACGTGTTCTGCTCATTTCCACAAATTCCTCTGCCTTGATTGTGGCAAGCTGTGTACCAGAGCCTTTTACATACAATGTAGTGTCGTCTTTTACAGAAGTATTGCCACCGCCTGCAAGAACATAGGCAGGGTTGCTTCCATAAGTATTTGACATTTTTACTAAGATTGAAAGATCCATAGTTAAAATACCTCCCATATTTTAATAGTTTTGCTATTACCCATTCCATTGTACACGATATTCTGCTTTTTTCCAAGTGTTATGGAGTAAACAGTAACGTTATAATAGTCCCGCAAATAACCTCATAAACAGCTGTCCCAGGCGCAGATACGCGCTGCGTCCGGTACTGTACTGTTCTGTCACTTCACGGCATTCATCCATGGTTGCTGCAAGATCATTTCGGATATCCAGAACTGCCTGACAGTCTGCCATAAAGCAGCCGTTTTCAAAATGATGATACAAACTTCTGTAATCCAGATTTATGGTTCCGCAGGTTGCCATACAGTCATCTGCCACACTCATCTTTGCGTGACAGAAACCAGGTGTCCATTCGTAAATACGCACTCCATGCTTTACCAGTCCATGGTAAAAGGATCGTGTGATATTGTAGATCATCTTTTTATCCGGAATACCAGGTGTAATGATCCTTACATCTACCCCTCGCTTGGCTGCCAGACACAGAGCATGGGTCATTTCATCTGTGATGATCAGGTACGGAGTCATAAACCAGCAGTATTTTTCCGCTTTATTCACCATACTGATATACACTTCTTCACCTACCTGTTCATGATCCATAGGACTGTCCGCATAGGGTTGGATAAATCCTGTCTGCTTTGCCTGATAATCTGTCTGGACCAGAAATTCGGTAAAATCACTGTCATTTTTATCCTTATCACTGACAGCATTCCACATCTCCAGGAATGTTACTGTTAGGGAACGGACTGCCTCCCCCTCCAGACGGATACCTGTATCCTTCCACTGTCCATAAGGATGTGTGAAATTAAAATATTCGTTGGCAAGGTTGTAACCGCCGGTAAATCCCACTTTTCCATCGATCACTGTGATCTTGCGGTGATCCCGGTTATTCAGGAACACATTCAGGCCCGGAGTAAAAGGGTTGAACACTCTGCAATGGATTCCCACATTTTCCATTTTCTTAATGAAGTCTGTATTGATAAACCCAATGGAACCCATGTCGTCATAAAATACTCTGACTTCTACGCCTGCCTTTACGCGGTCTTCCAGAACTCTCTGGATTTTATGCCAGGCCTGTGCATCCTCAATGGCATGATATTCCATAAAAATGAATTTCTCTGCCTTTGCCAGATCTGCCAGCTGAGCCTCCAGCCCTTTGACTGCCTCATCATAATAAATAACATCTGTATTCTGATAGACCGGATAGGAGGCATTTTTCTGTATATAATCAGAAATATTGCCTGCCTTCGGGATTTTCCTGCCAAGCGTTTCCCTGCACTCACTGTCATTGGGAAGCAACGGCAGAAGTTCCCTGTCGATCTGGTCATAACGCTCCCGCATTTTACGGGTACCGCCATTGAGACCAATCAGTAAGTACAATCCCACTCCCAAGATAGGGAATACAAGGATCAAAATAACCCAGGGCATTTTCATAGATGAAGTCTGGTCTGACGCATACAGCTTAAGAACCAGTACACCTGCAAGAAGCCTTGTCATCAGATTGATAATCTCCGCATATTGATTCAGCTTTGTGATCATAGCAATGATAAAAGCTGCTTCCAGTAAAATACATACTGCGGAAAAGCATAATCGTTTTACACCATTTTTCGTTTTCGCCCTGCCTTCCAGGGTATCCTGTTTCATATTCTTTCTCTCTCCCTCTGTCATTATACGTTAATATTCACTCTGTTCCCAGAACACATATCAGACAGATAAAATCGTCCGCTTTTTTTACTTGCTTATAACCGGATAACTGCTCCGCAGTTTCAGTCAGGAAAGATTTTCTGCACATTTATTTGTGCCTATATACTCTGCTACTTTATCTGTCACTTTATTGCAGATTACCGTATAAGCTGCTCCCAGTACATTGGCGCCTATACGAAGCGCTACTGCTGCCGGCATTCCGAAGATCCCTGCTGCAATAGATAAGGCTCCAAAAGTATTAAATGCAGTCTGCCACGGATATCCTGCTGAATATCCAACTCCGATTCCTCCGATCATTCCTATGTACGGATACATGGATTCAGGAAGTACCAGATACAGCACAATAAACAACAGGCATCCCACAACATTAAACATTCCTCTGCTCACAGACCTTGGGACACAGTCCTCTGTAAAAGGCAGGCATACGGACATACAGGCGATTCCTGCCCACATTGCTCTGGGAAGTCCCAGAAGATTCATAAACAGCATTGCGCTGGATACGATCAGTGTCAGTTTCACATACCATCTGCTTCTCGCTGACTTAAGATCAAATTCCCGGAACAGGTCCAGGAAGGTTCTTCGATAGGCTCTGTTTCTCTGGTTCTTATAGAAGACGATCATACAGATCACCATTCCCACCAACAGACCGATCACACGGAAGGTGTATTCCTTTCCTGTCACGTCATATCCCAAAAGTAACAAATATCCCAAAACAAAGGTGGAATGATTGTACATGATCACATTGTGACAGCCCAGTATCATCAGCAACAAAATACACACTACATTCACTGCAAATGCAGCTAACGGAGATGCCATATTTGCCAGACGGGGTCCTGCCATAAGAATACCGAAGATCCCTGCAATGGAAAGCAGTCCATGTGTTGTCCTGATCCCGAAATCTGCCTGCCGCAGCACAAGCACTGCCAACAGAACAGTAACACCAACTACACTGTTGCTGCTCCCTGTAAGCTTACTGTACATGCTCACCACTGCTACACAAAAAGCCATAACCAGATACACTTTAAAATTATAGATTAAAATGTGCCGTCTTTTCTCTTTGGGATCTGTGGTGCTTCTGATCAGCTGTTTGGAGCCGGTCGAACTCAATTGTAATTCCTGATAAAATGTCATGTCTCGTTACCTCTCTTTCGTGAAAATCTATAAAAATTTATGAATTACCTTTTTTAGTAACGAGCACTATACCGCAGTTCCCTCTGTTAGTCAAGACTTAATTATTTTTCCAGGTCTCTTCTGATTATTTCTTCCAGCCTGTCCAGATCCTCATTGTCAGGATGAGATAACGCCCTGTCAAAATTCTGGATCAGTTCATCCAGGTTCGGCGCATGATCCGGCTTCTCTTTCATCTTTACGTATCTGTCCCTGACTGACTGGGGCATTTTCCCCTGACACATAAATTCTCCCATCACTGTATTACTCTCATCCACAGATTCTTTAACTTTCCCGAGAACCTGCTGGAAATAGGCTTCACTGCCTCCGAAACCTGCTGTTCCAAACAGAAAGATCTTCTTGTTTTTCAGACTCTTTAACAGTTCAAGTGTTGCAGGATCTGCATTCCCTATATCTGTCCAGAATCCAATGTATAATATGTCGGAAGAGAGAGCCTTTGCTCCTTCTGTTCCAAAATAGTCACAGTTTTCCTCAGGCAATACCTCCCTGATCTTCTCCGCAAGCTTCTTTGTGTTCCCTGTTTTACTGCTGTATATAATCGAGTATCTTTGTATTCCCATGCTGTCTCTTGCTCCTTTTTTTGTTTTATGCACTCTCGAAGTCTTCCTTGTATTTGCTTTTGCAAAAAGATTCCGAAAGTGCATTTTTATCTGCGTTATTTATATCAGTTATAAATCCTCGTCCGACACTCCATCCCGGAACATTTTCAGTAGCTCTTCCAAGCTTTCTCTCAGCTTTTCATTCTTATTATACTGAATCAGTACCACCGTAACAATAGCAGACAGAATCATGCATCTGCGGATCAGTTTTCGGATGCGGATACATCTCTTCACATCTTTTCTTCCCTTTTCATAGAGCTTCTCTGCCATCCTGTCAGCTCTGGCATCTTTGCAGGCAATATAATCATCAATCACCTGCTTATCCTCCTCACAGATATCCAGATTCTCATACTGACTCCTCAGTTCCTCAAGTTCTGCATTATTCTGTCTGATCACTGTATCTTTGCGGTTAAGTCTCTCTGCTGCACTCCGGCTCATTCTCTCTGTTCGTTTACTCATGATAAAAACTCCTTTCGTTTATTTTTTATTATCTCTTATTTTAAACTTTTCTCAGCCTTTTCTCAATAAAATATTGAAAACAAAAAGCACCTGCTTTGACAGATGCTTTTTCTCGCTGAATTTAACCGCCTGACTTTATAAGTACTGGCTGAACTCAACCATCTCTTTATTCGGTCCCTCAATTGTAAAGAACTTTACCCCGTTTTCCCAGAAAGGAAGAAAATGAACAATATCATTGGTCGGAATTCCAATATGCTGTTCTTTTAAATTCATTTTCATTTTCCTCCTGATAGTCCGTTATAATATACATCTGATGAAAATCATCCAACATATTTATGTATTGTCGCTCTTACAGCACCAGGTCCTGCGATCATTTCACGGAACATATCCTCAACCTTCTCTCCTACACCGTCTTTGTAAAGGTCAGTGAAGAACAGGCGCTCATTAGAAAGAATTGATTTTAACTGATCTTTGAATGTTTCAGGTTTGCCTACTACAATATCCTTAAACTGTTCCTGCAGTTCCTCATTCATTGGGTCCGGTGCAAGTTCAAATTTATTTCCTTCATCATCTACACCAAGCATATATCTGAGCCATCCTGCAATTCCCAGAGGAATAGCTGTCAGTCTGGAAGCATCTCCGAATTTCTTTACATATGCTTTGATTGTTTCGCCGAAACGGATACCAACCATCTGAGATACGTCTACTGCCAGACGAAGGTTTGTATCTCCCAGATATTCATTTGGAAAACGATCGTTGAAGAGCTCATCAACAAATGCCTGCGGAGAAAGGATTCCAGGGTCAGCAACTACCGGAAGACCTTCATCATAAGCAATCATACGTGCCATTTTCATCATATCTTCATTTGTATTAAGCATATGCGCAAACAGATCATATCCAAGAACTACTCCCAGCGGACCTGTAGCAGAATGAACCGGATTCAGACATACTGTTACTTTCATACGTTCAGAAAGGTTAACTGTATTTCTGTCTGCCATATATACACCGAAACCTTTTTCCAGAGCCGGACGTCCGTTAGGGAAGCTGTCCTCTATTACCAGATACTGCGGTTTCTCAGCATTGACAAATGGTGCAATGTATGTCTTCTTACCTGTGATCACTGGCTGCATGTTCTCAACACCCAACTTTTCAAGATCTGCTGCAATCTGCTCGCTTGGACGAGGTGTGATTTTATCGATCATTGTCCATGGAAAAGCAACTACTTGTTCATCGCTTACATAGTTTACAAATCCCTCATCAACAAATCCTGCTTTCTTCCACTCTTCTGTCATTGTCAGTACTGACTCGCGAAGCTTTGCACCGTTCTGTGAGCAGTTATCCATGGAAACCAGTGCGATGGGATATTCGCCGGCTTTATATCTTTCATAAAGCATTGCAACCAGAACTGCCATGGCACCAGCCGCTTTATCCGGACCATTCTTGATATCCGCTTCTACAAACGGGAACCATGTTCCGTCAGCTTTCTGTAATGCATAGCCTTTCTCTGTGATCGTAAAGGAAACCATCTGCAAGGATTTGCTTATGAAGATTTCTTTCAGGCGTTTCCACTGTTCTGCATTAGAAGACTGTGCCTTCACTGCTTCCGCAAAAGCTCCGACTACTTTGTACTCACGGGTTCCATCCCCATGCAGGATCACGCTTAATCCCAGATTGTCATATGGAGCATAAATCTTATCTGCTACATCATAATCAAAAGTTTCCACACAGGTAATCCCACGGTCCAGCACTCCCTCTTCCAGAAGACCATCTGCAATTCCACCGATAAATACGCGGAAAATATTTCCGATACCAAAGTGAACCCATACCGGATTCTCCTTTGCTTTCTCAGAGGCAGCCTCTACATCATAACCCGGAAGAGCGATCCCTGCCTTTTTCCATGCTTCCTGTTCCTTGATTCCATTGATTGATAATTTCATGTTATATCCTCCTTATTTGTCTTATTCGATACTTATTGTTTGTTATTATGTTTTTTACTTACGTTTATATCTTAACTGTAAGTTGAGTATATATCTTTTATTTTAAAAAATCCATTGACAGAAATTCTAATTTTCAAACAACTTTTTTGTCTATTTTACTATAGTGTGCTGACAAATTGATGTTGCTGATCGTGCCGGATATTTTTATTGTTTTTTTTTCGTTCTATGCTACAATAAAACTGAAACTTAACATTATCTTGTAACATAATCAGGAGAATATTATGAGTGAAAAGGGATTGACCAACATTAGTCTCAAGAAAATAAATAAATCAAAGGTTTACCAGTACATTTACAGAAAAAAAACGACCTCCAAGCTGCAGATCGTTCAGGAACTGCAGATGGGTTTATCCACTGTCAGTCAGAATCTGAATCTTCTGGAGCAGGAAGGTCTTATTGAAAAAAATGGTTTCTTTGAATCCACCGGTGGAAGAAAGGCAAACGCCCTTCAGATTGTATCAGATTTTAAAATTTCCATTGGTATCGGTATTTTAAAAGGAATGTTTCATATTACTGCTGTAGATCTGTACGGAAATGCTTTCTATACAGACACCATTCCGCTTCCATATTCCAACACACCAGATTACTATAAACAGGTTACTGACGCAGTAAAGGAATTCATCTCATCGCGCCAGTATGACAATGACAAAGTTCTTGGTATCTCCATTGCCACACAGGGTATCACATCCCCAGATCATACCACTGTACTATATGGAGATATCATGAATAACGCTGGCATGAAACTGGATGATTTTTCCAGATATCTTCCTTATCCCTGTTATCTGGAACATGATTCGAAATCAGCTGCGTTCCTTGAATTATGGAATCATCCGGAACTTGACAGTGCTGTTATCATCCTGCTGAACCGAAATCTGGGCGGCGGCATCATTACCAATCATCAGATTCATCAGGGAATCTCCATGCACAGCGGAACTCTTGAACATATGTGTATTAATCCCGACGGCCCACTTTGCTACTGCGGCAGCCGCGGCTGCCTGGAAACCTACTGTTCTGCCAATGCACTGGAACAGGCTGCAGGTATGCCTGCCAAAGAATTTTTCCCTCTTCTGCGCGAAAAAAAATCTCCCCAGATCATACAGATTTGGAAAGATTATTTAAACCATCTGGCATTTGCCATGAAGAATCTTAACCTTGTTATTGATGCACCGATCATCCTCAGCGGATATCTGGCACCTTATTTTACAGAAGAAGATATTGAATATCTGACAGAGCATCTCCATACAGCCGCACCATTCATACTGGATAAAACTCAGATCCTGGTCGGTACCAATGGACAGTATACACCGGCGATCGGAGCAGCTCTGCATTATGTAGAGAAATTTATTCAATCTGTTTAACTATGGCAATCCTTATAAATAATGCAATCAAGACAGTTCAGCAGAGTACGAAAGACAAGAAAGATATCTACAGGCGCGCTGACGCACAACAAAGATATCTGACACAGGACTTCACGCTATGATAGGCTGGATTGCTTGCATTATTTTATAGAATTGCTATAAATCAGATAAGCCCTCGGATCAATGTTCCATTCACACCAGGTATCTCTCCATCATAAATTTACAGAGAAGCTTTCTGCTTTTATACTTTCATATATCTCTGATTTCTGCTATTCGGTTTATCTGGTAATGTCATTTGGATCAAATTCATCTCAAGTGCGGGTTGCAAATAATTTCTGCGGAATCCATCTCTGGACTTTAACCCCAGTTTTTCCATAAGTGTTTTTCTTGTATAAGGCGTATCATACTCCATAATTTCAAGCATTTTCCTGACAGTTTCTGAAAACTGTTCATTTTCTTCATTCATCTGAAGCGAAATATCTTCCAGAATCCTGTCTATCTGTGACAACATAAACTCTATAAAAATGGTAGATTCTCCTGAAACATGACATCTGGCAATCGCATCATAATATTCATCCTGAAATTTTTCAATCTGACTTTCGATTGGAATAAACTCAAATACATGTTTCCATTTAGACAAAATAGCAGTGTGCCATAATCTTGCCATTCTTCCGTTACCATCATGCAATACCACATTGGGACTCACAAAGAAATCTATAATTGATTTCCACTTTTTGAGTACGTTCTTTGCCGGTTCCCTCTGCTTGATACACATATATACTATCAATCAGTTCAACCAGCATAGAACGGTTTAACTCTGTTACGTTTTCATACTTGCGTATGGTTTCTAAAAATTGGTTTGTATTTTTCGTCTTGTAGTCCTCGGCTTCGATTTTCTCTTTTAATGCCTTACGCCTTTCTTCAAGTTCTCTCTGCTCATTTTCATAAGTTACAGACATTTTCTCAAAACGTCCATCAGAAATCTTTCCTGCTACATTCTGCTCAAACAGCTTCATTATGATACTGTCAATTTCAGCAATACGCTTTTCTGCCAGTTCCAATTCCTGTTTAAACTGCTTGATTTTCTTACCGCCGCCGGATTCACTCAACACCCTCATTTCTTCAATGAACTGGTCGCCTAATGTTTCCATATTCTTGATATGCTTTTGAATGTCGTCCATGACAATCTTCACTAATGCGTCATAGGAAATTGCATGAGTTGTGCAGAGGTTGCTGTTTCTGGCATATGTCCTGCAACGAAATCTCGGCTCTCTCCCGTTTAGATTGGAGAACGCCATATTGCGTCCACAGTCCGGGCATTTTACAAGCCCCACAAACATATTTGGTCGTCCAGTCTTATTTGGTCTTTTCTTTACACTGATGAATTTCTGTACCAGTTCAAAGGTTTCTTCATCAATGATAGCTTCATGGGTGTTTTTTACAACAATCCAATCTTCCTTAGGAACCGCTACCAGTTTTCTGTTCTTGAATGATTTTGTCTGTGTCTTGTGCGATACCATATGACCGAGATACACTTGATTTTCCAAAATCATCTTAACATTTTTTCCAACCCAGTCGGTAGGGAATCGGAACCCTGTGCTTGTTTCCAGCGTGCCATTCTTCATTGCTCTGTAGGCTCTCGGAATCAAAATCTTTTCTTCACACAATGTTCTTGCTATCTGATGAACACTGTTTCCCTGTTTCGACATTTCAAAAATACGCTTGACGATAGGCGCTGTTTCCGGGTCTATCAGTAGTTTACGCTTATTGTTCGGGTCAACCCTATAACCATACGGAGCGAATGAACCGCAGAACCCGCCACTTAAAGCAGTTGTTTTCTTGACGCTTCGGATTTTCTTTGAGGTATCACGTGCATAATACTCATTCATAATAGATTTGAATGGCATCATCTCGTTATCCTCATATCTTGTATCAACATCATCATTCAGTGCGATAAAGAGAATGTCATTGTTCGGGAAGATTTCTTCCACGTAATACATGAACATGGCATTGTTGCGTCCAAACCTTGACATATCCTTTACCATGATTCCACTAGGCTGTGTATCTTCCATAGCGTCCTCAATCATGCGGTTCAAATCCGGTCTGTTAAATGTAGTGCCGGAATAACCATCATCTACATACTCGTCAATGATTTCAAATCCTTTTTCTTTTGAATAATATCGGAGCATTTGTAACTGATTAGTGATACTATTGCTTTCCTTATCAGCGTCGCCATCATCTTTGGATAAACGTGCGTATAATCTAACTCTTAATCTTGCTTGCTGTTTTGTCATTTTTACTCCTTTCCAACAGCAAACAAACAACTTATATCCTGTTAATATTATACCACGCTACATGATTTTTTTCAGCCGCTTATTACACTGTTTTGAATTTAATATCCATTGTTTTCCTGCTCGATTTCCTTTTGAATCAGCCTTTTAATCAAATGCTGCAAATCCACTGTTCCGGAGAACACTGACGTTACATAAAAGGTTGTATTTCCTATTTTTACCGTATTGGACTGTACTGTTTTTCCTATAATCTCACCTCATTTCTTCCAACAAAAAACACCATTTCTGGTGTCTTTCTGCTAATCCGCACTGATTACTTTGCGTTCATATTTATTTTCCTGCAAATCAATCTCCGCATAAACCATATGGCTGTCATTAAGTTCCGTCTGTCCTGTCTGAATACAGGTTGTCTGATAAATCTGGTTTATCCACTTTCCTTTTTCTGTATCAGGACTTTCATGTATATGTCCATGCAGAGAGAGAAGCGGTTGTTTTTCTTTCAGAAATTCGTAAATATCAACAGAGCCTATATCCAAATCTTGATAGCGCAACTGTCCTAACCTCAATCCTGCAGGCGGCATGTGCATAATGTAGACGGTTTTCTGCATATCGTCCGGCAATGGAAGTTTCTTCAGCACATCACACATATGCGGTAATTCTGTTCTGGAATATTCCAGCCAGTTGTAAATCCTGTCATAATCTATCGCATTGGAGATTCCAGCTACAGGACTTAACTGACGCTGCGGAATATAATGTGTTTCCGTAACAACCCTGTCCTTACAGCCAAACGGGTGGTCTAAAATATAGTTCATGCCAATAAATTCATACCCATTGACAGAAACTTTCCTGCCAGCCATATTGCAGACATTTTCAAATCTGTTGCAGAGATTGTCGAACATTTCATCTGCTGCCAGTAAATCATCATTTCCAAGCATGGCAAGGTATGTGATGTCCTGCTTTTTCAGTTCCTCAAAATATTCATCAAGGAATCCATTGATAAAAAACGATTGCTCACTGTGGCGGTCACATTGTTTTGGTAACATATCCCCGCCATTTACAATGACTTTGATTTCCTTTTCAATGGCTACGTCCAGAATCTTTCTGTACTTCTTTTTATCTCCGTGTAAATCTGTAACATACAATATCTTCATATCACTTTCTACCCCTTTTAATACAGCATTTCTTCCTAATCATAGTTAAAAGTATACCATATCAGAGATAGATTATCAGCAGCTTATATCTGACATACAGACTGCAAAATTTTTGCCTTATGCACCTCCTTTACTGTGTGTTTCCGAAGCAGTCAGATGGCTTTGGAAGCTCCACTGGACTTTCACCATTCTCATTCCTATGAGCAGAACCGCACCATGCGAGTGTATCATTATTCAGATATACAGGTCATGGCAGAACGACCATTCCACAAGTCGCTCTCGGATCATTGCATGAATCGCTCGCTTTTTTAGGTCATGGCGTACAATTTCCGCTGGCTCGCTGCATATCAAACGTATCTGACTGCTTTATTCAGTTGTCAAAGAACTACCGACTGTATTTGCCAGTCTATGAAAATCCACTACCTAGATAATGGACTTTCATAGATTGACAAGCGGAGCAGAGGAAAGGGGAAAATGCTCCGCCCGTCTGAATGATTAGATTACGACTATCTCAAAGTTTGCAATCATATCCATGACTGCTGCCTGTATTCTGCCTTTTAATTCAGAATCCACTACCATGTAGACGTTACCGTATTCGTCATACAATTTGCGTAAGCTCAACTTTGATATGTACCCGTCATAGAAATTCAAGATTTCCTGTATTGCAGTTTCATCACCATTCGTAGCCGCCACAATCACAGCAAACGGTATATGTTTTTGGTCTTTGTCCATGCTTATTCCTCCTCCATCATTTTTCGTAATTCTTCCAGAGTGCTTGTCCTGTGACGGTAAACAGTAGTGCGTACCACGTTCATAAGCTCTCCGATTTCTGCGTCAGACATATCCATAAAGTATGACAACAAAATGATATTGCGTTTTCTCTCTGGCAAACATTTGAGTGCTTTGCTTAACTGGTCGTCAGATACTTGTACTTCCATGCCAAGAACATTGAACGCTGTATAAT
>OGEK01000084.1_pt1 | contig 105984 bp, 100 predicted proteins | sample 1570641 | NCBI WGS metagenome assembly OGEK01 (sample SAMEA2582136, study PRJEB24529) | metagenome | biome: Human gut stool | place: China | collected 2011
ATCAAAAAATCCGGACAGGGTGTTCATAATTTATTCATTCATGCGTTTGTCGTGCAGAATATTTTGCGATTTTTTTGATTGTATAGTATAATACACCTACAAAATCTGATTGTGAGGAATTTTTTATGAAAATCACAGGGTTAATTACAGAATATAATCCATTTCACAATGGACATCAGTACCATATTGAAAAAGCAAAAAAATTGACAAAAGCAGACAAAGTGGTTGTCGTTATGAGTGGAAACTTCGTACAGCGTGGTGCTCCTGCACTACTGCCAAAGCACCTTCGCGCAAAGATGGCTTTAAAATCAGGCGCAGATTTGGTCATTGAGTTGCCGGTTTTTTATGCCTGTGCCAGTGCGGAATATTTTGCATACGGTGCTGTCTCACTCCTTCATGCCCTCCGCTGCGTGGACAGCATCTGTTTTGGAAGTGAATGTGGAGACCTTACACTTTTGCAAAAAGCGGCAGATATTATGGCGGAGGAACCAGACGCATACAAGCATAGCCTTCAGTCCTACCTTAGGGATGGCTATCGTTTCCCGCTTGCACGTCAAAAAGCCTTTCAGGATTTCACGAAAGAAGAAGGGATTGCTTCTATTTTAGAACAGCCAAACAATATTTTAGGGATTGAGTACTTAAAGGCGCTCTCTAGATTAAACAGCTCAATTCAGCCATTTGCAATCTCACGAATCGGTTCCGGTTACCATGAGACAGATCTTCACAAAATATACAGCTCTGCCTCAGCCATCCGAAAGACAGTGTCAACAACAAAAGAACTGGAATCTCTTTCCGGACATGTTCCTGATTCCGCCCTTACTCTTTTAAAAGAAAATTATCAGGTTCGTTTTCCTGTATTTTTAAATGATTTTTCTCTATTGCTGAAATACCGTCTGTTAAGTGAGACTGCTGACACACTCACGCAATATCTCGATGTCTCTGTCGAGCTTGCCAATCGGATTATCCGATGTCGCAGTCAATTTCGCAGTTTTGAGCAATTCTGTCATCTTCTGAATACAAAAGAATCGACTTACGCAAGGGTCAGCAGAGCACTCATGCACATTCTGCTGCAGATTCAAAAGGATGATTTTTCTTTGTGTACCGCCAAAGCTCCTTTTTACTTTCGTATATTAGGATTCCGAAAAGAGAGTGCTGCTGTTTTGTCAGAGATCAAAAAATGTGCAGACGTTCCACTCCTGACTAAACTCACCGCGAAAGATACCCTCTCTTTACCTGGACAGAAGATGCTTAATGCTGACTTATTTGCAGCAGATCTATACGAATCTGTCATTACAGAAAAATTCGATACACCATTTCAAAACGAATATGAGCAGCAGATTGTACGTATCTAGTACATCTGCTGCTCATATCTATGTTTCTATAAGTCTACTTCTTTTGCACACGCTACCGCCAGTGCTCCCGGTCCGATGTGGCACGCCACGCTCAGTGATAACGGATCCATATCAATTGTATAATTCGGGAAACGATCCTCCAATTCTTCTTTCCAGCTTTTCGCTTCCTCGGCGCTGCATGTGTAAGCGGCAAGCAAGGACATCTTTTTACCGCCAAAACGATGCAGCAGATCTTTTTCCATCGCATCCAGCATCGTCTTTTTCGCCTGCTTCCAACCTCTTACTTTGGCAAATGCATCCAGCTTTTCCCCCTGGATCTGAAGCACCGGCTTTAGATTGAGCACTGTTCCGATCGCAGCCGCAGCCGGTGTGATTCGCCCGCCCTTTTTCAGATATTTTAAAGTGTCAACAGTAATATAGATACTGGCTTCCAGCTTCTCAGCTTCCAGACTCTCTTTAATCTCCAGTGCACTTTTCCCTGCTTTTGCCAGTCTCACAGCATCTAGCACAGAAGTCTTTTGCGTCACGGAAATTCTCTGGTTATTTACCACTTCTACTTTGCCGTCATAGTCCTTTGACAGCATAATCGCCGTCTCGCAGGTGCTGCTTAGCCCACTTGACATCGGAATATGCACAATCTCATCATATTCTTTCAACAGTTTGTCCCAAAATTCCATCACTTCTCCCGGAGCTGGCTGAGAAGTGCTGATCTCACAGTCACTGGCAAGCTTTTCATAAAACGCTTCCTGTGTCAGCGTGATATCCTCCAAAAACAATTCGCCATCAATATAAAACGGCATCGGAATAACATGAACACCCAGTTCTTTTCCTTTTTCCTGTGTAATTCCACTATTGCTGTCTGTTACTACCGCTATCTTTCCCATATTGCTTTTTACTCTCTTTCTAATTCTTAAAGCTGTGAATCGGAGCTGGAATTCTACCGTTACGATTCACAAAATCACTGCAGTCAAATTCATTCACCGGCATAATCGGTGCATAGCCGAGCAGACCACCAAATTCAGCTACTTCTCCAACATCTTTTCCAATGACCGGAATCACTCTCACTGCTGTTGTCTTTTGATTCACCATACCGATTGCCATCTCATCTGCTATGATTCCTGAGATTGTTGTCGCCTTTGTCTTTCCTGGAATCGCAATCATATCAAGTCCTACCGAACATACGCAAGTCATCGCTTCTAATTTTTCAAGTGTCAGCGAACCGGCATTCACAGCATCAATCATTCTCTGATCCTCGCTGACCGGAATAAATGCACCACTTAGTCCTCCCACATAAGAAGATGCCATGACACCGCCTTTTTTCACCTGATCATTCAACATGGCAAGTGCCGCTGTCGTACCCGGAGCTCCAACTCTCTCTAAACCAATCTCTTCTAAAATCTCAGCTACGCTGTCTCCCACTGCAGGAGTCGGAGCAAGTGACAAATCAATAATACCAAATGGAATTCCAAGACGTTTGGATGCTGCCCCTGCGACAAGCTGTCCGACACGAGTCACCTTAAACGCTGTCTTTTTAATCGTCTCGCAGAGCACTTCAAATCCTTCTCCACGCACTTGTTCGATTGCATGTTTCACAACACCCGGTCCACTGACTCCTACATTGATCACTGCATCTGCCTCTGTCACTCCCAAAAATGCACCTGCCATGAACGGATTATCATCCGGCGCATTACAGAAAATCACGAGCTTTGCACATCCCAGCGAGTCATTCTCTTTTGTCGCTTCTGCTGTCTCTTTTACAATCTCTCCACAGAGTCTGACTGCGTCCATATTGATTCCTGTCTTCGTAGAACCTACATTCACAGAGCTGCAGATACGCTCTGTCACAGAAAGTGCCTCCGGAATGGAACGGATCAGATTTTCCTCACTCTTTGTCATTCCTTTTGACACCAAAGCAGAATAACCGCCGATAAAATTCACACCCACTTCTTTTGCAGCCCTGTCAAGCGTTTTTGCAATTGTAACAAAATCTTCCGGTGACTTGCAGGCAGCTGCACCGATCAGGGAGATCGGTGTGATAGAAATACGTTTGTTTACAATCGGGATACCAAATTCATGCTCAATCTCGTCCCCTGTCGATACGAGATTTTTTGCCATTGTCGTAATCTTGTTATAAATATTTTCATTCAGTTTTTGCAGATCAGAATCGATACAGTCCATCAGGCTGATACCAAGCGTAATCGTACGCACATCTAAATTTTCCTCTGCAATCATCTGATTCGTCTCGGTTACTTCATAAATATTAATCATCGTCTTCTTTCGCCTTTCTCTTCTAAAAATTAGTAACAGTTCAGCCATGAAAGCTCGAATTGGCTGTTTTACAGTCTGTGCATTTTTTCAAAAATCTCAGATCTCTGGCAACGGATAGTAACACCGATTTCTTCACCGATTTTATTCAGTTCCTCAGAAACTTCTCTGAATTCCTCTTTCGCCTCATTCATATCCACGATCATCATCATATTGAAATATCCCTGAACGATTGTCTGGGAAATATCTAAAATATTAATATTGTTCTCTGCAAGGTATGTACACACCTTTGCTGTAATTCCTACGGTATCTTTTCCTACAACTGTTATAATGCTCTTCTTCATCTTCTACCTCCTGTGATTAAATCTGTAATATATTTGAAATAGTATCTCTATTTGCAACCATAAGAGGAATATCTTCTCCTCTGTATGGATTGTCACCCATTGTCACTTCCAGCTTCACGGTCTCATAGGCAAGCTCTTCATAATTATTTTCCTTACTTAAGTGCCCGAGCATGATATATTTCATATTGTCATGTAGTATATCACAAAGCAGGCGTCCTGACAATTCATTCGATAAATGTCCACGATTTCCAAGCACACGTTGTTTTAAATAATACGGGTATGCTCCCACTTCCAGCATATGTACATCATGGTTTGCCTCAAGCAATATCGCATCCAGCCCTTTTAAATTCTCGACTGTATACGCATCATAAATGCCAAGATCTGTCGCAACGGCCAATGATTTTCCGTCATGTTCAATTCGAAATCCGGATGGTTCATTCGCATCATGCGAGATTGCAAACGGTCTGATATCAAGATTTCCAATGGAAAACATCTGATCCACTGTGACTTCTTTCAGGAGACCTTCCGGCATTTTCCCGATTCCTTTATATGCCTTGATTCCCTCTATAGTTCCTCTCGTCGCATAAATCGGAATTTCGTATTTCCGGCTGAACACTCCGAGCCCCTGAATATGGTCTGAATGTTCATGGGTAATCAAAATACCTCCAAGTTCTTCCCCTTTGATTCCAATCTCATGTAGCCCTTCCTCAATCCTCTTTTTGCTGATTCCTGTATCGATCAGCAAATGTGTCTTATCACTTCCTGCGTAAATACAGTTTCCACTGCTGCCGCTGGCTATGCTGCATAATCTCATTTTCTCTTCTCCTGCCTGTTCATTGCTTTTTCAATCTCTCTTTGTGTCATCTCAAACGAGTTACTGTTGTTGATCACAACCTGACACTTCTGTCGGAACACATTTTCCGGCATCTGCGAGGCTATCATCGCTGATATTTTTTCGTCACTGTATCCTCTGGATTCTTTCAGGCGAATTCGCCGAACGGACTCTTCCGTATAAATATACCAGAGTTCATGACAGATTTCATCATAGTGATCTTCCAATAAAAGCGCCGCTTCCAACACAAAACATGACGTGCCCATGTTTTTTTCTGTCGCTATCTTTTCTTTGATATGTGCTTTCACTTCTGGATGCACAATGCCATTTAGCACTGCCATTTCTTCAGCATTTCCAAAGACGATTCCGCCTAGAATTTCTCGGTTAATCGTCCTATCTGTCCGCAAAATATCTGTTCCAAAATGTGCGACGATTTTTTCATAGCACACACTTCCCGGCTCCTGCAATTTCCATGCCACTTGATCTGCCTGACAGATAACAGCGCCATATCGTTCTTTCATAAAGGAGAGGACCTGACTTTTTCCAGATCCCACTCCTCCTGTAATTCCAATAATTCTCATTATTTTGCCTCGTACCAGTTCTTTCCGGTATGCATATCCACTTCCAATGGCACATGAAGTTTTGCCGCATTCACCATCTCATGGGAAAGAATCTCCTTTACATCTTCCAACTCTTCCTCATATGCCTCGATCAGAAGTTCATCATGCACCTGCAATACCAGTTTTGATCTCATATTGTTTTCTTTCAGTCTTCTGTTTACACCATTCATGGCAATCTTCATAATATCCGCTGCTGTCCCCTGAATCGGAGCATTCATAGCGACACGTTCCCCGAACGAGCGCTGCATAAAATTGCTGGAAGATAACTCCGGTACCGGTCTTCGTCTGCCAAACACCGTTGTCACATATCCGTTTTCTTTTGCATGTTCTACCGCATCGTCCAAAAATCCCTTGATGCTCGGATATGTCTCAAAATAACTTTCGATATACTGAGCTGCCTCTTTTTTTGTGATGCTCAAATCCTGACTCAATCCAAACGAACTGATTCCATATACAATTCCAAAATTGACCGCCTTGGCATTTCTTCTCTGAAGATCAGTTACTTCCTCAAACGGCGTATGGAACACCTGAGAGGCGGTAATTCTGTGAATATCTCTCGCCTCTTTGTAGGCGTTGATCAGCTGCTCATCGCCGGAACAATGTGCCAATATGCGAAGTTCAATCTGCGAGTAGTCCGCATCCACAAACACATAACCGTCTTCCGGAATAAATACTTTTCGGATCAGACGTCCCAATTCCATGCGAACCGGTATATTCTGTAAATTCGGCTCTGTACTGCTGATTCGTCCTGTCGCCGTGATCGTCTGATTGAATTTTCCATGAATTCGTCCGTCATCTTTAATATATCCCGCAAGTCCATCTGCATAGGTGGATTTCAACTTTGTAAGCTGGCGATATTCCAAAATCTTGGATACGACCGGATACTCCGGCGCCAGTTTGTCCAAAATATCCGCAGAAGTCGAATATCCTGTCTTTGTCTTTTTACCATGTGGCAGTCCAAGCTTTTCAAACAGAATCACGCCGAGCTGCTTTGGCGAATTGATATTAAATGTCTCTCCGGTCAGTTCGTAAATGTCTTTTTCCAAATCTACAATCTTTTGGCCTAATTGCTCTCCGTAGATATGAAGTGCCTCTGCAGCCACTTTTACACCATTTTGTTCCATGTCATAGAGTGTAAATACAAGTGGCATCTCAATCTCATCAAAAAGCTGCTCCATTTCTGTCTCTTTGAGTCTATCACGTAAAATCTTGCTGGATTCATATGCCGTATACGCCTCATAACAGCTTTTCTGCGCCTCATCAATCTGGTTGTCATCAATTAATATATCCAGATATTCTCTTGCAATGTCTGCAGACTCATAGTCGTTCTTCAATGGATTCAACAGATATGCCGCAACAATCGTATCAAAACAAACAGATTGATTCACATTCGGAATATACTGCATCGCATTCTTTACATCGGCGATTGCAAGCACATCTACCTCTTTTGAAAGCGTTTCCACCTGTTCTAGCAGCTCGGAAATCTCCATTCCCTGTTCTGTTGTAAACACATAGATATCTTCTTTCCCAAAGGCAAGCCCGACTCCGGTAAGCCCTGCCTCATTCACAAACAACGGCAGCACATTCTTCGTATCCTTATAAAAAGAAACACCGACACACGTTTGTTTCTTTGCCGTTTCAAATATCTTCTTCGCCTCATTTTGATCTGTAACAACCCGAAAGGCATCTTCGATACGATTTGCCGGCGCTGTCACCTCAAAACGAGACAACAGGTTTTTAAACTGCAAACGCTGAAAATACACATATGCTTCCTCCGTGTAAAGATCTCCAAGCTTTGCATCCGCAATCTCATACTCGAAATCTGCATTCACATGAATCGTTGCCAGCACCTTACTCATCTGTGCAAGATCGTAATGCTCGGAAAGTGCTTTGCTTGCACGAGGTGGTTTTAGCTCTGTCACATGTGCGTATGCATTCTCAATTGAACCATATTCTGTAATAATCTTTGTCGCAGTTTTTTCTCCGATACTTGGGACACCCGGAATATTATCCGACGTATCTCCCATCAGCGCTTTTAAATCAATAAACTCTTCCGGAGTGACCTGGTAACGTGCTTTGACATCTGCCGCATAATAATCTTCAATCTCTGTCTTCCCCTGCTTCGTCTTTGGAATTCGAATCTTTACATGCTCTGTCGCAAGCTGCAAAAGGTCGCGGTCTCCTGAGATCACAGACACTTCCATGCCCATCTCCTCACATCTTTTTGCAAGCGTTCCAAGTAAATCATCGGCTTCCAGACCCGCTTTTTCAATCGTCTTGACTCCCATTGCCTGCAGCACTTCTTTGATGACCGGAACCTGCTGACGCAGCTCATCCGCCATTGGTTTTCTGGTTCCTTTATACTCCGCGAACATCTCATGCCGGAATGTCGGCGCATGCACGTCAAACGCCACTGTCAGATACTCTGGTTTTTCTTCCTCTAAAATCTTGAACATAATATTCAAAAAACCATACACTGCATTCGTGTGAAGCCCCTCGGAATTCGTCAGATCCGGAACCCCGTAAAATGCCCGATTCAAAATACTATGTCCATCGATTAAAACGATTTTTTCACTCATTTCGTCTCTCCTGTCTGTTACATACTAAGCAATACTATACACTATTTCGCCGGTCTTTGGAAGTTCTTTCTCATCAGTCCTGCAATCGTTTCCTCCAACACTTCAAATGCTTTTTCTGGATCATCCACAGAAATCACCGACTCTTCCAATGGACATTGTCCCGTTTTTGTGCGGTTTTCAATGTAGGGAACCTTTTCTTCATAAGCGTATTCAATCCCATATATCTGTAGGATTTTTTCTGCACTTTCACTTAAAACCTGCCCGTAAACTGCCTTTGCACCACCTAAAATAGCCATAAGCGCCGCCGCTTTTCCTACAACCTTATCCGCGATCACGCCGTGCTCAAAGGCATGTCTTTCTTTTCGAAGTTCTTTCATCAGCGGTTTAATCCCGATTTCATCCGAAAGAATCGGTTCCTTTCCCTCTATCCATATGACACAGCTCACTTGCTTTTCTTTTAAAAGTGCCACCGCCTGTTCTAATCTATCGTTCAAATGTCAGACCTCCTCGCTTTAACGTCAGGTACAATACCGGAAGAATCACAATCTGAATCAGCATTCCCGGTACGCCGGAGATAATCCCCGATAAAAATGCCGCCCGATTTAGAAAGGGCGCCTGTATATGCAAAAGCTGCGCTCCCACGACTAAAGAAATACCATACGCCGCTCTCCCTAAAATCATTGCCGTAAGGAGACTTGCATATACGTTTGTTTTCTTAATCATCCATCCGATCACAATCCCGTATGCCATCAACTCCACAAACATAAAATAGACCTTCGGCACCGGTGGCATCCCTGTCAGTACAGAACTGAAAAGAGGTACCAGAATTCCGATCAGTCCTCCATAATACGGTCCAAGCAACATCCCTGCAAACAGTACCGGAATCTGTATCGGTAAAAAAATCATCCCTGCATTCTGTCCGAAAATATGGAACGCCTGCGGCAGCAAAATTCCAAGTGCCACAAGCAGTCCGCCATACGCCAGTTTCAACACTCTGACATTCGCTTTTGTTCTCTCTTCTATCATCATTCTTCTTCCTTTTGTCTTTATTTTAATGCAATCTCTTTCAATCGTTCAATGATTGGCAGATGCTGTGTACATGCGCGCTCACATTTCCCACATGCGATACATTCGGCTGCCTTCTTTGCATCGAGTCCCCAGTGATTGTTCAGACGTTCTTTTGCAGCTGTCTCCTTTCCTGTCAAAATCTGCTGGTTATAAGCATCCATAAACTTAGGAATCTCAATTTCCTTCGGACAGCCTTTGCAGTAAGCACATCCTGTGCAGAGATTGTTCAGTGCAACTCCCTTGTCCTCATACAATTTTACGATCTCTTTTGTCGGACGTTCCTCTAAGTTTTCTACCGCTTTTACTGCATCATCCACATGTGCTTTTGTTGTGCATCCGGCAAGTGTAATCGTAATTTCTTTATGGGATGCCACGAACCGAAGCGCTGCCTGCGGTACAGTCAGATCAGTTCTTTCTGTCAGATACGAAAATGCCTCCGGATTCTGCGGAATCATTCCACCGCCAAGCGGATTCATCACGACAACCCCCATTCCTTTTGCATGCGCCGCCTCAATTCCACTCTGGCGGAATCGATAATTCAATGCATTATATCCAATCAGCATCCCTTTGAATTTTCCGGTCTCTACCACTTTCTCAATATCATTTCCCTCCATATGAGAAGAAAAAACAATATTTCGAATCAGTCCTTCGGCCTTTGCCTCCTCAAAAAATCGGTAGATCACTTCCATATGTCTCTCCCAGGATTCCAGATTCAACATACACCACATATGATAAAAATCAATGTAGTCTGTCTGAAGGCGTTGCAACGACATCTCCAGTCTTCTGCGGAAATCATCTCTCGTAGGGTTCTGACCAATCGTATTAAAATTTGTCTTAGATGTCACATAAACATCACTTCTTTTCACCTGAGAGAGTGCGATTCCCGTCACAATCTCACTTTTATCATCACAATAAAATGGTGCGGTATCCCAGTAGTTAATGCCTTTCTCAAATGCATACAACGGAATCTCCGCACATTTTTCCAGTCTTCCCGCAGCGATATCTTCCTCATCATAGCGCATCGTTCCAAGTCCGATTGCAGACACTTTCATATCAGTATTTCCATATTGTTTATAATACATGTTTTCTCCTCCCGTTCTTCCAAATTCTCTTATCTTTTCTATTATAAACGATTTTCTGCTTAGGTTAAAGTTCTATTTTTATATGATATTTTTCAAGCCAGTAATTCACCTGAATGAGGTAGGCAATCATCTGCGGCGCCGCCATCAACTGACCATACCACGGTTTTCCATAATCAGATGGACTGGAAAGGAATCTTTCTACCTTTTTTGTATCCAAAAATTGACGGATTGGCGAGTCGGTCTCTGCCATAATTGCACGCATTTTCTGCACCAGGATCGCTTCATATGCTTTATCATACGTCTTTGGATAAGGAGATTTCTTTCGGAATAAAATGTCATCCGGAAGCAATCCTCTTCCTGCCTCCCGAAGCAGTCCCTTTACAACGCCTCCCTTTGCCTTCATCTCCCATGGTACGTTCCACAAGTACTCCACAATCCGATAATCCGCAAACGGCACTCTCGCTGACAAACCATAACGCGCACTCGTTCCGCCCATTCTGTCTAAGAGTGTCTGCATAAACCATTTCTGATTCAGATAGGAAATTTCTCTTCTTCGCGTTTCCAAAGCTGACTCTCCTGCAAGCCTTGGTGTTTCAGCCACTGATTTGGCATAAGTCTCCTGCACATACGCATCCATTTTTAGCGCTTCCAAAAATTCATCGGAAAGCATTGCTTTTCTCGGCGCTAAATCCATCGTCCACGGAAACGTATGCGCTTCCAGACATTCTTTTTTATGAAACCACGGATATCCTCCAAAGATCTCGTCCGCGCATTCACCGGTCAGCGCCACTTTATATTCCTTTGCCACCTGAGAGCAAAAATAAAGAAGCGAAGAATCTACATCTGCCATTGCCGGCAATCCTTTCGCATCAATTGATGCATAAAGATAGTCCGCCTGTGTGCGAGAGTCACATTCTAAGTAGTGATGTTCCGAATCCAGAAAAGTTACCATTTTTTCCACATAGGGTCTGTCCTGTGATGGTTGAAACATATTCGCTTGAAAATTCTTGTCATTCCCCACAAAGTCAAACGAAAACGTGTGCAGTCTCTTTCCCTCTTTTCTCAACTCCCTCGCACAGATTGCGGATACAAGGCTGCTATCCAACCCTCCCGACAGAAAGGTGCAAACGGGCACACCTGAAATCATCTGATTCTTCACTGCATTCTCCAACAGAAACGCTGTTTTCTCAACAGTCTGCTCATAGTTGTCCTCGTGTACCTTGCTTTCCAACTTCCAATAGCAGGAATTTTTCATTTCTGCCCCCGTATAGCTTAACAGGTGTCCCGGAAGTACCTCATCAATCCCTTTAAATACACCGCAGCCATATGTCTTTGCCGGTCCGATACTGAATACTTCATTTAATCCCTTCCGATCCAGTACCGGTTTCACGCCCGAATTGGCTAATAGCGTCTCTATCTCCGATGCAAAAAAAATCGTATCTCCCTGCCTTGTATAAAATAAAGGTTTCACGCCAATGCGATCCCGAAACAGATGCAACACTCCCAGTTTTTCATCATAAAAGGCAAACGCAAATACCCCATTCATTTGTTTTACAAAATCCGTTCCGTATGTAAACAGTCCATTCAGAACAACTTCTGTGTCATCTGTCGTCTCAAAACGCTGCCCCCTCTTTTCCAACTCTCGCCTTAGTTCTCCACAATTATAAAGTTCTCCGCTGTATACAACTGTATATCTTTTTTCACCAAAGGTTCTTGTCACAGACTGCTCTCCGACAAATCTTTTTTCATATGAATCATACCACCCAGAAATCCCACTCATCCTATATCCTCCTGCTGTTTTACGACACAAAAAACTCTTATGCTCATATCTATCAATATAGTATATGAACATAAGAGCTTTTCGGTGACAGAATTCTATTTTCCTATCAGAACCCGTTTGCCGCAAAAAGCAAATCCATACTTTCTAATATGGCTTTCCGGCACTCCTTTTTCAATTAATGATACCGCATATTGCTTCTCATCAATTTGTTTCAACGCTGCTTTGACTGTATCTTCTAAAGATTTTTCGTCACTGTCCTGCACTTTAAATTCCAATATCATCGCATCATCTATCTTATTTCTCGGCTCCAACATTACATCGTAGCGTCCAAAACCGCTTTCTCGGTTTGAAGTGATCATATATCGATTTTCAAGTTCCACCATCAGTCCCAAGACGAACCCATGATAAAATCGTTCCGGTTCTTCCCCGGATGGTCTGCTCCCACTGTCAAAAAAGCTAAACGTTGCCAGCGCTGTTTTATTCATATATGCGTTCATCGCTTTCAAGTCATCCTGCAAAAACGCTCTGATAAATGCATTATAGTTAGATGCCGTCAAAGCAAACCAATCACGCACGATATTTCGGAACATAACCATAACCTCAAAGTTTGTTATTGATAACTCATACAATTCCTTCCACTCATTGCTCGATGCATCGCACTTCACTTCGTTTACAATCTTAAGATACCCACTTGCCAAAAAAAGACTCCAAATTGCATTTTCATCTAAATCCAGTCGATTATACACAATTTGTTCATCAATCTGCGTGATAATATTTCTCCCGGCAAGTAATTCTTCAAAAGACTCTTTCACTTGGCAGGAACCCTCACGAATTATTCTTCCGATTAAACTGTTGCTGCTTGTATTCGCCCAGTATGTCCCTACTTTTTGTTTGTCAAGATAATGAATGATAGACCACGGATTATAAATATCTTTCTTATGCCCAAACGTAAATCCATCATACCAGCGTTTCACTTCGCTGTTCTTATCAGATAAATTGTACTCTTCCAACGCAGTAAAAACCTCTTCTTCCGTAAACCCAAACGCATCTGCATATTTTTCTGAGGTAGTAGTGACAACCTCTAAATTATTCAAGTCTGAAAAAATAGATTCTTTGCTGACCCGTGTTATCCCAGTCATAATTGCGCGTTCCAAATAGGGATTTGTTTTAAATGCAGCATTCAATAAGCTTCGCAAAAATGATGATAACTCATCCCAATATCCATTTACATAAGCTTCCTGCATAGGAGTATCATATTCATCCAACAAGATAATCACTTTCTTTTCATAATATCTGCTAAGGAAATCCGACATCTTATGAATAGCCAATGTGGCAATTGTTTCATCCATATTCATGGTAACACTTTTGAAAAATATCTTTTCTTCTTCCGTTAATAAATCTCCACCCAGCAAAAAAATGTGTTTATTATATAAATCCGTCAAAATCTGATTAATCCTTTGCTTTGCCATTTGAAAAGTGCGTTCTTTCACATTTGCAAAAGTAATGCTGATCACCGGATATGTCCCCTGCAGTTTTTGATAGGACTCCTCTTTCCATATATTCAAATGGTGAAATAAACCCGCGTTCTTCTTATGTGTTATAGAAAAAAAATTCTCTATCATACTCATTGTCAACGTCTTCCCAAAACGCCTTGGCCGAGTAATCAATGTGACATAATCTCTTCTCTCCCACCATTCCTTTATAAATAATGTCTTATCTACATAGAATAGGTCGTTTGATATAATGTCTGCAAATTCCTGATATCCGATCGATACCCTTCTTGACATAATACGAACCTCCTTGTCGTCACTTTGGATTTATTATAACAGATTTCAACAGATGCGCCTATACCATAAAACATTTTTATATTTACAAAACTCCCGCATTCATATCTATTCATATAGCACATGAATGGGAGAGTTCTCAATTGCTTCTAGTAACATTATAATTATATCAGAAAAGGCACTTTTGTCCTCATTTTGTCTCAATTAATTTTTTAACCGGATAAGAAGTTATTTGAAACATTGGTGGATTTTCCTTCAATGTTTCATATGCCTTCTTTTCATTTGCTGCTATATTATCAGGAATAATTGCATAAGGTATAAGAACTTCCCTAGAAGTGCCTTGCAAAAGAGAAAAACCCAAACCTTTCGGCATATCCGGATTGATTAATTCATACGACATTTGATTAACCACAGCACTATAATCAGTCCCTACCAATGTCATGGCACTCAAGTTAACTCCCACTTTTTCCACATCTTCATTATCTTCGTTTGAAAATAACGCTTTCACTACATAATAATATTTTACAGCTGTGTCTTCCGCCAATTCTTCATCTTCTGAAACAAGATTATAGTTCTTATAAAATTCTTTCATTGAGAAAAGCTCAGCACCTAACACTTTTACAGTATAGCCGTCAATAATACTATCCGAACTATTGTTAAAATCTCGACCAAACTCCACTGTCTCATTTACTTGAAAATATTCTTTTTTCTGTCTCTCAGCCTTCTTATTCAAAGCATAAATCCGAATTCCCGAGCCTATCAAAAGACATATCATTATACCTATCACTATTTTTTTCTTACTTATCATCTATTATTCACATCCTTATTTAAGCCCTACCTATGTGTTCAATTACTTTTCCGCTTTCCAATTTAATAATCTCATCTGACAATTCCTCCAAAACCGCAAGATCATGGCAGGAAATGATAACTAATGCACCTCTTTTTTTCTCCCCTCGAACAATTTCTTTTACTAATTCCACACCAGAAGTATCCAGGGCATTCGTCGGTTCATCCAATATCACTATATCTGGTTTTTCCATAAGTGCTGCTGCAATTCCCAAACGTTGTTTCATTCCTAATGAATATTTTCGGTATTTCTTTTTTGCCGCCTCTTCATCCAAACCAACCAAACACAGAACTTTATTTATTTCTTCGTCAGATATTATTTTCTTTACAGATGCTAGCATCTTTAAATTTTGATATCCTGAATATCGATCTAAAAATGTCGGATTTTCTAACAAAAACCCTATGCTTTTAGGAAATTCCAACTCTTTTCCCAATTCTTTTCCATCTATCAATACCTTTCCTGATGATGGATGAATTAATCCAATCAGCACTCTCATCAACATTGTCTTCCCTGATCCGTTAATGCCCTGTATTCCATAAATTTTCCCTGAGTGCATAGAGCAGCTTACTCGATCTAACACCGTATGTTTACGAATTACCTTTGATACTTCTATCACTTCCATTCTCATTTTTAGCCTTCCTCCTTATTCAAAATATCATATCTACGAAATTTCATAATTCCACATATGAATGCAATAAATAAAATTCCAAACGAAAACAGTAATCCTTTTTGATAACTAACGCCATTTTCTATTGCCCATTCATACCGAATTGGCATTGCGAAATTCCCTATCATTATATCGGATAAGAAATAAGCTGAAGACAGCATCATAATACATATTACCAAAAAACTGAACACAGGTTTTGTAAAAAGCAATAATACCATCTGCAATAAATTAATTGCAATCGACAATATCACTGGTGTTAGAATCACAGCGATTGGAATCACTCCACCCCCTCGAAACTCTGATACCCACAAGCCAAACATCGTTGCAATACTGTCTGCATGTGCTTCAAACGAGAGTGGTTCTTGAAAACAAATACATAGAATCACTAATACCAATAAAATAATTCCATGATACAAAACGGTAGATAAAACATTCCACAAACATTTTGATATCCACCATTTTGTTCGTCCTTGAACATGTACCAAAATCTGTGTTCCCATGTTTTGTAAATCTTTCATCGGATAATTTAGAACAGCAAACGAACTAAACAAAAAAACAGCAATCCACATAGTTGGAAATTGAAACGGATTACCTGTAGTCGGTATATATTCTTTCATTCCGCCATACAAATACATCCAATAGTCTCCTAATGCCACTTCTGTTCCCCATATCGCAATTCTTCTATGCAACTCAAAAAAACCAATAATTGCAATAAATAACGGAAAAATATAACATGATACTCCTTTAAAATATCCGTTTTTCAAGTCAAACCACAATACTTTAATAAATTTCATTCCGATACTCCTTTATAATACCAATTAGAGAAATCACCAATAATCCAATCGCAAACAAAAGAATAATACTTCCTGAAAAAGAATACCTAACTTCTACACCTCGCAAAAAATATAATGGCGAAAGCTCCTTATATGCAACAGATGGATCACTATAAATATAATCTGTAATCACATGTACAAATAGCAACAACAAAAACGGGATAAGTACGACTCCCCACTTTTGTCGCACAATTCCAGATACTGCCATACAAATACAAACCAAAAAACCACAGTATACAAAGTCTATAAACAAATATATTGCCACATACAAAAAAGGTACTGTATAATATAATTCAGCTAAAAAAGAGCCTCCAAACACACCATAAAACATATTCATAGTCACATCAGGCAAAATAGCTGGAACAACCAGTAAAGTCATCCAAAAATTAAAAATCAGCGGAAGAACCATTGCAACTCCCCCCGATAAAAATACTGCTACATATTTTGCACAATAATATTTTTTCTTTCCTGTCTTTGTGATCATCATTCTTCGATATCCGCATTTCCTTTCTTCACTATATGACCAGCCATAAGGCAATGCTATCAACAACGGAAATACAAAGAAATAAATAGAACTTCCTAGCGAAAATGGTTCGCCTCCTATCCAGCAATTGAACACCGTATTAATCCCTATATGAGGATCGTATATGATATCCGTTGAATTACCAGATATAGCAGACATTCCCTCATAATACATATTTACCATATGTTCAAAACTCAACAAGGTAATAAGACACCCTAAAACAACAGATATCCAAAAAAATTTATTTTTGAAAGCTTTCTTAAGCTCTAATTTCAATACTGAACACATATTCTCACTCCCTACTTTACAATTTCAAATTCACATAAGAAGTATATTCTTCTCCTCCATTTAAATTATCTGTCAAATATATTTTCCCCAGATCACAATCATCCGGATTAATATACCAACCAATTTTCATGTTTACACTCTGTGCCGGAAGCAACGGAAAATGATAATATTCAGGACTTTCCACATCTTTACCTTCCGAATAATAACACGGACTTCCAATCCATATAACTTCATTGTCTTTTCCTTTTTCAACTAATTGAAAAATAGATATATTGCAATCTTCAGAATTTACATTCGTCACCATCACATCCAAAATCAACATAGGACTATTCATCGCCTCATCTACCGACACCAAAACTCCACTTTTGGGATATTCAATAATTGGCATAATCTCTTCTTTCCGCACACTCGCTTCTGTCGGATTATTATACAAAGTCGCCTGATTTACTGTATATCTTATCGAAATATTCTCTTCATTTCCCTGAAGAGGCTCCTTCTTCTCCACGATGTCCCCCAGTTGGAATTCCCGTTCTTGATTTACATAATATTTTTGTTCAATTGTTTTACCTTTCCCTTTTGATATTTTTGAACATCCTGTAATTGATATTAAAATTAAGGCAATACAAAAAATAAAACTATAATTTCTATGGAACATCCCTTATACTCAACCTCCAACTCTCTTATATTATTAAGAAGGTCAGTGTTTCTTCTGACTTTCCCTTCTTATTGTTTTTCATTCATACTATGGATTTGCCACAGGATAGTTTCCAACACTGTCCGGACTCCATAATCCTCTTAATGTCCCTGACACACCCGCTCTTGCGGTCGTAATATCAAGTTTACAACTGGAATAACCATTTTCTTTAACTTTATTGTATATAAACCATTCACCACCTTTTACAATTGCATGATCTCTAAGTGTACAATTCACATTTGATGAACTAAGAGAGCGCACCCATAAATCGAACCCCGAGTTATTTTTAATATAATGAGAAGTTTTATCTTCTTTTGTCCGTAACGGTGTCTGTGCCGCTTTAGAATAAGCAAATTCTATTTTCTTTGTCGGCAATGCTGTATCCGAAACGTTCCCAGCCGCTTGAGCCGAGATACCTGCACAACCAATACCTATAACCATCAATACTGCCAATACTTTTTTCTTCATAACATATTCCTCCTAATTTCTTCTTTTCAGAATCACACCTAACATCAATGAAAAACTAACCACCAACACATTTACCGCCAATATCCTACATAATTGCTCTCCACCCAAAATCAAAGACAGAAAATACAATATCAATTGTATACTAAGAATCATTCTGGTTCTTTTCCGATATACACGAACCTCCTCTTCATCCAACTGCTTATTATGTGTTCCTACAGGTGCAAGGCAAAAGATACACCCACTTCCGATTACCATAATCCACGTATATACACCTATTATCCATCCTGCTTTCAATAGGAATTCGAAAGCAACAAACAACAATACTACGGACATCATCAGACATCGAAATTTTGTCTTCGCATGAAATCCACCTGCATGCTTTCGCAGTGTCCAAAAGGAAATCCAAAACACGCAACTTTCAAATACACAATCACAAAAGATACCAACAGTTACTGTGATGAAAATCCCCAACAGATTATTTAAAATACCTTCTACCCCATATCTTATAACCTCACGCTCACTATCAGGTATATTTTTACCATCTGCTAAATAATCTGTCAGATATGTTGTCAAACTCAAAACTTCCGCAACTTCTTAACACTTTCAACTTCTTTCGGTTGATAAAAAGTGAACGTACATGTTGTATTTGCTTCCATTTCTGCAACTTTTCTTGATAATTTGACAACTGCTTTTTTTACTTTCTCCGAAGCTCTTTTTTTCTTCTGCATTGCTATCTCCTCCCTTCTCTGTTTTTCTAAGTGCATCATATCACATAAAATCTCTCTGTGCCGAAACATGTCATAATTCATATAGATTTTTGTCATAACTCATACTTTGTCGGATGAAGTCCGCACGCCGAAGGCATGTGTTACGGGATGCTCGGATGAGTATAGTTTTCCGTAAAACAAAAGACACAGACCTCAAAAAGTCCATGTCTTATCCATCTTATTATATGTACAACATCAATTTTACACAAAAATGTGCATCCTGTACTTTTATACTCATATCTCCATGATATTTTTCTACCATTCGTTTTACACTTTTTAACCCGATACCGTGGGACTCCGAATCTTTTTTTGTTGTAAGAAAATCGCCGTATTTATCTTGTCTTATTCTCTCTGACAAAAAACTATTTTCTATCTTCAAAACAAGAATTCCATTTTTCAAAGAAAACTCAACACCCAAGAATTTTTCTTCGGTCTCCACTGCTGCATCTATCGCATTTTGCAACAAATTTCCAATGATGATATTCAAATCAAAGGAATGTTTCATATCTTCCGGTATTGCAACTTTTACAGTTGTATTCAACTGCATTTTCTTTGCCTTCTGAAGCATATAGTTCAGAACACTATCTACTTCCATATTTCCGGACGATACAATCTCACTCGGCTTCTCAAAAAATTCTTCCATAGCATTCAGATATCTCCGAAATTCCGAAAAATCCTTTCTCTCTGCCATAAATCTCAGTTCCGCCAAATGATGTTTCATATCATGCCGAAACATCTTCATTTTTTCTACACTCTCCAACATTACATTTATCTGATTCCGATATGCCATCATCTGATATTCCAATAGCTCTGCCTCATGCTTTTCTTCTGACAATTTCAAAAACAGGCTGTAAAAATAAAACATCAAAAAATTAATCAAGAACAATCCCAAGCATATAATAGTAATCCCTCTATAAGTGCTGCTTTTTGTATAAATCAATATCGTTACCAATAAAATACTGCATAATGGTATACAAATCAAAGATAAATGATAAGTTCTTGTCCTGTTTTTTTGTCCGGATACAATTCTTCCTGCAATCAACTCACAAACAAACATCAATAATATTCCGATTGTCCCATACACTTGATTATACATATTTCCGTCTTTATATGGTATGAAAAGAAATGTAACAAAAGCGTCGCACATCATACCAACCACATAAATTGAAACTGTCACAAAAATATTCTCTTTCCATACTTTTGTATACATTCTTACTAGCAAAGCAATGCCCACTAGATTGCACATAATATTTATCCAAACACGTTGAAACAATAAATACAATGCCGTATTCACAATCCAAAAGAGCAAATAGCATGCAACTTCTTTCACCCTGCTTAACTTTGTCTCTTCCAAAAAGATGCGGATAAATCGATACGTCACATACATTCGAAATAAATTCGACCCCGCACACACAATGATATCCATCATATTTTTATAATTCCTTTAACAATTTTTCTCTGACCTGTTTTCGCTGCGCCTGACTGATCGTCAGTACTCTCCCATTGTCCAATTCCACAGTTTCATATGTATACCGTGCGATACGCTGCTTATTTACCACATACGATTTATGAATTACAAGAAAATCTTCCGGCAATTCCTTGATAATATTTTTCAGCTTTCCGTAAAATTCCTTTTCGCCGCTTGTAGTGAGCAATCTAACTTTTCGTCCATCACTCACAAAGCAAAGAATATCTCCATAAGACACATAATAATACTCTTTACCCAATTGGAATTCAAAGCGCTTTGTGTTTCGCCCGACAATCTTTAGTGCTAATGCAAGCGTCTCTTCAATCTTTTCTTCCTCAATCGGCTTTACAAGGAAATCCATCGGCTGCACCTTAAACAACTGCTGTGCATACGACTGTTTCCCCGATATATAGATAATCTGCATCGTATGGTTTTCCATCTGCTTTCGGATAAATATCCCCGCATCGATTCCACTCACTTCAAACAATTCGATATCCAAATACAGAATATCCAACTGTTTTCCCGTTTCTAAATAAGCACAAAGTTCTTCCCCGGAATTCCAGACTTGGATATCCATCTTTACATTTCTCTTTTTCCCATACTTCAAAACAACATCTTCTATAAAAGCACATGTATTTTTTCCATCATCACATATTCCAATCTGATACATTTCCCACCTCAAGTATATACACCCAAATTTGCAAAAAAACTCTTTAGAATTTTCTAAAGAGTTTACATCAAATGCAGGTGGTGGGACTTGAACCCACACGAGGTTGCCCCCGCAAGATTTTGAGTCTTGTGCGTCTGCCATTCCGCCACACCTGCTTACCCAAGAAGCATTTTCACTTCTTTTTATTAAGTTGTTGTCTCAACAAAATATATATTACCATATGCTACTATAAAATACAAGCTTTTTTTTGAAATTTTTTCAATTTTTTTAACAGTTGCTACTGTTCACCCAAATAAGCATCTCTGCACACAGCAGTGAACAGCAGCTGACATTTCCCTTATTTCAATTTCTGACCAATCTCAAAGCAATCAAATGTTGCAAAGTAATCTGCCGGTGTTTCGGCTCTTCGAATCAGCTTCGGCGTACCGTCTTCCTGCAGTAAAATCTCTGCCGATTTCAATTTACCATTATAATTATATCCCATCGCAAATCCATGTGCTCCTGTGTCATGGATGACTAGCAAATCTCCGATATCAATCTTTGGAAGCATACGATCTACTGCAAATTTATCATTATTTTCACAGAGTGAACCTGTGATGTCATATTTGTGGTCACAAGGTGCATCTTCTTTTCCCATAACTGTGATATGATGGTACGCTCCGTACATCGCAGGACGCATTAAGTTTACCGCACATGCATCACAGCCGATATATTCTTTATACGTGTGCTTCTCATGAACTGCTTTTGTCACAAGGCAGCCGTAAGGTCCCATCATGTAACGCCCAAGCTCTGTGTAGATTGCCACATCACCCATGCCAGCCGGAACAAGCACTTCCTCGTATACCTTTCTGACTCCTTCTCCGATTGCTCTGATATCATTCGGCTCTTGATCCGGTCGATACGGAATTCCGATTCCGCCTGACAGGTTGATAAATTTAATGTGCGCTCCTGTCTCTTTTTGTAATTTCACTGCAACTTCGAACAAAATCTTTGCGAGCATTGGATAATATTCATTTGTTACAGTATTACTTGCCAAAAACGCATGCAGTCCGAATTCTTTTGCCCCTTTTGCTTTCAGAATCTTAAATGCCTCAAACAACTGCTCCGTTGTCATCCCGTATTTGGCATCCCCAGGATTATCCATGATGTCATTGCTGATTTTGAACAATCCGCCCGGATTGTAACGGCAGCTGATCGTCTCCGGAATATGCCCGATTGCATTCTCCAAAAATTCAATATGTGTGAAGTCATCTAAATTGATAATTGCCCCCAGTTTGTCTGCATAGACAAACTCTTCTGCCGGAGTTGCATTGGAAGAGAACATGATATCTTTCCCTACTGCTCCAAGCGCCTCAGACAGCATCAATTCTGTATAAGAGGAGCAGTCACAGCCACAGCCGTATTCTCTTAAAATATTAATCAAAAATGGATTCGGAGTTGCTTTTACTGCAAAATATTCTTTATAACCTTTATTCCATGCAAAAGCCTCTTTCAATGCTTTTACATTTTCACGAATTCCCCTTTCATCGTACAAGTGAAACGGTGTCGGAAATTCTTTTACAATCTCATCTAATTTTTCTTTTGTAACAAACGGTACTTTATTCATCAATGGCTCTCCCTTCATACGTCAAATTAGAATCACTATACCTTTTTTCTTTTTATTTGTCAAGAAAAAGGATAACCCCAACTTGTAGCAAAAAAGGAACAGGCGATATTCGCCTGCCCCTTTGCATTGTTGTGTTGTGGTCTGTATAAAACTTTTAACTATTTTCTTAATCCTAATCTCTCGATTAATGTACGGTATCTTTCAATGTCAGTTTTCTTTAGGTAAGCCAGTAAACCTCTTCTCTGTCCTACCATTTTAAGAAGACCTCTTCTTGAATGATGATCCTTTGGATTAGCTTTGAAGTGTTCTGTCAACTCATTGATTCTTGCTGTTAATACAGCGATCTGAACTTCCGGTGAACCTGTGTCGCCTTCTGTTCTGGCATATTCTGCCATAATAGCCTGTTTCTTTTCTTTTGCGATCATGCTATGACCCTCCTGTTTTTCTTAAATTTAACACCTGACATTAAGTGACGGTTGGAGTATCCGGTCACCGAACATCGGTTTTTTCATACTTGATGAGTATATCATACTTTTCCACCAGTGTAAACTACTTATTTTTAAAAATTACTGTTGAAACCTTGAAGCCACTTACGCCCATATGCGATATCCTGTTCCACCTGCTTGCGAAGCATCTCTACAGAATGGAATTTTTTTTCCGGTCTCACATACTCGTAAAGCGCTACCTCAATCTTCTTTCCATAAGCATCCCCGTGATAGTCAAATACAAATGTTTCAATTCCCATCTGTTCTTTCTCTGAAACTGTCGGTTTGCAGCCGATATTAGAGATTCCTCCATAAAGCATGCCATCAATCCGAATTGAACTGACATAGACTCCATTTGGCGGAAGCAGTTTCTCTTTTTCTGCAACAATGTTCATCGTGGGAAATCCAAGCTTTCTCCCAAGCTGCTTGCCATATTGCACTTCTCCTGTGACGGTATACGGGTATCCAAGAAGCTGTGTAACCAGTTTCATATTCCCTTTTTTCACTTCTTCTTTAATGTAAGTACTGCTGATTTCTCTATCTTCATAGCATTTCTTTTCAATCACTTCCACCTCATACCCGTATTCCCCGCTATACTGCTGCAACATATGATAATCACCTTTTTTCTGATATCCAAAGTGAAAATCCGTGCCAACCACAATATACTTAGCATGAAATTGTTCCACCAAAATTTCTTTTATGAAAGTCTCCGCTTCGATTTTCGAAACTGCCTCGACAAATGGGCATTCCACCAGATAATCTACCCTGCCCAAAAGGCGTCCTGCGCGTTCTTCGTTCGTAATCAGACTTTCTTTTTTCTTTTTTAATTTTTCGTACAAGGGCGCCATGTCAAATGCAAACACAACGCTGTCTACACCGTCATTTTTCTGATGCGCAATGACCCGCTCGATCAATGTCTCATGTCCTATGTGAAGACCATCAAATTTCCCCAATGTAATTGCAGTCTTTTTGTCATTTTGATAGAACTGCATTCCCTTGATATATTGCATGTTTTTTCCTCTTATCGTTACTCATTTTTATCAAAAAACATTTTGACTATTTTAAACATCTTTTGTTTCTGCTGATATGCGTAAATCGCAATGAACCGTCCGGAATTACTGTAAACTCTCACATACTCTCCGTCAACCAGGTCTTTTGACTCATTGATATGCTTTTCAAAAAACATATTTCCATTGCACACAAGCGCTTCATAAGGTGCTTTAAGTGTCACCGCCTCGTACTGCTCAAACATTTCATCAATCGGAACTAATATTTCTGAAAGTGTTCCCTCTTCCTTTTTCTGTCTGACTTCCTCCAATGTGTAGCTGTCTTCCAAAGTAAACCTGCTTACTTTTGTGCGGGTGAGTTCCTCCATGCAGCCACCACAGCCGAGTTTCTCTCCGATATCATGGCACAATGTACGGATATAGGTTCCTTTGGAGCAGGAGACTTCCATCCGCACGCGCGGAAGTGAAATCTCTTTAATCCGAATCTCGTAGATAATAACCGGACGAGCTTTTCTCTCAACCTCAATTCCTGCTCTCGCCAGTTCATATAATTTTTTCCCATTGACTTTTAACGCAGAATACATCGGCGGTACCTGTAAGTATTCTCCTACAAATTCCCCGATGCATCTTTCTACGGCATCATTGTCAATTCCATCCATCGCTTTTTCGGATAACACTGTTCCGGATATATCCTGAGTGTCCGTTGCCTTTCCAAGTAAAAGTACTGTCTCATATGTCTTATCCTTATCCGTCAGCATATCGCATAATTTTGTCGCTTTTCCAAGGCAGACCGGAAGAACGCCCGTCGCATCCGGATCCAATGTACCGGTATGCCCGATTTTTTTCTGTCCGATAATTCCCCTTAGTTTTGCGACTACATCATGTGATGTAAATCCTTTTTCTTTACGTATATTAATGACTCCGTGTACCATATTTTCTTCCTTTTTATAGTTGTAAATGAATCTGTCCGGACAGATTGTTGATCACATCATGTACCGTTCCTTTCATCGTCACACCGGCTGCTTTTTTATGGCCTCCTCCACCGAAATACTGTGCGATTCTGCTGACATCCACATCACCAGATGCACGCAGGCTCACTTTGTACTCATGCGGAGCAGTCTCATATAAAAGAACGGCAACTTCCACACCTTTCGTAACCCGAAGCTGGCTGACAATTCCTTCTAAATCTTTCGGTGTGACACCATGAAATTCCATCATACGCTGTGTAATATAGGATACAATACATTTTCCATCCATAAACAGAAAACTTTCAAACAATGCCCTCCCCAAAATCTGGTTCTGAGCAAACGTCTTTTCATAAAATGTCTTTTCGATGATCTCAGAGGCATTGATCCCTTTCCGCATCAGGTTCGCTGCCACCTCCATCGTCTCCGGCGCCGTACATGAATACTGGAACACTCCTGTATCATGCACAATTCCAAGATACAGACATTCAGCCGTCTCTTTTGTGATCTTTTCTAAATCCAAAAGCCGGTATACAAGCTCCGAAGTAGAACTTGCTTCCGGGAAAATATAATTTTGATCTGCAAACGCAAGATTACTGATATGATGGTCTACGCAGAACGTCTCTTTTGCATGTTCAAAAAGCGCCTTTGAAAATCCGAGACGTTCTTTATCACCACAGTCAAGCACAATAAACAGATCATATTCTTTTTTGTCCGGCACCTCGTGACGAATCTCTTTCGCCGCCTTGATAAAATGAAAACTATCTGGTATGTCTTCCAGATAGACATCCGCCTGAATCTCTTCATAGTTTTCTTTGATGTACTGGTACAACCCAAGACAGGAGCCGACACAATCACCATCCGGACGCACATGACCGCCAATGGCGACTGTTTTTACATGTTTCAAGACTTCCTTTAACATCTTATTCTTCCTCTTCTTTTAAATCCTTTGTCACATCATCAATCATTTTCGACATTGCCACACCATATGCGATAGACTGATCCATCACAAATTTTATTTCCGGCGTGTTTCTCATATTCAGCTTCCTTGCCAGCTCTCTTCGGATATATCCTTCTGCGCTCTGAAGACCTTTGATTGTGTCTTCCTGCGCTTTCTCATCACCGAGCACACTGATATATGCTTTGCATGTCTTCAAATCCGGCGCTACTTCCACCGCCACAACGGAGGTCATTGGTGCAACACGAGGGTCTTTGATGCCCCCGCGGATAATGTTGCTTAATTCTTTTTGCACCTCTCCGTTTACTCTTGTATTTTTAATACTGTTTTTTCTCAATTCTTTTCCTCTTTTCTTATCTTGGTATCTCTACCATTTTATAAGACTCTACCTGATCGCCTTCTTTTACATCATTAAATTTCTCGAATACAAATCCACATTCATAACCTGCTTTTACTTCTTTTACATCATCTTTAAAACGTTTTAACGAAGCAAGACCTCCATCAAAGATTACAACTCCATCACGGATAATACGTGCAGAACATCCTCTCTCAAATGTACCGTCAAGCACATATGCACCAGCAATCGTACCTACGCCTGAAGCCTTAAATGTCTGACGAACCTCTGCATGACCGAGTACTTTTTCCTCAAACACCGGATCTAACATACCTTTCATGGCAGCTTCCACGTCTTCAATCGCATTGTAGATGACACGATATAATCTTACATCCACACCTTCACGCTCCGCAATCTCTTTCGCAGTTGCATCCGGTCTTACATTGAATCCGATGATGATTGCGTTGGATGCAGATGCAAGTGTGACATCAGACTCGTTGATTGCACCGACACCACCGTGGATGATCTTTACAACGACCTCGTCATTTGACAATTTCAAAAGACTCTGTTTTACTGCTTCCACAGAACCCTGTACATCTGCTTTTACAACAATACCAAGTTCTTTGACATTTCCTGCCTGAATCTGGCTGAACAGATCATCTAAGGACATCTTTGATTTTGTATCGTCTAACAGTTTCATTCTTCCCTGTGAAATGAATGTCTCTGCAAAGTTTCTTGCTTCTTTGTCATTGCCGCATCCGACAAATACTTCTCCGGCATTCGGCACATCATTCAGACCAAGGATCTCTACCGGAGTAGAAGGACCTGCCTCTTTTACTCTTCTTCCTTTGTCATCCATCATCGCTCTTACTTTCCCATAAGCAGAACCTGCTGCGATGGCATCTCCGACACGAAGTGTACCTTTCTGTACCAGTACTGTCGCCACAGAACCTTTTCCTTTATCAAGCTCTGCCTCGATCACAAGACCTCTTGCGCGGCGGTTTGGATTCGCTTTTAATTCCAATACTTCCGCTGTCAGAAGGATCATCTCCATCAAGTCTTCAATTCCTTCTCCTGTCTTTGCAGAAACCGGTACAAAGATTGTGCTTCCACCCCAGTCCTCTGCAATCAGCTCATACTCTGTCAATTCCTGTTTTACACGATCGATATTTGCACTAGGTTTATCAATCTTGTTTACTGCAACAATGATTTCAATTCCAGCTGCTTTCGCATGGTTGATTGCTTCTACAGTCTGAGGCATTACGCCGTCATCTGCCGCAACAACAAGAATCGCAATATCTGTGGAATTAGCGCCACGCATACGCATTGCTGTAAACGCCTCATGTCCAGGTGTATCTAAGAATGTAATCTTCTCTCCGTTTACTGTCGCCACATATGCACCAATATGCTGTGTGATACCACCTGCTTCACGGTCGATCACATTTGTATTACGGATTGCATCCAGAAGGGAAGTTTTACCATGGTCAACATGCCCCATAACACACACAACCGGCGGACGTTTTTTCATCTTGCTTTCGTCTTCTTCATCTTCTTTTAACAATTCTTCAATGACATCTACTACTTCTTCTTTTTCGCAGAGCACTTCAAATTCCATTGCGATTTCCTCTGCAGTATCGTAATCAATTTCTTGGTTTACTGTCACGATTTTTCCCTGTAAAAACAATTTTTTTACAATTGCAGACGGCTGAATCTTCATCGCATCTGCAAGTTCTTTGATTGTAAGTACTTCCGGGATCGTGATCATCTTAATCTTTTCTTCCACTTTTTCCTCTACCTTTGGCTGCGGCTTTTGCTGCAACGGCACATTTTTTGTCTTTTTCCCTTTTGGTCCTCTTTCCTCATGGTCATCTTTGCGATAATCTTTTTTCTTATTAAAATTATCTTTTTGTTTCTGACGCTGTGGCTTCTGCTCAGGAACTACCGGTGCCGGAATTGAAGGCGCGCTCTTTCTGTTATCGTTTCTTCTGTCGTTTCTTCTATTATCATCTCTGCGGTCATCTCTTCTGTCATCACGTCTGTTGTCATCGCGTTTTTGACCCTGATAATTGTTGTTCGGTCTTTGATTATTATTTGCTCTCTGCGCATTATTATTCTGTCTTTGTCCCTGACCTGCGTTGTTGTTTCTCTGACCCTGGTTATTATTTGGTCTCTGACCATTCTGTCTCTGACCCTGATTGTTTCCGTTTCTCTGTCCTTGATTGTTGTTCTGTCCATCTCGTCTCTGTGTTGGACGATTGCCTTGACGGGAACCATTTTGAGAATTCTGCGGTCTGAACACCTGCACAATATGCTTTTTCTTCGGTTCTTCTTTTGTATCCCCACCGCCAAAGCTGCTTTTTACAGCCTCAATCTGCTCATCACTCAATGAACTCATATGGCTGGTTACCTCTATATTTTTTTCTCTCAGAACATCAAGTACTTCTTTGTTTGTTTTATTTAGCTCTTTTGCTAATTCATGCACTCGCACTTTTGTCATACTAACTACCTCCTCTATGCAATCGTATATCCTTCTGTTTCCAAATGTTTCTTGATCCCTTTTGCAAACTCTGCATCTGTCACTGCAAGTGTCGCCCGGAATTCTTTTCCCATTGCATGCCCCAAGGTATCTTTATCCCCATAAAAATAAATTGGCACTTCATAGAAATCACACATATTTTTAAACTTCTTCTTTGTATTCGCCGATGCATCCTCCGCCACAATCACAAGCTCTGCCATACCGGTCTTTACTTCTTTTTCGGTACAGAATTCACCGCTTGCCGTCTTTCCTGCTTTCGTGGCAAGGCTGACTAACGATAATGCTTTACTCGATTTCAAGCGCATTCATCTCCTTTTCCAGCTTTTCATAAACTTCTTTTGGAATTGCCTGCTTAAAAGACCGCTCTAACCCTTTGTTTTTCACCGCTTTTTCAAAACATTCTTTTGAAAAACAAAGATATGCTCCGCGCCCGTTCTTTTTTCCTGTCGCATCCAGTTCAAATGTATCTTCGGAAGTTTTCAAAACACGCATCATTTCTTTTTTACTTTTCATCTCTTGACATCCTACACATTTTCGCATAGGAATCTTTTTGTTATTACTCAACAAATCACTCCTGACTACACTAATTCATCTGGCATCTCTTCATCTGCTTCCTCAGACACTTCTGTGGAAAGATTCATATAATTTTCCGGAAGTTCACCGGCTTCAATCGCCTGTGTCTCGCTCTTGATATCAATCTTGTATCCTGTCAGACGTGCAGCCAGTCTCGCATTCTGTCCTTCTTTTCCGATTGCAAGTGACAACTGATAATCCGGCACAATCACACTTGCTGTCTTTTCATCCGGATCAGCCATTACAGAGATGACTTTTGCCGGACTAAGTGCATTCTCAATCAAGATCGCCGGATTGTCGCTCCAGTTGATGATATCAATCTTTTCTCCGCGAAGCTCACTTACGATTGCATTGACTCTCGCACCGTTCATACCAACACATGCTCCGACCGGATCTACATCCGGGTCATTTGACCACACTGCAATCTTTGTACGGGAACCGGCTTCTCTTGAGATGCTCTTAATCTCAACAATTCCTTCTTTTACTTCTGCAACCTCAGACTCAAACAGACGTTTCACCAGTTCCGGATGTGTACGGGAAACTAAAATCTTTGGTCCTTTTGTTGTATTCTTCACTTCTACGATATAGAGTTTGATACGTTCTGTAGGCTTAAACACTTCGCCTTTTACCTGCTCATTCTCAGTCAGCATCGCATCTGCTTTTCCAAGGTTAATACTTACATTCTTGCCAACATAACGCTGCACGATACCAGTCACGATATCTTTCTCTTTTTCAAAATACTGATCGTACACTACTTTTCTCTCTTCTTCACGGATTTTCTGAAGAATTAAGTTCTTTGCATTCTGTGTTGCAATACGTCCAAATTCCTTTGACTCCACCGGAATCTGAACAATATCGCCGAGCTCAAATTTTGAGTCGATCATTTTTGCATTTGCAAGGCTGATCTCCATCACATCGTCTTCCACTTCTTCTACAACTGTCTTTTCCGCAAACACAGAGTAGTCACAAGTCTCACGATTCATCACTACTTTGATATTATCTGCTTTTCCAAAATGATTTTTACATGCGTTAATCAGAGAATTCTCAATTGCATCTAATAAAGTCTCTTTACTGATATCCTTTTCCTGCTCAAGAATTGTCAACGCTTCTAATAATTCTGTGTTCATTTTTTCTTTCCTCCTGATTTAAAAATCCAATGCCAAACGAATCAAAGCGATCTCGCTTCGTTCAAATGTCTTTGTTGTCTCATCTTCATATTCAATCGTCACGGTATCCTGATCGTATTCTTTTAGAATTCCGATAAATTCTTTCTGTCTGTCAATCGCACGGTAAGTACGGATCTCCACTTCTTCTCCGATACTTCTTGCAAAGTCTTTCTCTTTTTTCAAAGGTCTTCCAAGTCCTGGAGAACTCACTTCAAAGATATACGTATCTTCGATATAGTCTTTCTCATCCAAAATATCTGAAAACGCTCTGCTTACCACTTCACAATCGTCTACCGAAATTCCTCCCGGTTTATCAATATATGCCCGAAGATACCAGTTTCCTCCCTCTTTTACATACTCAACGTCCACCAACTCAAATCCATTGCTTTCAACGATTGGTAATAGAAGTTCTTCTGTTTTTTGTTCGTATACTTCTCTTTTAGACACTGTCAACCTTCCTTTCTTATACCAACAAATAAGAGTGAACATTACGTCCACTCTTCTGCCGATTTCTTATGTAACTAACATACACTATAGCACTCATTCTCAATAAATGCAAGGGTATTTTCAAAATTTCTTATTTCAGGGTTATCGTTTTGTTCCGATTCCATCACGTCTTGCCAGTTTCAGACGGTTCAATGTCACTTCTTTTTCTTTATATAGAACCTTTTGCTCAACTCCTTCTTCAAGCAGATATACCTGTTCCAGTTCATCTTTTTTCTGTAGTTTGATTCCGCGCACTCCGACGGCACCTTTTTTCTTTTCCGGCACCTCTGTCGACGCAAACCTCAGAAAATATCCATTCATCGTCTGAAGCACAATGCTTTGTCCCTCTGTCACAACCTGTACACAGATCACTTCATCCTCTTCTAAAAGCTTTGTCGCTGCGATGGTTCGTTTTGCCACCTGAAATTCACTTCCATCCACCTGCTTTAACATACCTTGTTTTGTCGCAAACAACAGCTTTGCCATAGAGAGACTTCCCTCATCACACACAAACACAATCTGTTCTTCGGTGCTGTTGTAATTACTCAAATTATCAATCGGAGTTCCTTTATCCCTGAATTTTCCATATGGAATATCCGGCACCTTCACCTGATGCATCTTTCCTGCATTCGTAAACAAACATATTTTTCCGGTATTGAGACAGGAAACTATATATTTATTCTCCGAGTCTGCTGCTTCCCTGTTTCTTTCATAGGTCGACACATCCACCGTTCTCGCATATCCAAAACGATCCATCAAAAATACAACTTCCTGCTCTTCGATTTTCTTTTCTTCAAACACTGCTTCTTCTGCATTTTCGACAATCGTCCGTCGTTTTCTTGCATATGTCTTTTTAATCGCATCCAAATCTTCTATAATTACTTCCGCCATCGAATCATAATTATTCAAAATATCTTCATAGCGGGCAATACTTTTAAGTGTCTGCTCATGTTCTGCCTGCAATGCCTCAATCTCCAGACCAATCAGTTTGTACAGGCGCATCTCCAGGATTGCTGTCGCCTGTCTTTCTGTAAACCGGAGCATCGAGGCCATCTTTTTTGAAATATTAGATTTGAATTTGATATTCTCTGTGATACCGTCAGTCAGACACGCTTTTGCCTCTTTGATCGACTTGCTGCCACGCAAAATTTCAATAATCAAATCAATGACATTACATGCCTTGATCAAACCTTCCTGAATCTCTTTTTTATCCAACTCTTTTGCAAGCAGTGTCTTGTATTTTCTCGTCGCAACATCAAACTGAAAATCTACATGGTGCTCGATAATTGATTTCAGTCCCATCGTCTCTGGTTTCCCATTTGCAACGGCAAGCATATTCACTCCAAATGTATCTTCCAGACGAGTCTTTTTGTAAAGCATATTCTTTAAGTTTTCCACATCTGCATCTTTTCGAAGTTCGAGCACAATCCGAATTCCTTCTTTGGATGACTGATTGGAAATATCTGTGATGTCATTCGTCTTTTTGCTCTCCACAAGGGACGCCACATCGTTTAAAAATTTTCCGATTCCTGCACCGATCATTGTGTAAGGAATTTCTGAAATCACAAGACGTTTCTTTCCGCCTTTCAATTCCTCCACTTCCACTTTTCCGCGAATCTTAATCTTTCCGGATCCCGTCTCATAAATGTTCAAAAGATCGTCTTTGTTGACTACGATACCGCCCGTCGGAAAATCCGGTCCTTTGATATGTTTCATCAACTGCTTTGTCGTGATCTCACTGTTTTTCATATACGCTTTCACCGCATCGATCACTTCGCCTAAATTGTGTGTTGGAATACTTGTCGCCATTCCGACTGCGATTCCCTCTGCACCGTTTACCAAAAGATTCGGGATACGTACCGGAAGCACCTCCGGTTCTTTTTCCGTCTCGTCAAAGTTCGGAGCAAAGTCCACAACTCCTTTGTCCAAGTCTGCAAGAAATACCTCCTGTGTCAGTTTTGCAAGACGAGCCTCCGTGTAACGCATCGCAGCAGCGCCGTCTCCCTCGATCGAGCCGAAGTTTCCATGTCCGTCCACAAGAATCATTCCTTTTTTAAATTCCTGCGCCATTACGACAAGTGATTCGTAGATGGAACTGTCTCCATGCGGGTGGTATTTACCCATCGTATCCCCGACGATACGCGCACATTTTCGATATGGTTTATCATAGCGGATACCAAGTTCATGCATATCGTAAAGTGTTCTTCTCTGCACCGGCTTCAGACCATCTCTGACATCCGGCAACGCTCTTGCCACAATGACACTCATCGCATAATCGATATATGATTTTTTCATGATATCCGAATATTCGGTTCTTATAATTTGTGAATCCTGCATCTTTTGTTGCCTCCTATATATCTAACTCTGCTTCTGTCGCATTTTCATAAATAAACGCACGTCTCGGAGGCACTTCACTTCCCATCAGCATCTCCGTCACAGAAGATGCCATTCTTGCATCTTCAATCTCGACAAGCTTTAGCATTCTCGTCTCCGGATTCAGCGTTGTCTCCCACAACTGGTCTGCATCCATCTCACCAAGACCTTTGTATCTTTGCAGCGTAAATGGTCCTTTCTGACGTTTGCGATAGCGCTCCAGCGCTTTGTCGTCGTACAGATATTCCTCTTCCCCTTTTTTCGGCATCGCCTTGTAAAGCGGAGGCATCGCAATATAGACATGTCCTTCAAAAATCAATTCCGGCATAAACCGATAGAACAATGTCAATAATAATGTAGAAATGTGAGCGCCATCCACGTCCGCATCAGCCATAATGATGATCTTGTTATAACGGAGTTTTGTGATGTCAAAATCATTACCATACCCTTCCGAAAATCCACAGCCAAAGGCATTGATCATCGTCTTGATCTCCGCGTTGGCAAGTACCTTATCGATACTTGCTTTTTCCACATTCAAAATCTTTCCGCGGATTGGCAGGATTGCCTGATAAGAGCGGTCTCTCGCCGTCTTTGCGGAACCTCCCGCAGAATCTCCCTCCACGATAAAAATCTCACATTTGCTCGCATCTCTGCTCTCACAGTTCGCAAGCTTTCCATTGCTGTCAAACGAATATTTCTGCTTCGTCAACAGATTCGTCTTTGCCTTCTCCTCCGTCTTACGGATTTTTGCCGCCTTCTCCGCGCAGCTGATTACTTTTTTAAGCGTATCCAGATTCCGGTCAAAATAGCGCACAATCTCCTCCCCGGTCACCTTTCCGGTCGCCTTTGCTGCATCCGGATTGTCCAGCTTTGTCTTCGTCTGCCCTTCAAAACGCGGATCCGGATGCTTGATTGAAACAATCGCCGTCATCCCGTTGCGAATATCCGCTCCTGTAAAATTGCTGTCCTTCTCTTTTAAAATGCCAAGTTCTCTCGCGTACTGGTTCATCGCCGTCGTAAACGTCGTCTTAAATCCCGTCAAATGTGTTCCACCCTCTGCATTGTAAATATTATTACAAAATCCGAGTACGTTCTCATGGAACTCATTTACATACTGGAATACAACTTCCACTTCAATTCCTTCTGACTCACCTTTAAAATAAATCGGCTCATGTATCGCCTCTTTCTTCTGATTCAGATCACGGATAAATCCAAGTATTCCGTCTTCCTCATGATATTCAATATGTTCTGTCTGCGCTCCGCGTCTGTCCTCAAAAATAATCGTCAGATTCGGATTCAGATACGCAGTCTCATGGAGACGACTTTTTACTTCCTCCGCCTTGAATCTCGTCTTCTCAAAAATCGTGTCGTCCGGCAGGAAATTCACTTCTGTCCCCGTTTTTCTCGTCTTTCCAATAACCGGAAGCAACCCGTTTTCAAGCTCTACAACCGGAATCCCCCGCTCGTATCGGTCGTGATGAATTGCACCTTCCCTGCTGATCTTGACGTCCATATAAATAGAAAGTGCATTTACAACCGAAGAGCCAACCCCGTGCAGCCCGCCGCTTGTCTTATAAGCTGTATCATCAAATTTTCCACCTGCGTGAAGTGTCGTATATACAATACGCGCTGCGGATACCCCCTTTTGGTGCATCCCGACAGGGACACCTCGCCCATTGTCGATCACCGTTGCAGAACCATCTTTTTCCAGTATGACCTGAATCTTGTCACAGTACCCCGCAAGATGTTCATCTACCGCATTGTCCACAATCTCATAGATCAAATGATTGAGCCCCTTCGTAGACACACTTCCAATATACATTCCCGGTCTTTTTCTGACCGCTTCCAGTCCTTCTAATATAGAAATACTATCTGCATCATATGTATTTTGTTTCGCCATTTACTTAAAACCCTCTCTTTTTCATACTGCACCCATCATAACACAAACAAAGGTTCGTTTCAAATAAATTCTTCTACCCCATGATGACTTTTGCTAAAACGTCTGACAGCAGCTCCATCGCATTTCGCATTTCCTCCACAGTGTTTGTCTGGGCACCTGCCTCGATCAAAAGAGATTTTGGCATCATATGGAGACTGTAACGGTACCCTTTCAGATAGATTTTCCTTGCAAATCCCGGATACATACTCTCTGATGCAAGCTGCATCTGTAGAGAAAACGACAGATTATCCTGAATATAAGGATTTGGAAGATATGCGATATCTCCATTGGCTTTTGTTCTGCTAAGTCCATTGAAAAACATGATCTTTGCCGCCTGTTTTCCATTTGCCTCCGTCACCAGATGTGTATCATTGCCGACCCCATCACGGTGCAGATCAATCACAACCTCAATACTTGGATTTTCTTCCAATATTTTTCTGACCCCCACTTCCGAAAATTCGTACGCTTTGCTTCGGTCTAATTTCCCGTCGATCAAATCATACACGCCGTCATGATGGATGGTTGAAATTCCCTTCGCATTCAAAAGCTCTGACAAATATGCTCCCATCCCGACGATACTTGTTCCGACATCTCCCTCGACAGAATCCACAAAAGTCTCCTGCGAGTGAGTATGAAAGATAAGTACTTTTGGTCCTTCCCCACTTGTGTCAATATGCATATCTTTTGCGAGAAGCTCATCCACATTTAACTGCTCCTGCCCGATCATCGTTGTACTGTCCACCGTATAGTAATGGCTCACCAGATAGTTAAAATCTCTCAGCTGCTCTATTGATACGGTCACTGGTTCCGTTTTCACTTCCTTGGCATCTTTTTCTGCGTGACTTCCGTCCCCGTTGATCAGATTTCCATTCTCGTCCACCTCATTTTCATCTGCCGCCTGCCTTGCCATGATCATTTCATAGGTCGCAGTATCTTCAATTTCAGATTCATAAGTTCCTTTCCCTTCCACATAACTTCCAAGCGGAATCATCTGCATCGCTTTTTTTGCAATCCATGTATTCCAATCTGTCTTTTCTTCTTTTTCCGCATAAAAAAGTCCTGGCATAAAAGACCTTTCCGTCATTCTCACAAGATTTTCCCGCAGACTCCACTTCCATTCTTCCGTAATCTGCGTTCCACCTTGAAATAATATATATATGCCAAGACAAAAGATCAAACTGCCCGACAATATTGCTAAACTCCTATTTTTTCTCATATTTCTCTCCTAACAGAATCTTTAGAGCTTTAACAATATATGTTGCCTTTTTGATAATTATGAGCATGTCCTCTCCGAAAACAAAATATTTAATCCCTCAGAAATCGTATATCCGATTCGTTTGATTGTCTCATCAATATCTTTCGGGGTCACAAACATTCCATTTAAATGCGGAGAGATCAGTTCTTTGATCAGTTCATATTTCTCCGTCGCATTATATCCCTGCAAAACGACCCCGACGCCTTTTAGTGTCTCGGATGTCTCCAGTGCCGCAATCAAATTTTCCATCGTGTCATTGACAATCGTAGCTGCATCTACAACCGTCGGCACACCAATGGCAATGACCGGAACCCCGATTGTCTCTTCTGTAATTCCGTTTCTGTGATTTCCCACACCGGAGCCCGGATTAATTCCCGTATCTGCAATCTGAATGGTTCGATTCAGTCTCTTGCTGTTCCTTGCGGCAAGCGCATCCACCGCAATGACCAAATCCGGTTTTGTCTCTTTTACAATCCCTTTGATGATCTCTAATGTCTCCATACCGGTCTGCGCCATAACCCCTGGAACGATTGCGCTTGTCATGTGCACAGCATCTTCCCCCATTGCGTATTTACCATACTCTTTTACAATATGTCTTGTAATTGCCAGATTATCGACTACATGTGGTCCTAATGCATCCGGTGTCACCTGACGGTTTCCAAGACCTGCCACCAATACAACATAGTCCTCTTTTTCGATTTTTATGAGCTCTTTGATATATTTTGCCAGTTCTTCTGAAATTTCCCTGTGATATTCCTCGTCTGGGACGGCCATATTCGGTGCTTCCATCGTAATATATGTGCCGACAGGTTTCCCCATCGCGCGAGCCCCTTTTTCCGTCTCAATCTTTACTTTCGTGATTCGTATCTCCCGCTCTTTGTCATACTCCTCTTCCAAGATAACTCCCTGAACTTCCACATGATCCGATTCAAATCGCTCTTTTTCCTCCAATGCTAAATCTGTATGAATACTATACTTTTCCAACATCTCAACTTCTCCTTGTAACTTTATTTTTTAGTTTTCACAAAAAAAAGAGAATTATGTATTGACAAGCCACAATAGTTATTTTACAATGAATGAGTATGTTTCAGTAGAACGTTCCGTGTCCGGGTCTGCTGAACAAAAGATGAATTTTATATCACATATATTGGAGGTGTTCAGATTGGCTAACATTAAATCTGCAAAAAAAAGAATTTTAGTAAACGAAACAAAAGCTGCTAGAAATAAAGCAATTAAATCAAGAGTAAAAACTTCTATTAAAAAAGTAGATGCTGCTGTTGAAGCAAAAGATCAGGCTGTTGCTGTTGAAGCATTAAAAGCTGCTATCAAAGAAATCAACATGGCTGGAAGCAAAGGTGTTTACCACAAAAATACTTGTGCTAGAAAAGTTTCTCGTTTAACAAAAGCTGTTAACGGAATTGCTTAATTTTTATTAGGAAATATATTATAAGACAACCATACCGTCATGTGGTTGTCTTTTTGATTGCACTTTAAAAATAAAGGAGTTTTTTATGGACACTGTTTTTCACGAAATCGAACCGATTTTTAATAGGGACTCAAAAATATTGATTCTCGGCTCTTTCCCATCTGTAAAGTCACGGGAAGGACACTTCTTCTACAACCACCCACAAAATCGTTTTTGGAAGGTGCTCGCAAAAATTTTCAACTGCGAAGTACCTCAAACAATCGAAGAAAAGAAACAATTTTTGCTGAATAATCAGATTGCGGTCTGGGATGTGATTGCTTCCTGCGAAATCAAAGGCTCCAGCGACAGCAGCATCAAACACGTCGTTCCCAATGATCTGAATCGAATCTTGTCTGTCTCCCATATCGAGCAGATTTATACAAACGGCAACGCCGCATTCCAGCTTTATGAAAAATACTGCAAAAGCCAGACACATATGGACGCAATAAAACTGCCATCCACAAGTCCCGCAAACGCAGTCTATTCACTGGAGAAACTTGTAGAGATTTGGAAAAGCATCACCCAATATACTGCACACAAAAAGTAGGTAGCGCATTTAATGCATCTACCTACTTTTCATTATAACGACTAGTTATTGATCAATTTATCCTCGTCGCTCCAGCTGTATAATTTACGGATTTCTTCTCCGACAATTTCTGATGGATGTTCTGCCGCAAGTTTTCTCATTGCTTTGAAGTGTACCTGGCTTCCTGCTGATGACATATCTAATAAGAAGTCTTTTGCAAATGTACCATCTTGAATATCTGATAAGATTTTCTTCATTGCTTTCTTTGTATCTTCTGTGATGATCTTTGGTCCTGTAATGTAATCACCGTATTCTGCTGTGTTTGAGATAGAGTATCTCATTCCGGCAAATCCGCTCTGGTAAATCAAGTCTACGATTAATTTCATCTCGTGGATACATTCGAAGTAAGCATTTCTTGGATCATATCCTGCTTCTACCAATGTCTCATACCCTGCCTGCATCAATGCGCAAACACCACCACAAAGTACTGCCTGCTCACCGAAAAGGTCTGTCTCTGTCTCTGTACGGAATGTTGTCTCAAGCACACCTGCTCTTGCTCCACCGATTGCAAGCGCATATGCAAGTGCGATATCCTGTGCTTTTCCTGTCGCATCCTGTTCTACTGCCACAAGACAAGGAACACCTTTTCCTACTTGATATTCGCTTCTTACTGTGTGACCAGGTCCCTTTGGCGCTACCATTGTAACATCTACATTCTTTGGAGGTACGATACATCCAAAATGAATGTTAAATCCGTGTGCGAACATTAACATATTTCCTTCTTCAAGGTTTGGTTCAATATCGTTTTTGTATAATGCAGCCTGCTTTTCATCATTGATCAAAATCATAATAATATCGGCTTTTTTTGCCGCCTCTGCCGCTGTGTATACCTCAAATCCTTGTTCTTCTGCTTTTTTCCATGATTTGCTGCCTTCGTAAAGACCGATAATGACATTGCATCCGGATTCTTTTGCGTTCAATGCATGCGCATGTCCCTGACTTCCGTAACCGATTACCGCAATTGTCTTTCCTTCTAATAATGATAAGTTACAATCTTCCTGATAATAAATTTTTGCCATAGCTGTTACCTCCTAAACCCTTCTCATGAATATATAGTTAAGGACCTTTGCCCCTAGCTTTCTACATTAATCATCAATTACTTTGATACCTTTTGACCCTCTTGACAAGGCCGTGATTCCTGTTCTTGCAAGCTCTAAAATCTTATATCCCTGCAGGAGATTCAAAAAAGCTTCTACTTTCGACTGATTTCCTGTCATCTCAAGCATCAGCGACTCTCTCTCCACATCGACAATCTTCGCTCTGAAAATATCAGCAACAGAAATAATCTCTGCTCTCTCAGATGCATCTGCCATCACTTTGACCATAATAAGCTCCCTGCAAACCGACTCTCCATCCGCCAAAATCTTAATATCAACGACATCTTCCAATTTGCGAAGCTGCTTCTCAATCTGAGACAAGATCAACTCATCCCCGCTTGCAACAACCGTAAGTCTTGTAAACCGTTCATCCGTTGTAATTCCCGCTGTGATACTGTCAATACTGTATCCTCTTCTGCTGAATAATCCGGCAACGCGACTTAACAACCCCGCATTGTTATTTACCAATAATGAAAATACTTGTTTCCTCATAACATCCCTCTACTTTCTTATTTTTAAAAAACAGAGTGCGTTCTGTTTTTATATATTATCAACTAGAAACCTATTTGTCAATACTTTTTCTAAATGTCACTTTAACTTTTTACTGCGCTGCAATGCGCTCTGCCAGATCATTCAGATAAACCCACCGTTCCATCTTTTCTTCCAACTGTTTTTCTGCGAACTCTTTTTCTAAAGTAAGTTCCGAAAGTTTCGCAGAGTTCGTTGCATTCGCCATCATATCCGCATCCAGCTTTTCGAGTTTTTCCTCCAGCTTGGCAATGTCTTCATCAATTGTCTCAAACTCCTTCTGCTCCATATATGAAAATTTCAACTTTGTCGGACGATTCTGTTTCCAATCATTTTTTCCGGTACTCTTTTTCGCCTTCACTTCCTCTTTTGGCACTTCCCGCTTCTGCTTCGCCTCTATGTAATCCGTGTATCCGCCCTCGTACTGCTGCAAATGTCCATTTCCATCAAATTCAAAAATGCGGTCCACCACGTTGTCCAGAAAATAGCGGTCATGCGATACCGTGATCACAATTCCCTGAAACGAGTTCAGATAGTCCTCTAAAATTGTCATTGTCGGAATATCAATATCATTGTTCGCTTCATCAAATATGAGCACGTTAGGCGCAGCCTGCAGGACACTTAACAGATAAAGTCTCTTCTTTTCACCGCCCGATAATTTTTCAATCGGCGCATACTGCATATCCGGTGTAAATAAAAACCGCTCCAACATCTGCGAAGCCGTAATTCTTCCATCCTTCGTCGGAATATACTCGGCGATGTCTTTCACAAAATCGATTACCCTCTGGCTCGTATTCATTTCCGGAAGTTCCTGTGCAAAATAGCCGATTCGAATCGTCTCACCAATCTCAATCGTTCCCTCATCCGGCTCAACAAGTCCCGCAATCATTTTTAGCAGTGTCGACTTTCCGCAGCCATTCGGACCCACGATTCCAAGATTCTGATTTTTCAATACAATATAATCAAAATCGTCAATCAGCTTTCGCTCCCCGTAGCTCTTGCTGACATGGTGGAGCTCAATCGTCTTCTTGCCCATTCTCGTTTCCACAGAATCAATCTCTGCCAAACGATCCGTCTCCGGAGCTTTTCCGTTTTTCAAAAGCTCTAATCGCTCCAATCTTGCCTTTTGCTTTGTTGTTCTTGCTCGGCAGCCGCGCTTTGCCCATTCTAATTCCATTCTCAACACACTTTGGCGTTTTCGCTCTGAAGCAAGCTCCATCTCTTCCCGTTCTGCCTTCATTTCCAAAAATTTCGAATAATTCGCCTCATACCCATATAATTTTCCACGGCTGATTTCCAAAATTCGATTTGTCACTTTATCTAAAAAATAACGGTCATGCGTTACCATAATCACAACACCTTTATAACGTTTCAAATAATCTTCCAGCCAGGAAATCATCTCTCCATCTAAATGGTTCGTCGGCTCGTCCAAAAGCAAAATTTCAAACGAAGATGTCAGCGTTTTCGCAAGCGCTACTTTTTTCTTCTGCCCGCCGGAAAGATGCTCCATTTTCATATCATGATCCGTAATTCCAAGTTTATTGAGTGCACTTTTCACTTCACTTTTCAGCGCCCAGTCATTCTCCGCAATTCCGTCAAATGCATACGAAAGAACAGTCGCTCCCTCAGGAAACGAAGGATGCTGCGAAAGATACGCCAATCGAATCCCATTCTGTTTTATAATCTGTCCGCTGTCAGGCTCTTCCACTCCCGCAATCATACGCAACAGCGTTGTTTTCCCTGTACCATTAATTCCTATAATGCCAATTTTGTCTCCTTCTTGAATCCCGAATGAAACATCATCGAAAATTGTCTTCTCGCCAAATACTTTACTGACGTGTTCTATATTCAATATATTCATTTTCAACACTCCTATTTTTCGTAACAGTTCAGCCGTGCACAAAGTCACAAAAAACTGAGTTCAAACTAATTTGAAAACGAAGATTTTTTGTGGACTTTGTATATAGCGTTCTTCCATAAGCAGGATTTCAGCTTCGTTAGCATCGAAAAAGGCTGTGTAACAGCCAATTTGAGCTGTTATGGCTGAACTGTTACTATTTTTCTTCTTCCAAAATATCATAAAGGATTTTTCATTTCCCGTCAATTTTGAAAATCAATCTATAAGGACAACAGATAACAAAACAGTCCCTCCAACCGGAACTTTTATTCCGTTTTGGAGAGACTGAAAAATCGTCCTTACAAATCATGTTGTTTAATATAAACGAGTAGCGCTTCACAGCCTTCTTTCACATCCCGATAGGTAACATCAAAATTTCCGGTATACCATGGATCTGCAATCGCTCTTGGAGCTTTTCCAAAATCAAGAAGCATGTGGATCTTTCCATCCGGATCACCACCTGCGATTCTTGTCATATTGCGAATGTTCGCTTCGTCCATTCCTATGAGATAATCATATTTCTCATAGTCTTTTTTTGTCATCTGTACAGCGCGATGCGGAAGTACCGGAATCCCTACTTCCCGCATCTTGTTTACCGTTCCGTAATGTGGACCGTTGCCGATTTCCTCGCGGCTTGTTGCCGCGGAATCAATATAAAATTGGTCGGTGAGACCTTGCTTGTTAATCATGTCTTGGAATACAAATTGGGACATGGTGCTGCGGCAGATGTTGCCGTGGCAAACAAATAGTACTTTTATCATACTCTTCAAATCCCTTCATAACCCTGTAAAGCCCTATGTTTTCAAGACTTTACAGAGTTTATATTTTTGTTTGGTCCTTATACAAGTCTTTATAATCCTATGTAAATCTACATATTTTTTTCGCCAAATGATGTAAAATGTGATGTAAATCAATTTCTATTTTTGCATTTTACATCATCGCTTTTTGAACTTTTTTCTATACATATTTACTCAAATTTCTCATATTTATGGGCTTCTTGATAATTATACCATACATTTAATATTAATCCTCAAAAAATCTGATGCAAATTCAAATGATGTAAATTGTTCAAAATACATCAATTGAGCTTCGTAATTCTTTTTACTTCTGCTCTCGCATCCTCAAATTTTAAGTGAGTATATGTATTCAGAGTTACGGATATATCAGAATGTCCCATCAAATACTGTAACGTTTTTGGGTTCATTCCACTCTTAGCCATATTAGAGCAGTAAGTATGACGGCAAACATGCGGTGTAATAATAGGCATCTGTTCCTTATAAATGCGATTGTATTTTTCTCGGATATGTTGAAAATATTTCTCCCAGTGTAATGCAACCATCGGTTTATTATTTTTGTCTAAATATAAAAATCCAAGTTTACCATCTATAACGGGTTCTACCTTTACTATTTTCCGCATTTCTACTATTTTTTTAAAGCATTCATATACATCGTCAGTCATAGGTATCGTTCTTTCACCCGCTGTAGTCTTTGTATTGATAACCTTATATACCATCTGGCTATTTCTTTGCAACTGATGATCTATAGTAATGGTTCTGTCTCTCAAGTTGATATCTGACAGCGTCAATCCTACAAATTCGCTGATTCTCATTCCTGTATGGAATAAAATATATATCCCTTCATAATAACGCGAAAAATGTTTATCATTCTTGATGAATTCTAAGAATTTTTTTTGCTGCTTTCTTGTTATGGCATCTCGGGTAACGCTATCATTAACTACTACCGTCGCCAACTGAAATTCAAAAGGGTTTTTTAATAAAATATCATCGTCTACTGCCATTTGAAAAGCAGGTCGAACAACTCCACGCACTGAATGTATCGTACTATATCCTCTGCCATCTACCTGCTGAAGCTTGATTAACCATGCTTTTGCATCTGACTTTTTTACCTCATTTATTTTCAGTTGTCCAAAAGGCTCCTTTTTTATGATATTTATTACAAAATTATAGTTATTTCTGGTATTATCTTTAACACCTGTTTTCTGTCCTATATATTTTTGTACTAGCTGTAGAACCGTCATATTCTGCCCTGTAATAATGAGCTCTTGTTCTAATTTTCGCTCAATTTCTTTTATTTTTTCTCTAAGTGAAACATCCTCTCTCTTTCCCGCTGGAACTTTATCTGTTGTTACCAATTTCCAGCTATAGATTACCTTTCTCTCCCCAAATGAATTCGTATACTGGTAAATGTATTGCCCATTTTTCTTTTGGCTTTCTCCTGTTTTCAGAATTCTTCCTTTATTATCTCTTCTCTTTTCGGACATATATTCTCCTTTCATAATCCAAAAAGAGCCTTGAAATGATATTCAAATATTATCATATCAAAGCCCCTTGTTTCAATGACTCTTATAAACTTTCTGCATGTTCTAAAAATTCTTCTAGCTTCTTACGTTTTATTAATCTTTTAGAACCTATCCAAAGAACATATTCACATCCATCTTCGTCTGTTAACTGCCTCAATTTGTTTATTCCTATATTAGTAAAAGCTGCCGCTTCTTCCAAAGTAAGGTTTGCTTTTTCCCAAATTGGAACATTTTGATGTTTCTGGTTCATACATCCTCCTTTCCTATAAATCTCTACTGACAAATCCTCAAAATACAAGAACCAGAAAAACAAGTATTTTTTATATCTGTCATTGCCACGCTAGGGAGACTTTGCGTACTATTGTGCTAAGTTCTACACTAAATATAAACAGACTTTTAAGCCTATTCTGTATTTTCTAATAAACTTTTCAATACTTTCTCAAAATATATATTGTTCTGCTATAAGCAGAGTAAAAGTATCGTAGTTTGAATTTCTTTGAGTAAAAATTCTGCCATAAATTATCATTACGTATGTTTCTTTTTCAAACACTCTAACTAATTTTTTGTTCGCCCCATTGAATCTGAAGTTTTCCTTCCTGATCCACACTGGTTGTCATCAAAAGGGAAAATATCTGGGGATTGATGCCGAATCTTTCATATAGTTCTCCGTTTTCTAGCAATTGATTTTTCATAAACAGGTTAAGTTTCTCCTTCGCCAATATCATCTTTAGCAGGTTCACTTCAATGGAATTTTCATAAATTAAAAATACCACCTGCTTAAAATTTCTGGACGTATACCGGATAAACCGAAAATAATACTGTTCCATAGCCGCATGATTGTAATGAAGCTCTGGTAGGATAATTTTATCCACATCATCTATATTCATAGATTCTGACAAGCTTTGCTGCGTAGAAAGTAATATCCCATTTTCTGTCTTTCTTAGTTTTTCTACAATCCTCTGCCGCTGCTTGCATGGAACTTTATCCCCTGTGATATAAAAGATCTGCCTTTCTGGAAATGCCTGCTTTAAATATCGGTAATAGGAATCTGCCACTTCTATTCTGCGTACTCCAATCGCAACCTTCTCATACTTCCACATCTGCAAAAGACGGATTGCTTTTTTTACCTTCGTAGGTACTTCATTGCTATCGTATTCGTATGCAAGAGAAGGATCTGCACATATCTTCAGAAGGAGCAGCAGTTGCTGCAAAATCCGAAACATGGAATCCTTTCGTGCATTGCCGTAAGCTGCAAAATACTTCCTGCGGATTTTATCAAACTCTTTTACTGCTATTCGATACACTTCTTTTTCCCTTTCGCTAAAAGAACAGGTTCCCTGGTAAATCTTATAAATTTTCCTTCCTACCACTTCTTCAAAATTTTTTGTTATGACTGTTTTTTCTAATAATTCATCTAAAAATGATGCATTATAAATATCCTGATTTGCCTTCTCCAGACCAAACACTGTAATCTTCTTGGGTAAATAGGAATAAGAAAACAGTTCATACCCTCTTTTATAAGCTGGAAATGGCTGATTCAAAAAGAAGTTCCTATTTTTTTCCATCTGTCCGTTTTTGAATCGGTAGATCCATTCATTCTTTGCCAGATAATGAATAGAGTTGTTATAAAGCAGTTCTAATTGAGGTGCTGCTTCTACCACGTTATTTCTTGTCAGTGTTCCTGTTGCCAGCACTTTATATCTGCATTTTCGAAAAACAGAAAGCATTGCTTTTGTACGTTTTGAACTTCCGTTGGTAATTGCATCACTTTCATCAAAAATCAACATGACTTTCTGACAGCGGATACGTAACAGTTTTTTCATCTCCCTTTTTAATTCCGTAAGCAGATTGATAGTCAAGAGCACAATCTGTCCTCTCTGTACCCTTTTTATGTCCTCCCTCTTCCGAATACGGTAAAAATCAATCTGATAGTCTTCCAATATTTCTTCCCATGTATTATTGATTGCCAGGGCTGTGCCGACAATGAATATATTCCGGACAGGATTATATTTCATTCTGTACTGCGCCATTGCCAGTGTACAAAGGCTTTTTCCAGTTCCCATAGAAAACTGTAGGGCAGCGTATCGTTTCTGCAGCAGTTTATTCACTTCTTTTTTCTGTACAGCATTCAGATATTTGACCTCCCCTGTCATTTGACTTGTTACATGCCAATTTTCCAGATATTCTGCAATTTTGTCATCCTGCTTCATTTTCTCAAAAGATGTTTCCTGCAATGCAAATTCTCGCCGTTTCTTCTTTAAGAACTGCTCAAATCCAGGAACTTCTCTTTTGGATAATACAAAAGAATTGATAGAACCCAAATTCATATCGGTCCCATTTTCCCGATAATCCTTTTCTTTAAATCCATAAGTTGTCTTTACAATCCGGATTTCATTCCTGTATGTCTTATTCGCAGAAGATAAAATCCCCTTTAATTTCCGTAAAACATCTTCCGGCTGTATTTTAATTTTTTCCCACTCCTGCCAGGAGAGTTCCTCCGGTTTCGTCTGCTTCAGGTATTTCTGCAAAATCGCTTCTGCCAGTCCAGCTTTATGAGCGATATTTCGATTTCTTTTGATATCAAACAAAAGTTTCACCGTTTTTTCCTGAAATACCTGTTTCTGCTTTGCCTCTAAATCTGTATTCTGACATTCAAAATAAATATTTGCAGCATTTTTTCTTCGTTCCTGAAGAACCGGTAACACATAAGTTTGATAAATTTCTTGGGGATGTTTCAGAACCACCTTCTTTGTGGTGTAAGGTCTTTCTGTTACATATTGACTCTTTTTCTGTAAGATCATCGCTTTTGTCCGAAAAGATGTCACACCATACTCTTTGAATGCATCTGCCGGCAAAGAAAATTGTACAATCAAATTAAACATGTGATTGATTTCTTCAATATCCCCTTTATTTGAAAAATCATCTGAAAGGAAACTTTCCGAGACCAGCAAAACCAAAAGACCCCCGTTTTTCAGTACCTGATATGCTTTTTTGCAGTAATACATCTGGGAAGATACCGGTGCTTCTTTTGTTCCCCATTCCAGATGAAAGGGCGGATTTCCAAACACAATATCCCCGCTTAAAACAGGGGAATACTGCCGGATATCGCCATATTGCAGGTTTGCCTTCGGGTAGAGGTACTGGGCAATCTTCACCGCTTTCATATCAATTTCTGTTCCATAGATATTACTTTCTGTAGGAAGATAATTAAAAAAATCTCCTTTACCATAAGTCAAATCATAAATTATATCCTTCGGTTCCGGTTTGACGCAGGCAACAAGAAATTCACATATTTCCGCTGGTGTAAAAAACTGTCCCTGCTCTATTTCTTTTTTCGCTTCTGTATAAGCATGAAAATTTTGAAAGTCTTTCCTGTCCAGTCCATGCAGCCCACCATTTCCCATATACACATTAAAAATATCCTCTGGTGTGATCCCATATAGTTCTGTTTCATGATTTTCCACTAGATACAAAATTTTCGCATTCAAGTTTTGTCTTTGCTCCATTGGTATTTGAAGTCCCTTATCTCTTTTGTATTTTCCCATTAGGCCGCCTCCTTATAGCCGAGATACTCTTTGGCAAAAGACAATGCATGTACACCACTGGCAAAAACAATATCCCATCTGCCATTTTTAAAATACTTAAATTTAACAACTTTCTTTCCAAGCGCAGGGTGTTCATCAAAAATCCCTTCTTTCTCCTTTTTCCCGCTATATGAAAAACTTACAAATCTTTCCAGCCAGCCATCATAAATAGAAACCTGTTCTTTACTGGAGTCAAAAAAAGTCAATGCCCGTAAAAGTGCTTTATATTTTTCACTATCCAGACAGATTTCGTATTCTCCCCAAAGATCTGTTTTGCTGCATAACAGGTTTTGAATGGACAGTTTTTTACTTTGCAATTTATATTTTGCATAGGTCACTCCTGCTTTTGCATCTGTTTTAATCTCCTGCTCCACTTTCTCCTGAAAACTAAAACCGCCCAGATAAGAAAAAATATCATCCAAAATCAACGGATACTCAATTCTGGCAAACAAAACTTCATGAAGATTTTCTTCTTTCTGTTTACAGCATTTCTTCCTTTCTTCCCGATAAATTTGCTTCTCTTCTTCTGTTAAAGAAGAAATCCGCTTATGTAATACGGGTTCTGCCAGAGTCTGCAGGGAAATATAGCGTTCATACGAATGTTTCTGTATGGCAAGACCATATTTCCGGTTAAAGAAGGAAATAATGGTTCTGATAAAATGATTATGTACCTTTTCCATCAGTTCTGTTTGTTTCTTTTTATCCATACAAATCAGGTTCTGTTGGTACACCCTGTCTGCATATTTCTGTACCTTTCCATAAAAGGTCAGTTCCTGCTGGTGCAGTGTTTCCATATCTACAAACATACTAAAAAAATGATTTCTGGTACTGTCATATAATTTTTGCTGTATCTGACAAAATTGCTGGTCTTCTTTGGACAGCCTGGTCTTATTTTGGATTTTGACACGTTGTAATTTTTCCAATACATCATTCATATCTCTGTTCCTTTCTCTTCATAAGAAAAGGCAGAAGAATGTTCTAATCCTTCTGCCTGTGTTTCTATTCTCTTAAAATTTTTATATTTCTATGCAGCCTTTTTTTCTTCTTCTCCTTTTAGAAGCCTTAATTTTTCTTCTGCATAATGAACAAATTCTACCATTTCCTGCGGATAACGAATCCGCCCTTTCCCCTGACATTGCACAATCTTCCCTCTTCTCCAGTCAACCGTAAAAAAAGGCTTATCTGGGTCGGTCTTTTTCCGGATAAAATACACATCACATTCCCGATTGGCAATATGAGGGATATAACTTCCTACACAATGTCCTAACGCCTGCCCTTCTTTTCGGATTTCCTGACAATTTCCAGGAACTTTTAAGATATAGTCCTGATTCTGAATTTGTTTCCCCAGTAGTTTTATATCTTTCTTCAAAAGTTGGTTCACAGTTCTTCTTTCTTTTGCCTGTTTTTTTCTTTCCATCTTATCTTGTTGTTTTTGATACTCCCGGAAAGTCTTGTCGTGAACATCTTTAAAATTTTTTGGAAACAGAACGTATCGGCTTTTCAGATCATATTCCAATTTTTCTGCCCACTCAATATAATCTTTCCAGCTTCTTATATACGTCTGATAACATTTCATTTCTGCATGACTGATACCAGATACATCACCGGACAACTTATATGCCTTTCCTTTTTCTTCTTTTTCAATCTGCTTTGCCAGATAACTCACAATTTTCCGAATAGATGCATACTGGTTTAATTCCAAGAAATCTCTATTACTCTCAAAAATTTTACAATATGCAAAAATTTCCTGTTCCGACAAATGGATTTTTAGTTTTTCCATTTTCTGTAAAACGCCCCATTCTCTTATCCCCATATTATACTTACTTAGGATAGAGCAATATCGTGAATTTATTCCTAAGAAATGTCTTGTATTCGTTTCCTTTGTTTCTTCCCATTCGTTTGGAAGCTGATATAGGCATTCCAAAGCGATATAAAACATATTCTGCTTCACGAACTGTTCAAGCAATGGGAATTTTAAATATGTCTTCAGATAATATACAACCGGCAGCTCTACAAAACGATTATTTTTGACAAAATAATCTAAGGAGCAATATTCAAATGGTGTTCCTTTAAAAACATTTTTCAAATTATATGGATACACCATTCCAGGCATTTGGGTTATCGTCTGATATGCTTTTATCGTATAATTCAAATGATATCTGTAGTGAAAATACGGATCTATATATTTCTCTTTCCATACATTCTTATGAGCCAAACAGCTATAAACCGGGTAATAAAAATGGAATTTTTCCTGAAATACAGCCCGATAGTCTTCATGATAAGATAATGTATATTCTCCCGTACCATGCGCAGCATAAGATTTTCTAACTTCAAAATGACGTAGTATGATTCTATCTGATGCTTTTTCAATTTTAACTGCTTCTGAATAATCAGAAAAATATCCTGATTTTCCTTTTGCTTTAAAAATTGATTTCCGCTTGCAAATGGGACACACATATTCTTTGTTATGCCTTGGTATAGATCTCTCCAATTGATATTCCGATTTACAATGACTACATGTGCAATCTATCATCTTTCTTCTGGAATACTGATAGAAAATATATTGACTTTCTTTTAACACCTCGTATTCCAGCCATTTTTCAAATCTCCCAGTCACTGGTTTCACACTGCGAAATAGAGACTCTATATCTTTTATCCTTCTTTTTTTTCTTTTTAACGACTTTTCTGCTTTTCTTTTCTGCTGTTCTATTTGTATCAGTTGTATACTGTCTACGGCATCATCTGTACAATGAAAAAACTGTTGAATACTCCTTTTTTCCTTATATGTTCGTATCGCAATCTGAGATATAAATTTCCCCTTTTCAGCTTCCAAGATATCCAAAGTTTTTATAGACCAACGGTTTTCTTTTATAAAATATGTAATAAAGTCTCTATTAGAAAAAAAGATGCGACAGAACGGCTGATATTGCTCCTTTATAATGTTTTCCGCGTCATAAAGATTTAGGATTAAAGTCCGTTTATGTGCTACCGTAGCCTTTTGTACCTTCATCAGATAGTTTTGTCTGCAAAGTTCCATATATTGTTTATCCCTAATACCGGCTTCCACAACAGGTATCTTTTTAAGTAGTGCTTTCTTCATTTTCCTTCTCTCCATTATTATAAATTTCATCATCTCCAGAGCCTTTTTTCATAGGAATTGCTTCCAAAAAACAGGCAGGTATCTTAAAATGCTCTGCAATTTTCTGCAGTTCTTTTTCACATTCTTCTTCTGCACAAGCCATCTGACATAAGTAAGCAGAAACTTCTGCATTTTTCCAGTATCTTTCAAACTCACAGGACTGAAAAATATCGATATCATCTAAGTTCAAAATTTCCTGTTCCGTCATGCTTTCCGGGCAAAACATCTCCGCATTACGTATATAAATGCTTTTTACCGTAATAATATAATTTTCTCTTTTCATCCTTTACTGTTCCTTCCTTTTTCTTCTACAAGTTCTGCTTTTTCTGCATCAAGAAACTTTTTCGCAGAATCGCGGATTGCCTCTTTTAGTGCCACATCATATTCCATATGATAATCCTCATAATATTTTTGGAATAAAGTGATGCTTCTTTCCTTGTAATCTTCATTTGCTTTCAATTTGCTATACATCTCTTTTGGAAGACAGTCTTCCATATTTTCCAGAACGCTTTCTTTTAAGTACAAATACTTCTGTTCTTCATACGCCTGAAATAATTCCCACTCTGTCAACAGAATTTTCTGCCCATTTCGAACAATTTCCATACCTTCTTATTCACCCTCTTCTCTCATTTTACGCTGCGGCACTAAGGTTGACCGGAAGAACCAGATATACATAACTGTCTTTTTCATCTCTTACAGTACATGGCGTTTTTGCACTCGTAAAATACATGAAGACTTCCTCATCATCAATCACCCGCAGCATCTCCAATAAGAATTTGGGATTAAACCCAATTCGTAATTTCTCTCCCTCTTTTACAACGAACATACTTTCATTCATAGAGCCCATGTTTGATACTGCTTCCAATGACAAAATATTTTCTTCAATATTTAGAATAATTGGCTTTTTTGCATCGTCCTTCAATAACAAACTTGCTCTGTCAATACATTCCTGTAATTCCTTTTTCTGAACTTTGATTTTTGTTCCATAATCTTTTGATAATAACTGCTCCACTTTTAAATATTCTCCCTCAATCAACCGGGAGATTGCCCTGGTATTTTCTATCTCAAACTGAATATGGTTCTCTGTAAAGTAAACTGCAATTTCCTTCTCCGGATCTCCGCCAATAATCTTGATGATTTCTGCCAGTGTTTTTCCTGGAACAATGACCTTTCGCGGTTCATATTCTTTTTTCAGTTTGATTTTTCTAAGTGAAATACGGTGTCCGTCCAACGCTACAATTTTCAGTTCTTTTCCATTAATTTCCCACAGTTCTCCTGTCATTGCCTTCTTTGAGGAAGTATCTGCTACTGAAAAAATCGTTTGCCGGATTGCCTCTTTTAAGTCAAACTCTGAAATCGTGACATGATTCTTCCGTTCCATATCGGGAATACAGGTGTACTCTTCTGCTGACTTTACAGAAAGATTATACTTCGTCTTCTTACAGCGTACAGTCGCCTGATCTTTTTCCCCTGTTTCCAGTACAACATCTCCCTCTGGAAGTTTTCTTACAATCTCCCCAAATACTTTTGCCTGGATTGCAATACTGCCTTCCTCTTCAATGTTTCCCGGCATTACTGTTTCAATCCCCAATTCCAGGTTATTCCCGGTAAGGGTAATCTCCTCTTTTTCTGCCCGGAGCAAAAGACACTCCAAAATAGAGGTGGTTGCTTTTGCAGGAACTGCCTTTGATACAGTCTGAACTGCCTTTGCTAAATCTGTCTTTTTACAAATAATTTTCATAAAATAGTTCTCCTTTCATACAACGATAATGTCTGCTTCTAAAAACTGAATTTGTCCTCCTTTCCATTTCTGCATACAAAAAAAGACACAAAAAACCATACGATTATTCATGTCTTTCTTTCTATTTCTCAGGATATTCCTTAAAATACTGCTTTTGGCTTCTGCCAAAATGAAATACTAACTACAAATTTTTCCATTTGTAAAAATATATTCAACAATATATTAACACAATATATAGTTTTTTGCAATCCATTTTTTCTATATATTGTATGCATAATATTCCCTTATAAAAACTCTTTTTGTCCCATGTTCCAAAGGAACTCTTTAATCGTATCCATCTCCTTTTCTTTACATAAAATGCTTTTATTCTGATATAGGTAAATCATCTGCCCAGTCACATCTATTATAAAATCCTGATTGACAAGATATTCTCCAGAAACGTTCAGAAAAGAGGTCTTTTTTCGTATTGTTTCCAATACTTTCTCTGTCAGTATATAACCCGATTTTTTCTCTCCTTTTTCTGTACAAATATCCCCGGTTTTTAAATCAATATAAACAACTTCGGATAAACACATAGCCCATGCAGAATCCATGCTTTGATCAAACAGGAAAATCGTTTTCTTTGGAAAATATTTTCTGAAAAAATGCTGGTAGATATTTAAACTTTCTACCTGTTCTTTTTCCGTCAAATAATGTGCTGCCTTATATTCATATCCATAAAAAGCCCGATTCGTAGACGTTCCGAAAAAGTAGAGAGAAGTTTTTTGTCCTGTTTCCCGGATATATTTGGCGGCTGTCAGTCCACAATTATCTATCGTATCTTCCAAAAACACGATATCCATAGGACTTTGTTCATTTGCTTTGCGCAAAGCCTCTATCGTAGAATATTCATAAATCGCATATATGTTATCTGGCTGACACGCTTCCTTTCGGATCTTCTTTCGTATATCATCCAAAAGCTTGCTTTCTTTCTGGTAAAATATCGCAATTTTCATCATTTGTATTCCCTCCCCTTTTTCTTTTAGAATAGCATGCTCCGGTAAAACCACAAGGTTCTTTGTTTAAATTGCCTTTTTTATTGCGTAATTGGCTGTTCATGGTATTTTTTAGGGGGCATGTCACCGACACACCCCCGCCATCATCAAATTTCTATGCTACAAATGTGAAAAATTTTTCTTCCACATTCACACGACAGACTCTGTCATTTTCCAGTTCACGATACAGTATGGAAAATACTTCCACTACTTCCTGAATGCTCAATCCTTGAATTTCTATGTTTCGAAAAAGCTCTCCCAAACATACATCGGAATCTCTATATGCTTGCCGTACAAGGTTACAGGCATCTTCTATCGTCTTCACCGTAATACAGATTTCTTCCACTATATGCTCACCCTTTCTTTTTACTGCCAGCTCTGTTTTAGGGCCTTTTAGTAAAATGCCCATTTTCAGTATATCCTGTTTCCAGTCCTGATAGAAAGGATATTCCTGTTTATTAACATATTTGCGAAACAATCTGTATACCCCTCTTTCTGTATACATTCCTTCCAGGTTCTCCTCATAACAACCATACTGGTTTCTCTGCCGGATATGTTTTAATTTCTGCAAATTCTTATCCGGTATATTTTTTGTCACTATTTGATATTCTTTTTCCATATTTCTCCTTTTCTTCTAAGCAGCTGCTTCCTGTTCTGCTTTCAGCACATCTGACAGATACTGGCCCTGATATTTTCCACCTCTCATCACCACATGATCCTTATAAGCAGCAGAAAGCTCCGCAGTCCATAGTGTAACCTGCGTTTTTGTAGGATTTTTTTCCTGGTTCCTTATCTTTTTCAATACATTCTTTTTCCATTTCTTTAAAAATGGTTCTGCCGCTTCATAGTCCTCTCCCGTTCTGTTATAGTCCTTACTTTTTTGTACAATGTTTCCATCTGGTTCAATTTCCATCGTATAAAATTCCTTTTCCAATTCTTCCTGTCTGCGTAAGAAAACAATATAGGAGGTTTTTCTGCTGATCCGGTCAAAATAGCATTCCTGAGTACCTACACAATGATGCAATGCTTTTCCTTCTTTTATAATATCTTCAATCTTTTGAGGAACCAGCACTGCATATTTTTCATCTTTCAGTGACTGATAGATGGGCGTGATTTCCCTACAAACCTTTTCCAGATTTGGAAATTTCTCCCGTAGTTCCTCTGCTCTCTGCTTTGTGTCTATTTCCTGCAGGGCTATTACCGCCTCATCATGCCTTCTTTCTAACTCCCGTGGTCTATAAACGATGGAGTCCTTTAGATTTTCTCCTATTTTTTTTGCCATGGACAGATAATCTCTCCATATCGTCAAAATCTTCTCTACGGGCAGCCCGCTTTCCTTTTCCATTCTTCTTAAATAATGGTAAATCTGCTGTGGCGACATTTGATTTTCAATAAAGGCAACATCTATTGTGGAAATATTATGTTTTTCAAAATAACGAAGTATATCCTCTGAAATCCACTTTTGTGTATTCTTCATCTTTTGCAGCCAGGATAAACCAGCTATTCCGCCGTCCATTTTCACCAACTGCTTTAGCAGGCAACTATTGATTCCCAAAATTCCCATCAGTTTTCTGTGATTTGGAAGTCGGCTCTTTTTATGGATGCTTTGGATCACAAATTTTTTCAATCCTGCCTTTGCAGCTTTCTCAATAGCCGGACAATGATAACGGTATAATAAATACGTTTCCGGTTCTACCATTTTCATGTTCTTTTGAAGTTCGTATAACCCGGAAGTCTTCAAAATTCCCTGGTTCAAAGAAAATAAGGTTCTCTGATATAGCGTGCCTTTATTCCCTTCAAAATCATAATGGTACTCTGCATATAAAGACTCTCTCCACCGATAGGAGCCATCCTTATATTGTCCATAATAATATGCTGTCTGGGAAAAATCTTTTTCTACGATTACCCTTCTGGTTTCAAACCAGCTTATTTCCGGAACAAAGTCACGCTTTTGATGAAATTTTGCATAGACGTTAAACTTCCGAATCACCATTTGATTAGTTCCGAACTTCTGCAACAAATAGGTGCACTCTGCTTTGTGAATAATCCTTTTTTGCATTTTCTTGGATTTATATTGTATTCGCTGTCTACACTTCGGGCAGATACCATATTGATTATGTTTTGGTAAAATACCCTGCACTCTCGTGTTGCATCTGCTGCAATAGCCTTCTCCTTTTCTTTCCGGTTTGTAGAAAATATAGTGCTGCGTAATGGCCGATTTTCTGCACCACCTTTCCCAATCCTTTGGAAGTACCGGAATTTGGGACATTACCTGATCCCATTCATTGGTTTCTTGTCTGCGCCTTTCCTCTATCCTATCCCATAAAATATCCGTTTGAAACTCTTCTATAATACTTCTGATAGAACTAACTTTTAAAGGTGTCCATCTGCTACATTCTGTGTCAAAATATTTCCGGAATAATGCCCAATCTCTTTTGGTACAGTGATAAAAACTCCCATAAAAATAGCCCATAATCTTTATAATTGTGGCTGTTCTCCACTTTGCTTCTCTTGGAAGGTACGAAAGATAGGTACGCTCCTTTTTATTTAAGAATACAACTATCTCCGGCTGCACTTGTCCGGCAAGCATTTCTTTTATCCTGAAAAATGAAACTGCCAAAATCTCCCCTTTTTTACAAATCTTTACAGATACTTCATATTCAAACTTCCTCATTTTCATTTTCTTTTGTAATCTCTGTTTTCTGGATTTTTTTTCTTCCTTTTTGGAAAACTTTAACATCTTTTTTGTTGCCTCTAAACAGCCGATTTCCAATAATTCTGTTTTTCTCATTTATTCTTCTGCCTTTCTTCCATCAAAATCATAATAAACATTTGGAACATATTCTTTTCCGTCAATTATGATGACTGAAAAATTAACGATATTTCCCTTAATATCTTCCCTGATGAGAAGAAGGATTGTATCTTTCCTCCCTTTTCCGATGGGATGTTTCCCACGCACCACTGTAAATCCACCCATGGAACTTCCTTTTTCTATCTGTATGATTTTACTCGGCCTTCTGTGTGGATACTGGAGCATATATGCAACCCCTTCTATTAAAAGTTCCAATAACGTCAGTCTTCTGACAATCCGAAGCTGTGTGCAGGCAATTTTGCTGTCATCGCCCTCTTCCTGGCGTTCTCCGGCAACTTCAACCACACAATACTGTGCTAAATCCGGATTGCTATAGTAAATCAGACAGTCCAGCGGGTTTTCTGCACAATGAAACCCCGTTTTCCTGCAGGCAGCCTTTTCTGTATAATTCCATTCTGTTTCTTTATATTGAAACCCCAAACAACTCAAATTCTTCTGAAATGCTTTATACGCAATCATTTTTTTCCTCCGTTTTTTCTCCATCTTCCAGCATATCAAAAAGAGAAATCTGACTGTCTTTTTTGGTCTTGCTTTCCTTTACAGAAGTCTTCACGCCTTTTACAGCAGTTTTTTCTTGTGCTTTTCTTTTTCTTTCCCGTTCTTCCTCTTTCTTTTTTCTTTCTTCCTCAGCATCATCTAACGCATAGTATTCTTCCAGCCAATGGTACACTTTTTGGGAACTGACTGCGACTCCTGCACCATTTTGCCCATTTCGATTCTGTTGCAGGTAGTCTTTTGATTCTTCATATACTCTTTGCAGAATGAAATTAATTGCTTTTTCCAAAGATTTATGAGGTAGCAGAATCTGTTCCCCTAAGGTTTTCTCTTCACAGCGTTCCATAAGATACTGCCCTAAAGCCACTGCCAGCCCTGGTCCTTCAAACTGATACATTTCTTCCGCAATCTTTTCAGAAGCAGTAGAAAAAATTTTTTCTTCCAACGGCACTTCTGCCAGCCGCAGCCTTTTTCCCTGCAAAAAATCCTGCATATCCTTTTCCGGTATCAGCCATTCTTTACAAAGCTCCTGCAAACGTGAAATTTCGCCTCTTGCTCTTAAACGGTCTGCAACCATATTCAAATCTTTTGTATTTTCTATCATTTTTCCAAGCATTCCTATTTCCTCCTATAAAAGCAGGAAGGGGGATTCCCCTTCCCATCATGCCGCTTTTTCTAATTCCTCTCTTTTTGCTCTGATTTCCGTGTCTTCTTCCTCAATAATGCTGATCATTTGGATCAGGAATTGCTTGCACCACGCATTTCCTTCATATTTTTTGCCAATCTTACTGGCTTCTTCAATGATCTGTTCCCATTCGCTGTCCTCTCTCTGCCCTTTTCCTCTATGCTTCTTATAGAAATCATAAATCTCATGCATCGCCTTATGCATATCAATTTCTACCGTTGTTTCCAAATTAGAAATCAAGGTAATAATAAATTTATGGTTATGATATTTTTTTAGAAGTCCCTGGATTCCCAACATGGATTTTCCAAGATAAACCCCATAAAAATCGCCTACCATACTTGCAATCATTTTTTGATCTGTCACCCTGTTTCCTCCTTTCAATTAACGAATAAATTCTTCTAATATCATCTGATTTTTCCAACTGGATCTTTTCTTATTTCCGGCGCTTTCTACACCCTTATTTATTCTGGGAAGTTCTTTTATTTTTTGATAAACTTCCGCCAGCATTTTGTCCAGTTCGTCTTCCTTTGAAAAGATACGCATTCCAAGAATGTCTTTCCTCTTTACGCAAACCTCTAATTTCTGAATTTTTCCGACCAAAAGATCAACTTGAAGTTTTCTCCGGTCTGTTTCCCTGATTTGAGGGCGCTTCACAAGCACATATCGAAACTGCTGGCTCTGCTTATATTTCTTTACCAGCCTTTGAGCAGTTTCAAAAATTTCTACTTCTCCTGCCATATAATCATCTTTGACAGCCTGTGGAATTTTCTTTTTATACCTGTCACGAGCAGTTGTTCCAAAAAAATAATTCTCATAGACTTGCACCAGTTCCCTTCTGATTTGGTTTAATACTTCTCCGTCTGTGGTTAGGTTTTCTTCTGTTCCAAACTGGTATATCTTTTTCCAGTCATACAGTTTCTTTTGAAAAACATCTTCCCACTCTTTTGAAGGCTCTGGTTTCTTTTTCTCTATTTCTTTCACAATGTTTCCCAACTCCCTTTCGATGGATAATTCTATTTGTCCAGTAACCTGTATTTCTTTTGGGGGATTTCCATATAGCCACCACCTGTAAACATCTTCGGCATCTTTCCATGTAGCACTTCCATGTGTTCCTTCCTTATGGTAAGAAAGCATTCGGTCAAACGCCTTTAAATAAGCCTTTTTAAACACAGGATAGCGCGCCAGTTCTTTCTCCCGCTGCTTGGTGGAAGCCAGTGGACACCCAATACAGCCAATCCTTGTAAAGCCCTCATCATAAAGGCTGCAATAAGTTCGGATATGTGTATGGATAAACTGCCACACCTCATCATCTGTCCAATCCAAGATTGGATTTAACACCCGTTTTCCTTTTATCTGGCAATTTTCTATCTGCCTTCTTTTTTCGTCATTGTCGCTGTTTAAAATAACCTTTGGTTCAGACGGTCCTTGTATTTCTGCAAATCCTCTTTTTCTTCGTTTCCTGCTTTCTGCCCAACGCACACCAGTGACTACAAACCGTCCTTTTCCTCCTCTTTCTTTCAATTCAGAGCAGCAATAACGCATTCTTCGTGTGGGCGGATAATGCTTTTGGCTAATCAGTTCCCACATGGTTGTATCAGGCTGATTGATAATAACCGCAGGATACATTTTTCGGATAAAATAGACCAATTCCGGGGGATCTACGGTTGTAACATTATAATAAGCCTGAAACTTTACTTTTGCCTGTTTTGCCAGTTCATAAATTACCTGACTGTCTTTCCCACCGCTAAAACATAAATAGTATCCTTCCGGATGCATCTCTATGGCTTTTGCTTCAAACATTTTTAACAGGGTTATGGCGTTTTGGATTTTCTTTTCAATGCTAAAAAAACTTAACTGTTCCATTTTTTCTCCGTTCTTTACAAAAAGTTTGCTCTAAACGGAAAAGCCATGCTTGTAGGTGTGTCTTTTTACACTGCCTGACCTTCACTTTCGAAAAACAAGCCCGCAATGGCCGGTTTTCCTAAGCAGCAACCTGAATTTCTCAGGATAAGAAAAAGTGGAACACTTTTACGACCGGATATCCAGTATCCCATACGCAATTTTTTGAATTTCCAGAATTTGTACATTGGAAATTTTGCGGTAAGGTTTTCTGGCATTCTGTTCCGCAATCCAGTCCTTTAATAAAAGTTCTGCCTCAAAATCTACTTCGCTGTACTCTGCCAGGAAAGCATATTTTTTCGCCTGCCTGTAATTTCCCCTTACTGTCATATAAGAAAGAGAAATTTCATATAGTGGCAGCAGTATGTTCGACGAAAGCATCTGCATAGGATGCAGTCTTTTCAGCTTTTCACGATAATACTCTGTCTGGGGAAGGGTTCCTCCAACTGCCACCTCATGAAATGACAGAAGATCTGCCAGTTTATGAAGGTGCATATTCTCACGCTCCTTTCTTTTCTCTGTAAAAACATCCATTCTTTTCCAACTGATCCAGCCTTTCTAAAATTTCTTCCTCTGAAAGACATTCTCCTTGTTTTTGATGCTTTAATTTTCTATACATCATTCTTCTGCAGACTGGGTGAGCCGGTCCATAATCATAAAGATATCTTGCTTCTCTTGCATTCAGATTACAAAAGATTGCAATCAGCAGCTGATAATATCCTGCCATTGTTTCATCTTTCATACACACCTCTTTCCTATCGGTATTTTAGCCGAAACGTTCCTCTTGCTAAAGGCAGAAAACAATCGGCATGTTCATATAAAGTTGCCCGAATTCTCGCCTCATAATTTTTATTCTTTTTGGCTTTCGGGTGCTCTCTTAATTCCTGATATAGCTGCTTTAACGTTGCATGTCCATTTAACTGTTCCAGTGTCATCCGCAATAAATGAAACCACGTCAGTGCAATGGAGTCCTGTTCTTGTATCTGGAATATTCCTTCCCTTCTAATTGAAAATGGTACAAGAAGAATTTCTTCTTTTTGAAAAAGCACCAGTGTTTCCGTCACAATAGGAATAAAGGGTTTTCCGGAATACTGTGTCTTACTGGAAGTGCAGTGAAACTGCCCCTTAACAATCCAGGACTTCATATTTCCAATATGAAGCATATCTGCTGCAATAGAATGAAAGATGCCTTTCTGCCGGATATCTCCTACCAGAATTGCCAGATACCCATTCTGTCTTAGGCTGAAATACAGTTTTTTGATCACATAGTTCAGTTTTTCAATATAATCTTCATAATTTTCACATCTGCTCAAATCATCTTCATGCGGCCTGCCCCACATATTTCCGGAATACCGGATAATATCATGGTAAGGTGGGTGGAAAAAAATCAGGTCTGCACTATGCGCAACTTCATCCTTTAATGCATTCCAGTTTCCAATCCCCTTTGGCGGATGTGGGTTTAAATCGTATAAGACAGAGGGAATATGTAATTCCTCTGCCACATCTTGACTGGTCCCAGAACCACTCATGGGATCCAAAAATAGAAAATCCTTATTCTTTTCATATCGCCTGCATTTTTTTACAAACTGAATGAGTTTCGCTACAACCTGCGGGGAACAATTTCCTCTCCACTGATTGCTGCCTCCTTCTGCCCGTTCTGGAAATGCCATAAAAGAAGTCAGGTCTTGTCCTACGCAATGCGTAAGCTCTCTTGTTCCTAACGTCTGTACAATCTGTTTCCAGTCGGAACCAAATTCTGTGCGCAAAATTTTACTTGCACGCTGTAAATCACTTTCCTGCACATTGTCACACTCCTTTCTGCATATACAAAAAAACGATACAAAAATCCCTTCTGATTTTCATATCGTTCTCTCTGCTTTTTATTTTTCTTTCTTCTCCTTTCCAAAAGGCAATAAAAAAAGCACTCAAAGAATTTCTTCCTGAATGCTTTTGATATACGCGCTTTTTAATTAAGTATCAAAACTTCAAAACTTCATTCTAACCTTATGGTCAGAAAAAAATTACAATTCTTCTTTATGAAGAATAAAACTGAACTACAAGTTTATGGTAACACAATATAGTAGTCAAGTCAACAAAATAACACTATATCTTGTCTTGATCAATTTTATTTTGAGATGCAAGAGGGCAACAAATACATACATTTTCTTTTTTTCTTTCTTCAATATATGCAACAATTTGATTCATTATCCTATCTAATGCAATTATAGCAACAACTATCGAATAATTAGTTACAGAAAACATCATATTTATTTCACTTTCCGGATCCATTGCATGAAGTGTTTGAAAATATCCTTGAATTATGACAAAAATAAATATTGATGCATAAATGGATATTTTCTTTATCATTCTATTCCGTTTCTTGGATATACATGGTTTAACAAAAATATGTTCCATGTCCCAAGAGAAATAACACCAGAATACCCAAAAAATTCCTATCATACAAAAGGATATGTAAAATTCTAAATTATTCAAACCAAATTTATTTGCTACACCCTCCGAACTCATTAACCATATTAAAATAAAAAGCAACTGGATTGCTACTGAAAGAGGAAATTCGAACCTATCTCTCTTCTTATCTGAAACTTTAAATGCTTTTTCTGTAATCTTGCTTACTATCACAAGGAGGGCTTTTAATATCATAAAGACAACTAAAGCAACAATACCTATTAAAATTAACTTTTTCATTACTTCCCTTCTTTCTTAAATTGATATACAAATTATATTATTTTAACTATCAATGTGCAAGGCTTTTCTTATATACATTGTAAAAAGACACCAAAAATCCATTGTTTTTGATGCCTTTAAATGTACCACCATTCCTTTTACTTCACTTGGGGAAAACCGATATTATTTTTTATCCCTTATTTCTAATACCTCTTCTTCGGGGATATTCAAAAGTTTACAAATCTCAGAAATCGGATAATTATTCTGCAGCATGGTAAGAATAACTTCCTTTCTATTTTCCTTTATACCTTCTTCTCTTCCCACTTCAATGCCTTCCAATTTTCCTTCTTCTTTCAACTTTTCTAATGCCTCACACATACTGTTTACCTCCATATTTCTACTCATACGAATCAGTTCCTTTGATCCTGTCATCTGACCGACAACTGTTAATAGATCTGAACCCATCTCCTTGTTTCCATACTTCTCCTGAATTTTTTCAAAATGGCCGGCAAAGATTTCCCTGGTAATTTCAAAAACACTTTGAACATCTGTATTATTGAACACATATCGGTCTGAATCCCGTACTTCCAAGAGGTTCATTTTGTAATCTGAGAAAATAGCGGCAATTTCTTCCGGCATTTCTACAATCATATCTTTCAGACAATACGGTCCGTCCCACTGTTTTTCTCCATAATACACTGTCAATGTGATAACCGGATGAAGCCGGTCATCTTTTTTCATCTTTGATAAAAATTCATCTTCTGTCTTTTTCCCGGTATCTTTTTTATATTTGCGTGTAATTTCCTGATATTCCTTCAGGTAACTCATTGCATCATACACCATATGACGCAGCGGCATGGCATAATGAATATGCTGCTGGCTTTCAATTCCAAGAACAACAAATTCTACTCCATAAGCGGTCTTTTTAATGACATCTCTTGTTCTGGATAACGTTTCCTTATAATCTTTTAATTGAATGATACCGGAAACATCCGTATCCATTTCATGCAATGCCTCTGGCTTAATAACCTCTTTTCCTCCAAACACAACTACATTGAAAAGATCGGCAAACCGTTCATTATTCCGCCAAAAATCTTTAAATATAATATCTGCTTTTGTATGTTCCACGTAAATTCCTCTCTTTTCTACAACCAGTCACTCTCTTGTTACGATTATTATATCAAACTTCATAGGACCTGACAAATTGAATTTTCTATGATATTTCAGAGAATTCCTCTCCCTCCATTCTTTCATAATCACACTTTTCCGGGGATATTGGATGGTAGACCGATGCTTTCAGGTATTTTCCTTCAGAAGCAATTCCATGATTTCCACCTAGGGAGTCCAAATACTGCTCTTTTCCTTTGGTAGCCGAGATATAGATGTATCTACTCTCTTTTTGAAACCATCCACTTGGAATGTTCCCAAAGTAATCACGACTGATCAACAATGAGATGTTGAGTCTTCCTGCTTTTTCCTTTACCATACGAAAAAGAAGCTTAAACATCTCCTGTTCCAATCTGTCTGAAATCCCTTTTACATAGGCTTTTTCCAAAAACAGAACCAGTTGCTCTGGTTTCTCTTTCTTTCCCGTATCCTTTGTAAAATCTACAAATTGAAATTCTTTGTTCTCCCTTTCCATTTTTTCTTCAGATGCTTTTGTAAGCCGAAGGATTGCCCTAAGGACAATCTTACCTTGATAAGAAATATATATAATTTTCTTATTACTGTCAAAGCAGGATAGCAGACACTTTCGATACATTCCTGTCTTGTAACTCAAACAGGTTTTATCCGGCAGCTCCCCAATCTGCATCACCGGAAGAAAACGGTCTTCTTCCCAGATCTTCCATTCCTTTCTCTGAAGTTGCAGATTTTCTGCCCACAGTTTCATCTGTTTTTCTGAAATCGGAAAAGCAAGTTCCTTTTCCAGATCTGCATCATGGTATTTTAAGTCTTTAAATTTCCCCATAAGCTCTGCGACCAACAATCTACGCAACATTTCTGTCTGTCCGGTATCTCCTTTATAAAATTCATACAAAATTTCAGAACCGCCTTGTTCCAGAAATGTCTGGATATTTGCTTCATGCTCTCTGATAAACGAATCGGAGAAAGCAAAAGTGCTCTTCATCCATTCCCAGTGAGGATCATTTTTTAATAGTTCAGCATAGGCAGACTGAAAATTTGGGTATCCACTTAATTTTTCTTTATTTGCTATCAAATACCGCAGTTGGAAACCATTTTTCACTTCTGGAAGAAAACGTACAACTTCTTCCCAGGAAAGAAACAAATCTAGTATATCCATCCCTACTAGGCCGGAAATATTTCCCAATTCTTCTTTCACCCACTTAGATAATGGTTTGTGGGATAAAAAAGCCGCAACTCTTTCCAGCGTTTCTTCGCTGGTTACCTTGTCCAAGAGTCTCTTTTTCACCACTTCCTGCATAACTCTCAACCGATCGTCTACCCTTCTATAATTTAGTTTGTGGTACAAACGGATATACTCTCTGTCAGGACAGACAGCAAATAATTTTATTTCCGCAAAAGTATACTCTTTTTGTAGCATATCTGTCTTTTCTATAGCAGAACATTCCTTTATTTTTCTGCATTCCTTTAAATTTTGAAAATTTAATGTATTTAGATTGACATACTCCTCATAAAATGCTTTTTGAAATAAAATAGAATTCCATGGAAGTTCAAGAAACAGTTCTGTATTTTCTTCATACAACTTCAAAAAGTGTTTTTTCTGATGTTTGACTGCATAAAGAAGTACTGACTCCTGATAATATTTCAATCGGTCCACCGCTTTTATGGCATACCGGTAAACCTCCTGTATATACCCTGCTCTTGTATAGAAATTCCCTTGCGAAATCCATCCTTGTCTTACAAATCTGTTTAAATCAAACAATAACTGTTCATTCTCCAGCCACCTTGTCAAAAAACAAGATCGTATGCCTTTATGTAAACGAGGTATGATTTCTCTTAATAGAGGATAAAGTTCTTCTGCATTTTTTATAATCTGTCTGTATGCCTCTTTACTTAGCATCGGCAATTGAAACTTTGACAAATACTTCAAAAGTTCTAATACCTTCCCTTTCCCTAAATCCTGAAAGAAATTCTCCTCTGCAATCGCTATTCCTAAAAATTCTCCTGTAAAAATGGGTTCTTTTAAAACCATTCTTTCTGAAGGAGTTAAATTTTGTAGCTTTTTATCACAATATGTTTCGAGAAACTCCAGATTTCCATTTAATGTACTGCACTCTTTTTCGGACAAATGGCTGGAAAAATAATATTGGAGATATACAGCTACGTATCTGTCCGAAATTGCTTCTGTTTTCAAAGCTGCTTCCAATTCCTCATAGGAACGGTCAAATAGTTTTTCATCGGCACTGCCGATAAACATTTCTATTCTATAGGCTGAAATTCCTGCTTCCAGTAGACTTATAATCTTTGAAAGAATTTTCGGATAGGCAACCAATTTCTTTCCATACTCGATAGGAAGCTGTTTTAATATTCTTCTCTTTTCGTCTGTATCAATTTCTTTTGTAAAAGGAAGGAGCTGCTGATTTGAAAATCCTAAAATCTCCTGCCAGCCAAGTCCTTCCAACCCCTTAATAATTTCCATGTGTTCCTTCACCGTCGTAAGCATCTTCTACCTCCGTTTTTATCAACCACTCTTTTATAGTTGCAATCTCTATCCCTTCTTTTTTCCCTAAGTTTAATAGCAGTTTTAAATATTCCCAAATTGCTGCTTTTGGTAATTTCCACCCCACTTTTTCTAAATATTTTTTTAGGAACTGAACCGTTGCTTTTATATAGGCTTCTTTTTGATAAGAATAGAAAAGTGAATCGATTTTCCAAAAAATCTCTTCTGCTGTTTTCTCCTGCTGCAGTTTCCAAAAATGCTGGTATGCTTCTTTTGTCTGCTTTTCCAGTTCAGCCACTTTTTTCTGTTTTGCGGCTTCTTCCTGTTCTTTATAAAACTTCTCCCGTTCCTCTTTCTCCATGTATAGCATTCTAAATTTCTTACTTCCAGCTTCTTCTATCCCAAGCTCCATTAGTTTTTTCCAAAATTCCTGTGCCTGTTCTTTCGGAAGCCAAATAAGATTTTCCTCTTTTTCCAAGACTTTTAAAAGAAAAGCAAAATATTTTTGTGGCTGAAACCGATAAACAGATTCTTCTATCCAGAAAAACAACTGCAGGACCTGGTTTGGTTGCAAATGAAGTTTCAAAAAATTCATCTTATCATATTCTCGTCTGTAATAAAATTCCTGAATTCCGACACTCTTCCATAAGAAATTTCGTTTTTCTTCTTTTCTGATTTCTTCCATGGATCGGTTATCCAAAAGAAGTTTTGCAGTCTGAAATTTTAAATCCGTATCCAAATCTTCGATATAGGAAAGAATATAGCCATACTTCTTTTTTTCCGGTTCTTCCCATTCAGAAATCGCTTTTCCTTCTCCCTTTGTAAGCAATTCTTTTATAATCTGTCGGGGATCTAAGAAATTCTTTTCTGCAAATGTTTCAAAAATTTTATGATTTTGATAGTTCTCTTCTTGCAGCATCTGTTGAATATAATCTACATCTGTCAATTCCTGATAAATCTTCAGATACTCCTGAAGTTCCTGTTCCGTAAAAGACTGATTATATAAAGTCTCCCGTATTTTTTTATCAAAATCCTTTTTCCCCAACAGAGAAAAGATTTTCTTTGCCTGTGTTTTACATGATGGAATAAAAAACCAGCTAGGATTTGCCTGTCGCTCTCCTGCATAAGTATGAAGCAGTGCATATATCTTGGAATTTTTAACAGTTACCTGACATTTCATGGCGCCTAAAATCCCATCATATCCGCCGATTTTGATTTCATAAGAACGATGCTTTTGTATTAGTTCCCTGCAAAGCTGATAAAGCTCCTCCGAATATTCCTTTTCCTGGTTACATATAAAAATGCAAAAACTTTCTGAAGCACGCTCCCATGTTATCTGGCTTACTGTTTCTAACTTGTCTTCCTTTGCAGCCTGCAGCATCCGCAGGTTTAAATAAAAAATTTCTTCTTTTTGGTAACCTGCCTTTCGCATCTGTTGAAATAGCTCTGAACGTTCTTTTACGTGGGTATGCTGCATCTTCACCAAAAGTTTTAATCTCGAAAATATCTGTTTTCTTTCTTTTTTAATTTCCTTTTCATAAGTTCTGAAAAACCAGATATACATTTCAGCATTTTGGAAGATATTTACTGCTCTTTCATTTTCAAAGAAAGAGCATACATTTTCTTTTAGCATTTCCCAGATTTCTTTTTTCCCTTTGAATAAAAACAGGATACACATACATTCTGCAAGTTCTTTGTATGAATAACTTTTAATCCGTTCATAATAAAACTTTTGTTTCTTTTCAGACGGAGTTAAAAAACACATAGCTCCTGCCAGATAAATATCGGTTTTCGCTTCTCGTTCTATCCGTTTCAGAAAGTTTTCATATTGTGTTCCCACATACATTTGTGCTTCATGAAAATCAGACATAGTTACAAGGGCAAATGCCAGTGCCCTGCGGATTTGAACAGTATCCCCTATCTTTTCTTCATACCTCTCCAGCATCTCACCCGGATACTGAAAGGTATAAGCGTCTTCCTCCTTTTGTTCTTTCCCTATTGGAAGAAAACGTTTATCTGCCTCTTCTTTTTCAAAATACCGTATCTTATCATTCTTTGTTGAGGTAAGGAAAATGATATGCTTCATAGTCTGAAAACTGTTTGCATCTATTTTTTCTTTTAATATATCCATTTGTTCTCCTTTCTGGAAAGGGCTGTCTTGCACAGCCCTTTATTTCTTTCTTTTGTGGTTAATCTGTTATGTAATTACAGTCCCGAACAATTGGGATTTTACCTTTACGAATTCCATCAAAGGCTGCTCGATACCCACTTTTTTCGGGTTCTGTAAAATTCACTTCCCATTCTTTAATCACCTCTTCTAATGCGAGTTTTTTCGGGTTTAAAATCACAAGGCCATGCAAAATTCCAGATACAATCCTTTGATATTCTTCTGCATATTCCCTAGAATCCAAATCGGTATCTGCATACCAGCAATCCAACTTTCGGATCATTTGCAGACTTTTCCATGGTGGCAGCTGCATCGGATAGTAAAATCTTGATGTTTTGGAATCGCTCTCATATTCTTCTGAAAGCCAGATAACCGTTCCCTTTGAAAAGATGGGAGGCAGATAACCATTCTTGGAATATTCCTCCATTATTCCAAGAATATCCTCCCAAGTAACTTGACGGAAGGAATAAGGTTCCTGGGTATCTGCTAAATAATAATCGTCATCTGATAAAGAAATTTCTCCTCTTTTTATCCCAGAAATTCTTCCATCTCCATCTTTTAAAATCTCCGTTACAACATCATTTGGATAGAAAAAGTCCATACCTCTGGCAATCTTTTCTGCATCTTCTGTCCTTCCCTGTTCTGCCAGTCTGCTTTCATGTTCTTTTATTCCTTCAATGATCCTCCACCATTCCTCTTTGGAACTTTTCAAACCGTTTTCTTTGCTGCTGTCTTCTGGAATTTCTTCCGAATCGGCAGCTACCAGCTCACAATTCTCCTGATCGAGTACATCACTGTTTTCGATATAATTCATTTCTCCTAATGGAATTTCATCTAAATGGTCCTTCGCGTATTCCAGTGCCTCCGGGAAGGTTTTTATTGCTTCTGGCAGCAATAATTCTCCATGATAATAAGCATTACAGAGAATGGAGCAGGAAAGTTTTTGTGGGATATTCTTTTTATCCTTGCAAAATTCAATCGTCCAAATCAGGTTTTCAGGTATATGCTCCATTTCTGGCAAATACATACTGCATGTCTCCTCCTGAAATTCCCACTGAGTTGCTTTCCCAAAATCAATCCAGCTTCCTTTTCCATGATTTGCACAACTGATCTCATGCTCCGGCTGTCCGGATATGACAGAATAAAATCCATTACTTTGTACCACGTTAGGTATTCTCTTCTGTCCTAAAAATTTTTCCTGTCGGTGTGCTCTGATAATAAATTCTCTTTTCTCTTGTATAACCCGTTTTAATTGTGCTAAATTTTTAATTTCCATCCTGTTTCCTCCTTACGCTGCATTTTTCATCTGTTTTTTCTCTACCGGCAATAATTCCGGATAAGTCTGTCTGGATAGTCCCAAACGTTTTACATAAGTCTGCATTTCCTGCGAACTGGAAAAAAGTTTTGCCTTCCCAAGTTCCGGGACAAACTGCTTTCCATTCCAAAACAACTCCTGTTCTTCTTCACTTTCAATAGATACCAGTACCCAAGCACGGTAGCAAATCTGCGGATCCATCCCCGTATACCAAAGATGTTTTTGAGCAAATATCTCAGCTTCTCTTAAGCTTTGAAAGAAAGCGGCTTTCCAAATTTTTGCGGTTACAATACGTTTGTTTCTGATTTCCTGAAAATACTGGTCTTTTCCCAGACGGATTGCATACCCTGTACGCCAGAAATCCTCAATCCATTCTTTTTTCTGCTCCATAATTCCTCCAATCAAAAAAGAGACCTGAAAAAGTCCCTTGTCCTGTTTCTCTATCCCATGTATTCTAAAAGTTTCTTTACAATCTGATGCGGAAGCTGTTCCAGATTCTCCGCATTGATACAGGCATTCCCGTAAATATTTTGAATATCCTCCTGATCCCTTCCAATCGCTGCCACAAACAAAGTAATCTGTTTCTGCTTCAGCTGCCTTTGTACCTTCTGTAAATCTTCCTTTGCTACTTTTCCGCCATAGCCTTGTGCATTTGGAAGTCCATCACAGAAAAAAATCAGGATTTTCATCTTTTCCTTTCTTTTTACCATTTTTTCTGCCATGTAAAGAAGGGCCGCCCCATCTCTGTTGGCTCCGCCTGTCTCCATATCCAAAATCCGGTACTTGCCTTCCTCTTTCTCACCAAACTCTAAATAGGAATGCAAACACACAATTTCCTCTCGTTTCCTTCCTATATGCTCTCTCCCTGTGCAGTGTCCGTTCACACATACCGGTATCCCAAATACCTGTGCAAATTCCACCACACAAAGGGCTGTCAGCACAGAGGTTTCCCACCGTTTGCTGTCAATGGAACCAGACTGGTCCAATAAAAATCCAATCGCTGTATCCATGTTTTGAGAAGGGATTTTGGTCTGAAAAATTCTTTTTTCAGGATTCCAAAGATGTGCCATATCCAATCTTTTTCCTATATACTGGTAGCGCAAAATATGGGTTTTCTTCCTTTTTAAAACCGGTAGTAAATCCTGCTTCATTTTCATTAAAGTATGTTTTATCTGCGGTTGAAAAATTCTATATTTTTGATATGCGGTTTGTGAAATGACTTCTTTTCGGAAAACACGCTTTTTAATTTCCCGGTTCACAGGTGTAAACTCCGTATTTTCTAAAATCTCTTTCAAACGCTCCCGCATCCATTCCTCATATCCCTTTTCCCTTGCTTCTCTTTTTAATTCCAGACAAATATTGTGCAGTTCTCTTCCAATATCAATTGTCTTTACAGTTTCTTGCTCCAATTCAGAAAGCAAAGGCTCTGTCTTTCCTTCTGTCAGCCTTTCCTTCTCTTTTACTACACTTTCTCTTTCTATTTGAATGGATTGCATTTCTTCTGAAAAAGTACGTTTCAGTTCTCCTCCATTCCAAAGAACATCCGAAGCTTCCTTTCGCTCCATGCGGATTTCCCTGCAGAAAGGTTCTTCCGAGTATTGTGGCAGATCTTTTTTCCACTCATCAAAAGCCTGTTTCAATACGCTCTCTTTGTTTTCTCCTGTCGATTTTATTTTTCTTTCCATACCTTCCGCTTCTTCTAAAAGCAAAGGCCACAACTTCAATAAAATCTGGTTTGTTGCAAGATACCTTGTGCTTTCCCCCATATCAACAGTCGTTTTCAAAAGAACCGGAATACAGTTTCTAAGCAGTTCCATATATTCTGCAACTTCTCCGTCCCATGTGTTGACCTTATGGGTAAACATATATTGCACCAACAGAAGTAACATAATCTTCAGCTTTGATTTCTTCTGTACAATCTGGCTTTTCAGACTAGAAATCTGCTCCATATTCCTTTTACGGTTCTGCAAAATCCCCTGCCGGATACTTCCTGGAAACCTTCTGCACATCTGTTCTTCGATAAAGGCATCTTCCAGATATCCATGCAGCCTTCCGGCTGTTTGCAGATAGAGTCCTAATAGAACCGCATCTTTCTTTTGAAAACCCTCTTTCATACTTTGTAAAAATCCAGTTTCTCGCTCCGTCTCCGGCAGCGGCCAGGCTGGATATAAAATCCCACTTGCAATTCCATCTATATATTTCCGTCTCAGATAGATACTGCTGTAATTCTGATGTCCGCATTCATGTCCTTCCACGCCTATCAGGCTTTTGCTTCTCAAATCCAAAGTCGGAAAACTTTGTGTAAGCATATTCATGGTATTGATATAAATATATCGCCCCTCAAAATAACCGGCCCTGTGATCCGTTGCATCGGAATAAAACCGGATCTGTGCATCATGCTTATCTGTAATTTCTTTTCCAATCCGTTGCACTAACCTTAAAAACTGAGGAGAAGAAAATACTTCCATATCCCGCAGCAAGCGCTTCTCTGTCTGCCTGCTATTTCCTATTTCTTTACTTCTCATACAGATCCCTTCCCTTGCTCTACATAAATCTCCATACATACCTGCCGGAGCATATCCCTATCTTCTTCATCGGATGCAAGCTTGGATAATACCGTATCTTCTGCAGCCTTTACAAGATTTTGGGTGCGCATATATTCATATACCCAGTTTTCATATTCCCGGTAGCCGCAAAGTCCGGCTTTTCCAAATTCTTCTTTTACGACTGTATCCAGTCGTTTCATTACCTTTGCCATCTGTTTTAGGACTTCCATATCCTTGCAGCCTGTACGAAACATGGCACGTTCTACCAACTGTTGCTCTGTTAAATCCTTCCGATGCTGCACTTTGTTCATTCTGGATACCACGGAAAAATCAAATTCCCTATTTGCAACATAATTCAGATTGGTAGTGATGATGATAATTGCATTTGGATGTCGTTCTACGACTTCCCCGTACAGAAGGTCCAGTTTCCTGGAGTCATCTAATAACCGGTTAAGTTTTCCAAGTGTCCCCGGCTCTACAATAAGGGAAGCCTCCATAATTTCAATCACCGAAGGCATTCGGCAGCCTTTTATGATTTCCGATTCCTGCATTACAAAATCCCCTTCATTTTTTGCTTTCTGGTAACCGGACTGATACACTGCGTCTAACAGTTCCCTAAAGGCTTCGCTTTTGGTAATCCCTTCTTTTCTTGTATGGGCTACTTCTTCTAATACCTGCATCGGATCTGTAACAAATTCCTGTAAAGAAGGAAACTTCATGCTATCTTCGGTCTTTTTCCTGGAATTTGGATAAATCCCTGCCACCAGTGTACTTTCATCTGTTTCCGGTCCACAGTTTAAAGCAAAATAAGGAACACCTAAAATCTGGGCAATCATCTGTGCGTCTGTTGTCTTTCCTGTTCCTGCATTTCCGGTGATCATAAATTTTCGGAAAGGGGACTCTACAATTGCAGAAAGGATATCCTGCGCATATTCCCCGACTTTCATATCCTCTGGAAGCCGTGGAATACGGTCTTGATAATCTTTAGAAACCTGCCAGTGCTGTCTGTAAATTTTCTGTAATTCTTTTAACGTCCATTCTCTTACTTTCTTCGTTTCTCCAAAAATCTGAAATGTACCTTTTATCGCATCGTTTGGTGCATACAGTTCACTTTCGATTGCAAGTGTGGAAAGTTGTTCCATACCATTCTTTCCAAGCTGGCTTTTCTCCAACGGAATTCCTTCATTGCTGAAATCCTGTACATTTTCGACTCTCCGGTACAGGTTATCACAACAAAGAAAAGCTGCTTTTAATGCAAGTTTTGCATTTTTCCATCCTTCTTTCATCTGCTGCATGAATAAAACAAAATTCTGAGCAAACTCCAGGTTATATAATGCTTCTTTCTTTTCCAGACTGACATAAATAAGCATTGCCAGAACTTCCTCTCCGTCACTGACGTTTCTTTCAACAAAATCCAGAGCTTTATATGTTTGTTTTTCTGTTTTACAGACACCACGTATCTTTGCACTGATCGGATTATAAACCAATGCGTAGCGTCGTTTTCCTTTTACATATTCCATGCAATAGAAATTCAACAAATCATAATTTCCTTTTTGAAACCCAAGAGCTCCTTCTGTTTGTTTCAAATAAATCCCTGCAATATTGAGCATTGCCCTCAATGTAGGGGGATGCAGTGTTGCCTGTCTTCCCTGATTATACTGGGAAAGACATTCCACCATGGTAGTGGTTTTTCGTAATCCTTCTTTTTGTAAAAACCTGCTGAATGGTTCCGGCATTTCTTCCTGAAATGTCCATGTGTCAAATAATTTTATCTCTGCCATTTTCTCTCCTTTCTGTCTGCAATTTTTAGGTATGTTCCTCCTTCCTACACGCAAAAAAAGACAAGGTATTTGTCTTTCTATACCTTGTCTTAAACTTATTCCTATATTTTATTGCAGACTATGCCAAAGTAACTCTTCTGCTGCCATGCAGAATAAAAATTCATTGCACAAATTTGCTTGTACATAAATGAATACAACTTTATCCTAACATCATATTACATTACTGTCAATATTAATTATATTTCGATAATACCAACATTATTTTCCAATATATTATAAATATGTTATCAAATATCTGTAGTACTATAGGAAAATAGAGCAATTTACTGCCTTTACAATTACTAACATTTCTATAAACTATAATTTGGGGATTGAGGATATTATTTTCATTTAGTATATTTATTTCTATGATTTTTTCTATTGATCAAAGCCTCTCTGAATGTTTGAAATTCAAAGCCACCATTTTTTTCAAATTCTATTCTTTCAGGATGCATTTCAGGATATTCATGTAAAATACTTTGATTCATTTTATACATTTTTTCTTGATGAACATTTACTAAATTGTCCATATTTTCCTCTGCATTAACAATCTCCTCTTCTATAAATCTTAAATAGCTTGATATCGCCAATTCTTGCATATTAGATAAGCAAATCGAAACTGATGGTAACGTTAGAATTCCCCAATAATTCATTATCTTGGTTAAATATTCATCTACATATTTATTTCCATTATCAGAAGATAGGCTAATAGCCATTCCTATTTTTCCTATTAAAGGCATTGTATGTGACCATGATGCAAAATTATCCAAAAATAACTTTGTATAAGCTGAAACATTATGTAGATATACTGGAGAAATAATAATTATGATATCCGACTTCATAATCTCATCCTTCACAACCTTTTTTTCTGAGTTCATTTCATATGATATAACCTCTTTCCAATTGCTCATAAAATCAAATTGAGTATTATCCATACTTCTCAAAAAAACTTTATTAATTTTTTTATTAGAATTTAGATGCGATTCTAAATTGTGAACAAGTTTTGATGACTTCGAATTTTCATCTAATTTATTCCCATAAAAAATAAAGACATTCATATTCTAAACCTCCATTCATTCTAAAAAATCACCTTGACTTTTATAAATTTCTTTATATGTATAATTACTTTTAACCAGTTCTTTATGTTTGCCTATTCCTTCGATTTTACCATTATTCATCACATATATGCGATCTGCGTCTATAATAGTAGATAATCTGTGCGATATGACAATAACAGTTATTTTACTATTCTTCAAATTTTCAAAAATTTGTTTTTCATTTAATGCATCTATTGCACTTGTAGCCTCATCTAAAATTAATAAACTTGGTCTTTTTACAATAGCTCTAGCCAACGCTAGCCTCTGGCACTGCCCCCCTGAAAAGTTTTCTCCATTATTGCTAATCACAGTGTTTAATCCCAAAGGTAAGTCCTTAATTGTATCTGCTAAATTAACAAACTTTAACGCTTTCCATATCTCACTTTCACTTAAATCATCCTTTTCAAGTATTAAATTTTCTCTTATCGTTTTATTAAATATAATTGCATTTTGTGTTACAACAGAAATTTCTCTTTGGAAAAATAAGTCTGAAATATCCTTCATTGTTTGTGAATTTATTGTTATCTCTCCAGTGTATGAAGTATATAACCCATTTAACAACTTTATAAGTGTAGATTTTCCGCTGCCTGAGGCTCCTACAATAGCCACCTTTTCTCCTTTATTAATTTGCAAATTTACCTTCTGTATAACTTCCTCCATATTGTCATTATATCTAAATGATAAGTCAAATGTATTCATTGATGTAAAACTACCAATATCATTAACCCCTGTATTTAACTGTTCTTTTTCATCAAATAAATCGTTTAAATACAATAATGATGGCTTCATTAAAAAAATTGATGAAAGCTCCGTAAAAAATAGTGTAGCATAGGATAATATCATACCGAGTATAGAATATATATAAAATATTTCTCCAATACTAACTTCTGTAAATTTCAAAATATATAAAATGACGAAAACAGGTGTAAACAACGAATATGCATTTACAAGAACATTAAAAAAATATATTTTTTTCTTATTTTTGGCATTTTTCAAATTCAAAATTTCAAAATTATTTGTAAAATATTGCCCGAAATAACTGATTAATCGCAAACTCTTAATTTGAAATATTGTACTAATAATCTCTGTTTTTATCTCACTTACTCTTGCTTCAACTAATAGTTCATCTTGTTTCTTTTTTAATATATATGTATTAAAAGAAATTAATGCTATACCTAAAAGTACAATTAGCAAAACACTGGGTAAAAAAAGTTGTGGAAACCTATATACGCTATATGTTAAAACAATACATATACCTAAAAAATTTAATATAGTGCGAAGAAAGTTATTTGAAATAGTTTCTACTAATTGTGGAATCAAACTTAATCTATATAATACATTTCCTTCTCCTCTATCATCAAAATACGAATATGGTAAATTTAATGTATGATGTATTGTATATACATTAATAGTAGAATTTATTTTTTTTTGCATTTGTATTGTTAGATTATTTTGTAGTACAGATATAACTAAATATATTAACATTAGAATTAATAATTTTGATAAAATAATATCTAGATTTACCTCTGTTCTAAGTAATATATCATTTATTATTGCCTCAATTACTTTAGGAATGAGCAACGCTAAAAAGTATCCTATAAGAGCAATACCAGAAACACAAATAAAAGTTGGCAATATACTTAAAAAGAATTTTTTTACATGTCGAAATTCACTTGTTTTTTCTTTTATTTTAATAAAGTTTTCATCAATATCGCATGATATAAGAATACCACCACTAATTTTTTCCAAATCTTTAAGATTTATTCTTTTTTTCCCTTTTGCCGGATCAAATAAGTGAAATCCTTGCTTTCTTTTAACGCATACAATATAATGATTGTCTTTTGTTAAAAGAATATAAGGTTTTTTATCGAAATAAAATTCCTTTATATTGTCTAAGTTATAAACTTTAGGAGATAGATGTATATTACACAGAATTAAATACATTTCTTTTATAGAAATCCCATCTCTCCCTGGATTATATTGTTGCCTATAATAATTAAAAGGTTTTACATATCCAAAGTATTCTGCAACCATAGAAACACAACACAACCCGCATTCCGAAACTGTTGTTTGTCTAATTAATTTAATTTTTTTCATGTAGCCCTCTATGCTCTTTTATCACTGTATATTACTTGACTATTTCTAATGCGCTTATAGATAATACATTATTCCCCTCTAATTGATACAATAAACTATACATCAATCCTGCTTTTCCAAGCATAAATGATTCAAATTGATATTTCGAATTTGTAAACCAATTATACGAATCTATATTATCTATAAAATAATCTGTTTTATATGAATTACCAGTAACCTTATTAAAATAATTTATAGCATCTATGTTTCCTGCAATTCCATGACATAAACAAGCGTTTTTTACTTCCATCATACTTTCTATTATATTTTTCGTACTATATTTATTTATTTTTTTCTGTAAATAATTTTTAAGATACGTATTGCCAGAAATATATTCTAGATTTTCTTTTATGACACATCTTGAAACAAGAACTCCTGCCATACCTCTACACCACGTATAGCTTATTGTATTTGTTTTTAAATATTTTTCTATTATTTGATCCTCTTTTGTTATTAAAGTCTCTATTAACTTTAAGCACTCTTCTTCTCTAAATATTCGGTATATATACGAAAGAACAACAGAAACGCCTGATAGGCCATGTGCAATCCCTATAGAATCTTCTATACTACTTATTTTTAAAAATTCATAATATTTTTCGAATAAATTTTCCAGCTTTTGTTCTATGGATCTATCTACTGTTTTCTCAAAATATATTTTTCCTAACAAAAGTATAGTACTTCCAATACCATTAATATAATCCGTATCTATCTTTCTATCAAAGCTTTTTGTACTATAGTAATCCAGTACATCAATTAACATGGTCTGAAAAATAGTATCTATTTCTAAATCTTCATTTAGCCTTGAATAATTATATGATAAATATAAAATACCACCATATCCTTCATAAATTCCAAATGGCTTTATATCCATTTTTTCTTTTTCAATAAGATATCTATTATAAATTCCCTTTAATAGCCTCTTTGAATACTTCTTAATTGTTTCATCCTTGAAGACATCTGCATACGAATATAAAAAATGAATAATTCCCCCTCCCATATATATTCCAGCATTAACGGCATCTATCCTAAGACATTCTTGATTCAATGCTGCCATATAAAATAAACTTGAATCATCTGTCATTGGCACTTCATAACTTAACATCTCATAGGCATATTTTCCCAATATGTATTGCAACTCTTTGTTTTCTATTGACTTATCAATTAATAGAGACTCTGTATTTATGTCACTTTCTTTACACGAAAACGTAAACAAACTCAACTCAATTAAATGTTTTTGGTACTTGATCATTTCTTCATTAAAAACAGAAAGCCCATTTAACACATTTTGTAACGGCGAATTTTTAAAATACTCATTGCAAATAACTTTATTTCGGCTATATAAATTAACATCATTCAATTTTGTATAAAATAAGGGGATATCCAATTTCTTTAAATTTTCTATTTCTTCTTCAACTCTAAGATACCCAAACTCTGCTGGCTGAAATCCCTTTAACAAAATTCGCAAAATTTTATCAAATTTTTGTTTGTTTTTTAGCGTTTCAATTTTTTTGCATTCACGAATAAATGTATAATACACCTGTGTTCCACGCAATAAAGCTCTAACTTCTAACTGAGCATACTTACTACTGCCTAGAATTTTTTTAAATTCTTCCAAGTTTCTTAACAAACATTTTGCGCCAGCTTCAAATCCTTCTAATAACTTTTCACCAACCTCTTCACTTCCAACTATTTTTCCATTCACAAATACGATATTTTTTTGCAAACTTGTAGATGCTGCTTTTTTTTCATAATAAAAATCTTTTTCTTTGTTCTCGATTAGTGAATAGTAATATATTGTTTTAGAAAATTCCTCTTTAAAAAACAAACCAGAAACATTAATGTCATAAACACTGTCGTTTATTGGTAACATTGCAGTTGATAATACACTTTGCTCAATACTTCGCCCCTTGGTAATTTCCATATTATCTTTAATGGCTGCTGATAATATTGTCTCCGTATCTATTATCATTGGATATTCTCCTGAAACAATTATATTTTCATGATGCATATCTGTCGATTTAAGAATTAAAAATAATGATAATAAAACACCGGCTCTATAATAATATCGTTGTGCCTCTGCAAATGTTAAGTCAGCATCATATAGAACAAATTCTTGCCATGTATAATCTTGCATAACAATTGATTGGTAATGCTTAAAATCAATTACTCCTTTATTTTCTATAAACCGCAATAATTCATCATATAAATTGCTACTTAATAATCTTCTTGGTTTATACATTAAATTCCCGTTCTCAAACTCCACTTTTGCTACTGTTTTACCATTATGCTTATCCCCTAAATTAATATTAATATTTACAATTTTGCCAAAATCCTTATTAAATTTTTCTCTTATTAATAATTTATCTGTTTCATAGTTTTTATAAATCTCATAAATTAGCTTTGTGAAATCATGAAAATTGATTTTCAAAATATTTTCTAATAATGGATATTTCCGAAATAAGTTTTCAATGAATAGTTTATCTTTTATCATAGTTGTAAAAGAGTCCACTCGTTTTTGAAAAGTATTTCCATATATAATTCCTTCTTCACAATACTTATTATATTCTTCTACTAAAACCGGAACAATATCTTCATACAATTGGTTTGCAAAGCTTAGTATAATATTATCCTCTTGAATTTTATCTAACTTCAGACTAGGTTGATTTCCTATCAAAAGAAAATGTTCCATTATTCTTATATGTAAATTTGATTCAATTATAATCCTTAACATTGTGTTGTCATTCATGTATAACTCCTGTGATCTTTCTATAAACAGAAATATCACATTTTCCTTTCTCTTTTTATTACTAACAAATATATCATTTATATAATTTGTATATTTCTGATCCTTACTACACAGAATGATATAACTATAAAAGTTATTATTATGTTTACACACTGTATGAAATATCCAAATTGTTTGCAACCAAAAAGCAACAGAATTTGTATCAAAGGAACAGCATAAACAAACTTATTGCGTTTTTCTTCAACTAAGCTACTATTATAAATTTTGAGTATTCCAGCATTTAAAGTAATAGGTATGATTAATATAGCAAACTCACATATTTTTTTCACCTCAATTACAGATTGCCCTATATTTTTCACAATCAATATATAACTTATCAAAAAAATAACGCCTACTATTTCAAATATTGATAAAATGGTGGCCTTTATGAAAAAAACTTTAATATCTGATATTGGTATAATTTTCTCTATAATAAAATTGTTTTTCTTTTCTTTTTCCGTTTCAAATATTGGTAGTAATATAAAAGAAGTTAAAATATAAATTCCTACTAAATCATGAGCATCTTCAATAATCCCAACAAACGAAACACATATTATACTAAGAAACACTGTTACAAACTTATATCTGTAATAAAAATAATAATAATTCAACAATCCTTTCCATTTTTTCATATACATCTTCTCCTAATCCTAAGATAGTTTGATTAAAATTCTTTTTTAGAAAATATTATGTTAGAAACTATTCCAGACATTGCAAATAAACACATACAGACCAAAATAAATATTGGAATTATATACTTGTATTTATAAACATCAAAAATATTGTTTAAATCTAATATATTTTTCATTATTATCATAAAAAATCTTATGGGAACGATAGTCAATATAAATGATACTATTCCAATTACTTTTATTTTATCTTGTTGAAACAAAAAAATTGCTGGTATTAATAAACTTCCGAATAGCAATGTTATTCCAACACCTAACAACATCAAGTTTATTTCATAATTCTCAAAAACTATTCTACCCATTTTATAATTAACTAACAAAAAAGTTACTATTACAGGTAAAATTATAAAAAGTGAAATTAGATATACCAAATATTTTGCCAAAACAATTTGGCTTCTTTTTACAGGTAAAATGAGCTCATTTTTATAATCATCTGCACTTGTTTGATTCACAATGCTTAAGATAACGCTCCCAGGTACCAGGGTTAATAGCGAGTAAACAATTATCGGAATATAATTATCAATTGGAGCTACAAATGATATAATTATTAAGCACAAAAACATTATAAAATAGTGCTTTCTTCTAAAACCAGAAGTCAATAAATTTTTTCTAATTAAACCTACCATAAGAGATTCCTTTCTTCAATCAACCAGTATTTTTTAGATTCGTTTCCCCTTTACAAACATATTCATAATTTCTTCAAAAGTAGGATTTTCTATCACTAATTTATCGGAAAGTTCAGTTCGATCATTAACTAAAACCACATTGTTATATGCTTTTTTTTGATAAGATACAATTATCTCCTTGGGAATACGTCCTAATTCCTGAGTTGTACATCTCACAATTCCATATTTGTAAATTATATCTGTTACTTCTGCATCTAATATTTTTTTTCCATTTTTTATAAAAACAACGTAATCCGCTATTCTTTCCAAATCATTTGTTATATGACTTGAAAACAAAATAGATTTTTCACCATCCTCAATAAATTCTTGGAAAAGTTCTAATATTTCATGTCTTTTTACTGGATCAAGTGATGCTGTTGGTTCATCTAGTAATAATAGTTTGGGATGATGTGCCATTCCTAATATAATGGATAATGTTTTTTGCATCCCTTTTGAATAATTTTTTACTTTTTTATCAAGTGGAATTTCAAATCTTTTTAATGTTTTTTCAAAAAAATCCAAATCCCATTGCTGATAAATTTTCATATATATATGCGATATCTCTTTAGCAGTTAATTGTTCTGGTAAATAAATATCGTCAAACACGACGCCTATCTTTTCTAAAATAGAAGTTCTATTTTCGTCCATTTTTTGCCCGAAAATTTTCACTTCTCCACTCTTTTTTAACTTCAATCCCAAAATTGTGTTAAAAATTGTTGTTTTCCCCGCGCCATTTTCTCCTACCATTCCTAATATTTTCCCTTTTGGAATAGAAAAACTAACATTCTCAACTAGAAAATCACTGTTTTTATATCCTACATTCAACGAAGTAACTTCCAAATTATTTAGCACTTAAAATTCCTCCTTAAATTTTGATATTTCATACAAGTTACATTTATCAAAAAATATATGTTTCAATTCATCAATTTCATATCCATTAGCCAAAGCTTCATCTATAAGTTCTTGTATTTTTTTTTCAATTTCACCTTGTTTTTGCCTTTTAAGAACACTAACCTGAGGTACTGATACAAAACTCCCTCTACCCACTACTGAATTGATAAAACCTTCAGCCTGTAACTGTTCATATGCCTTTTGAATCGTAATAACACTTACTCCCAAAGATTTTGCAAAACTTCTCATAGGCGGTAAACTTTCTCCCTTTTTCAAACAATCATTCATAATATGTGTTTTAATCTGTAAAACAATTTGTTCATATATTGGTGTTTTAGATTGATAGTCAATTATAATTTCCATTTTTTATTCCCCAATATGAGAGTTATGCAGTATGGATTTCTTCAAACAATAAAACTTTTCAGCTTTGTTTGAATTAGCCCATACTGCATAATCTCATACAACTGATAGTAATTACATTTCTATCAATTATATGTTTCTAATCTGATTTATTTTTGTGCAATAGTACTTTATTATATCTATACTTTTTGATATAATAAATATAGGATACTTGAATTTGTGTATGATAATTAATTTTATTTATGTAAAGTTATTTACATCCGCAGGTGCGATTGCATGAAAATAATGCTGTTACGGATGAAACAGCCGGTAAACAAATCTTTAATGTCGCTGAAACAACGGCACTAATTGATTGTGGTTCAATCTCTCCCTGATCACTACCACCACATTTTGCCAGTCTTTCTAATTCATTAAAATCAATTTCTGCATTATTATTCTTTTTTTCCATAGCGTAACCTCCTATTCAAGTATCTTTTTTTACTTTCATAGATTCTTTAATTGTCTTTTATCTACTATTTACATCCGCAAGTACGATTACATGAGAATAATGCTGTTACGGATGAAACCGCTGGTAAACAAATTTTTAATGTCGCTGAAACAACAGCACTAATTGATTGTGGTTCAATCTCTCCCTGATCGCTACCACCACATTTAGATAGTCTTTCCAATTCGCTAAAATCAATTTCTGTATTACTTTCCTTTTTTCCCACAGTAATTCCACCTTTCTTTTTCAAGCTTCATATTGTACTTATTGCACATGTACATTATATATTACTGTTTTGATATTGTCAATCGTCTTTCAAAAACTTGTGTATTAAAAATATTTTATGTTGTATACACTTCTCTATTTCGTACCATTCATTATTTTGCGTCTTCATTTTCTTAATCCATTGCCCTGTTACTGCCTTTAAGACAATATAAAATGTGTGAATGTCTTCTGCTTTTATATTTTTCTGTAACAGTGCTCTTAGAAATATTTTTGAATAAAATGAATTTTTATTGAATTTTTCTACATCTTTTAATGACATTTAAAAGTTTTCTATTTTGCGAATTCAACACATATAGTATGTAAGATACTGTGATATCTCCTATTATTTGTATCATATTTTTTGTAACTGTTATATATAAAAGACGGGCAGAAAGCTGATTTTACTCAAGCTTTCTGCCCACACTCATCATAAAAAAACCTATATTAATTCATCTGAATATTTCGTTTTTTCTTCTTCAGGAATCTTCAGGCTTTCCATTGCCTGTTCTACTGACCACCCCATTGTTTCCATAAGGTTTCTAATTGAAAGAAGAATTCCTTTCTGAATTCCTTTTTCTTCAACGCCTTTACTCAGATTACACATAATAGGCACCTCTTTCTAATGTCTTTGCGTTTCAGACAAACCATGCGATAAGGTGAACAACAATAATACTGCTCACCTCTATTTTCAAAATTTATATATTTTGTACTTTTACATTTTTTTCAATTCATCTAAATACTTGCTCTTTTCTTCTTCAGGAATTTTCAGGACTTCCATTGCCTGTTCTACCGACCACCCCATTGTTTCCATAAGGTTTCTAATTGAAAGAAGAATTCCCTTCTCAATTCCTTGTTCAATTCCTTGTTCAATACCCTTCTGAATTCCTTGTTCAATACCCTTCTGAATTCCTTGTTCTTCAACGCCTTTACTCAGATTACACATAGTAGACACCTCTCTTTCTAATGTCTTTGTCATTTCAATTGAAAAATCATTCTGTAATATCTCTTTCTTTTCCTTTACTTCACGATCCGAAGAAAGCAAAACTTCCAGTAACTTTAAGATACCTGAAGCATTTTCATCATCAGAATCCCCTAAACATATCATAATTGCCGTTAGTAAATCATAATTTTCTTTTCTTTCCGAACAACTACCAATTAACTGTTCTTCTGTAACAGAATATCTGTTTATACTATTTTCCCGATATTTCGGTGGATTCATACAAATCCAAATGCTATAGACTTTCTTTATCTTCTCATAATGTGCATCTGAAAATTCAACACCATACTGCGAAGATATCAATCTGCTGCAATAGTAAATTCCTCTGCTTATAATCGGGTAGCCTGGATAAAAATCATTTTGCGCTTCAATATTTATGATCAATCGAATTTTTTCTTTCGACACCGGAGCCTTCGCACAAAAGCGAATATCGTATGTAACCACCCCTTCATAAATAGAAGCGTCTTCGGTTGCTCCATTTTGTATTTGTTCTTCTGATACCTGTTCATCTATATTTACGGGTACGTCTGCAACATCTGCCTCTCCTTCTATATAGTTCTCTACAATTTCCTGAATCTCACAATCTCTATATTCCTCTATACAACTTTTCATAATCCATGCCAAGATCACCTTATTTGCCAGAAGGCGTTTGCATGCTGCATCGTAGGAGGCTTTCTCTCCTGCAGAACTAATATTCTTTGTCAGTATATTTTCAACTTTCAACCTATATTCACCTGCCTATTCCTCTTTTTCTTATTTTATCACACACGAAAAAAAGATGCCACTTATTTTTCTCACCAGATTATCCTCCTTCCGTATGATAAGGAAGAATTGTTTATGTTCTTTTCGCATTAAAACTCTTTCTGCTTTTATAAGCAGTTTACCACTATTTTCTTATGCCGCTTCATTCTTATCCAAAACCTCCGTAAATGCTTTTTTTAACCGATAAGATAACAACGTATTTCTTTTTTTGGATCTTCCCGCCCGTATTGCCTGGGAAAATGCCTGTTTGCTTCCCACAAGAATGACTTTTCTTTTTGCCCTTGTAATTGCCGTATAATATAGATTTCGCTTTAAGGTATGCCGCCGAAAACATGACAAAATCGGAATGATGACTACCGGATACTCGGAGCCTTGTCCTTTATGTGCAGTAATTGCATACGCATGAACAAGGTTCCAAGATTCTCCTTCCTGATATCGCATAACCCGCTCTTCTCCAAAATCTACTTCCATATATTTCTTACCGCTCACCTTTCCTATTTTTCGTACAATCCCGATATCTCCGTTGGAAATTTCATCTTCATTTTTCGTCTGCATTACTTTATCCTGTATACGAAAAATTTTGTTTCCATTTTTGATTTCCTGTTGTCCTATCTGGTAAGGATTGATTCTGTCTTTGATTTTTAGATTCAAAGCATTTGCGCTTACCTTCGTATCTTCCCTTAAAGGTGTTAATACCTGCACTGCATTTACATTTTTCCTTTGCAACTTCCACTCCATATCAAAAAGTTTCATAATCTTTTTCGCGGCTTCTTCATCATCATGTGCTGCTACAAAGGAAAAACTGTTATCATATACCAAATTTTGTTTGCCACAGTTGATTTTTATCGCATTCTCCAAAATAGTAGGGTTTTCCTGCCGGAAACATTGATCTAAAACAGTAACTGGAATGACTCTGGAGTCAATGAGTTCTTTAAATACATTTCCAGGACCTACTGATTCCAGCTGGTCTTTATCTCCCACAAAAACAATCCTACTTCCAGTCTTTATTTTCATCATCAGACTGGTAAACAGATGCATATCTACCATGCTACACTCATCAATGATGATCAAGTCATCGCAAAGCATTTCTCCAGCATTCCATGCTTCTTCACCGTCTGCTCCTGTAAGTCCGATACTTTTATGTATCGTCAACGCCGGATATCCCGTTGCTTCATACATTCTCTGTCGCGCTCTTCCGGTAGGTGCTGCCAATAAAATCATACTATCTATATTCAATTTTTCCTGGATCATAACAATAAAACGCAGCAGGGTTGTTTTCCCGCTTCCAGGTCCTCCTGTTATAATGGAAATTGAATTTTGAAAAACCATTTCAATCCCTTTTCTTTGTTTTTCCGCTAACTTTATGTTTTCTTTGGTTTCCAAATTAGAAATCCATTTCTCTACATCATACCTTTTTATCGGATATCTGCTTAGCGTGGCAAGTTGTATAACAGCCTTTTGTTCTGACTCATAATTTTTCTTAGAATAAATCTTTGTATAACTACAGATTAGTTCTTTATCATCTTTAATCAGAGAATTGCCAGCATCGCGAATTTTCCGTTCTGTTACACTGCCTTTTTTATCTCCACGCATCAACAGCGGCTTGGTTCTTGTTAAAATGTCAGACACCTCTAAATAGAGATGCCCTTCCCCTTCTGCTTCTTTTAAAACATATAATATAGCTGCTTTTATTCGTAAAGGATTATCTGCCTGAAAATGTTTTACTCTCCTTGCTATCGGATCCACTGTTTTAAATCCAAACCCTTCTATCTCACACAACCGGAATGGATCCTTTTTAATAATGCTGACTGCCTTGTGTCCAAAATGTTCCTGGATTTTTTCTATCTTCTTTGGTGTTACCCCCGCAGAAGACAGAAAAAGTGAAAGCTGACGGATATTTTCACTTTGATAATAGCCATCTAAAATCTGATCCAGTTTTTTTTGTGTAATTCCAGGAATTTCAAGCAATCGTTCCGGGCATTCTTCAAAAACATAGAAAGTATTTTTCCCAAATCGTTCTACAACCCTTTCTGCGATAACAGGCCCTATTCCTTTCACCAATCCTGAAGAAAGGTACGCTTTTACCCCCTCTTCTGTTGTTGGCATTTGAATTTGGAAAGATGTCACATGATACTGTTTTCCATATTTCTCTGATTCTTGCCACTGTCCTTTTAAAGATATATCAATCCCTTCGTTTCTGGGCAATTCACAGCCAACTGCCACAAACTGCCTTTTTCCAATTTCATTCTTCCCTTCAGGAATGTTCTCCTCTGTTTCATATACTGCCACAGTATATCCGTTTTCCTGATTATAATAAATGGAAGAAGCATATCTGCACTCTAACAAGTCACTACCTCCTTGTAATCCACATATAACGACCAGATATTTTTACAGAGTAACCGCCTTCCTTTTCCAGCTCCTTTTTGATGAGTATTCTTTTATCTGCCGGAAAATCCCGAATTGCAGCAACTCTGCGAAATCCTTTCTCTGTTCGGATAGTACATAATCCGTCTTTCCCAATAGAAAATGAATAGATACCTTCTGCCGCCAGTTTCTTCGAAATACGAAGAAATTTTTCTCTTCCTTCTCCAAGATACCATTTTGTTGCTGCTATGTCTGCTTCATTCCACTGCTCTTGGGGAACATCAGGAATTGTTTCTGTCTTCTTTTCAGTTTCTATCGCCTTTTCTGTTTGCTGTTTTGCTTTCCGATAAATGGGTGCTTCCTTCTTTTCTGGCACCTCTTCCGTCACTGTTGCTTTCGGTTTATCTCTTTCCTTATGCTCCGCTAAGGTTTCTCCCTTCACTTCTTGGGGCTTCTTTTTCAAATGACAGACCAACAGATACACCAACAAAACCGGCACTGTAAGGGATAATGTATTAACTAGAATTGCAAGAAAAAAGGGCCATAAGAACGGAGCTAACAAAAATCCTGCAATGCCCGACACAATGCAAAAGTTTTGATACTTTTTCACAAAATATTTCCACTTACCGCTCATAACAGTACCATTTCCTTTCTCTTCGAGTATTTTTAGTCAAATCCATAATTGTTATATTCTGATTCTTGTACACGCTCAAATTCTTCGTCCACCAGGTTTCTTTTTTTATTTTCATTCCTTCTTCTTTCAGGCACACTTTTTCTCGACTGCCGATTTCTCCTTTCCGGCTGTTCTCTTTTCCTTTGCTCTGACTTTTTCCTGGAACTAGGTTTCTTTATCCTGCTATTTCTTCTACGGGGATCAGAGTTTCCTTTTTTCTGACTGCTTTTCCTTATACTTCGATGATATCCATCTTCTTCCTCATCTTCGTCGTCATCCTCTTCTTCGTCATCCTCTTCTAGATATTCCTCCTCATAGTCGTCATCTTCGTCGTCCTCATAATCATCCTCATCATAAAATTCGTCATCGTAATCCTCTTCTTCCTCATCTTCGTAATCGTTCTCATCTTCGTCTTTTCGCTTGCGGAGTAATTCGATTTTATCAAGATTTATCTTATCTCTATACATCGTCATTCCATCCTCATTTTCATAATTATCATTTAAAAGGATTCCCTCTATTCCAACGCAATCTCCTTTTTCGATATACTCTTCTATAAATTCTGCACTCTTATCAAATGCAGAGCAGGAAAAATAATCATATTTTGTTCCGTCTTTCGTTTTAAAAGGACGCCTTACAGACAATCGGAAACTTGCAACTAATCCATATTTCGATGCCCTTTTGTTTCTGCGCCTCTTCCTTTTAAATTCATTTACTTCCGGATCTTTTACAACGTATCCGGTCATTATTACTTTATTCATGCTCTTTCTCTCCTTTTTAAAGTAGGCAGGAAATTATTTTCCTGCCTGATAGGTATAAAAAAAGACACTTAGAATTTCCATTCAAAATGCCTTATTCTATATACGCATTGTTTCTAAATCATACTGAAAATCAGATCCAATACATCTTACAATCTTTTTTAAAATCTCATAAAAATTCAGGCTGTCTTCCTGTATCGGTCTTATACCTTTTACATAATTTGGCCAAAAACAATATTCGTAAAATCGTTTCACCTGCATAGAAGGTGAAATAAAAATCCCCTGAAATTCATTTTTCATTTTCTTTGTAGTTCCTTCTTCGGAAAATAATTTTAGATGTAGTGCCTCACTTTTGCCTTTCTTGTCCATCTGAAGCCAGACTGTATGATCGGCAAGACGAATACTGCTGTGCAGCATATAGATGTCTTCTCCGTTCCGGCACCAGATAATTTCTCCGCAAAGTCCGTTTTCAAACTGCGACGTAATACACACTCCATTTTCCGGAATATCCGAAAAGCAAATCTCATCATCAACCACCGGAATTGCCCTTTTTACACCCTTGGAAACGCCCACATCTTTTCGACATTCTTCAAACATCTGCTTTGTACTTTCATAATTTTTGTTCTGTTCATACTCATAGTTTTTCATCCTGCTTCCTCCTGTTCTTTAATTATTTCTTTTCAGTGATGTTTTGTGTATTTCTTCATATTTTGCTTCATATCTGCGATACCCTTCCAGATCATAATACTTTAATCGTTCCGGATAGAAACGAACTTTCTCATAAGTACAATATCCATTTCTGCTGATTTCTTCTGTCACTTCTCCTAATCCGCTTTCTGAAATCCAGGACAAAATTTTTCTTCCATGATGGTTCGTATCTACATAGGTACAGTCCTTTTCGCACACCTCATGCAAATCAACGGTCAGGGTTGCCCATGGTGAAGGATATCGGTATTTCCAGTTCACCATTTCAATTTCTAAATTTCCGGTGTAGGAATATCCTTTTACTATTAGCTGTATCGGAAATTTTTCTCCAAAAGCTTCATAGAAAACCGTTTTGGGTTCTTCCTGTTTTCTGAAGTTGTCATAATCTTCATCACTATAACCTGACCAGAAAAAATAGTTCCAGTCTGGCATTGGCGGACAATATCCTTCTAACTGTTCTGCACCTATTTGTTTTAATGGTATCAGATTTTTTTTACCTTCCTTCACAGCCAGAAGCAATGGTTTTAACTTCTCTTCCAGGTACATTCGATCTGGGCAAATATCAATCCACTTCCCTTTTATTGTTGTAAGAAAGCGTTTCCCATCCAATGTTCTGATTTCTGAACGTTCTGCAGATAGACTATTCTTTAAGAAGCTGATTATATTATTTTCTGTTGCCCGAAAAATAATTGCATCTTTTCCACACATCTCACTGTGAATTCCTTTTAAGTACTCTTGGTTCATGATTTTCCTCCTATTTTTCTTTCTTTTGTGGCTTAACTCTATCCTCCTTTTTCGTTGATTGAAATAAAAAAAGGCACCTAGAATATTTTTCATTCTAAATGCCTAATAATTCTTTATTTCTTATTGAAACAGCCACCTGTTTCCAAAATCTGTTTCCGATTCTTTATCGGAAAAAATTTTTGTACTCATCTTTGATTTTTATGAGTATAAATGTTAATTCATTTTCACTCTAACATAAGATATTGTATGTGTCAATATCTAAGTAATTTAACAATTTACTACGTTATGTTTATTACTCTGATACAACTTTTGAAAAGATTTCCCAACGTCCTTTTACATTTTCACCTTTGTCCGTACTTCTTCCACAATATTCCAGATATTTTGTCTGATTATCATAATTTTCAAAAAAGTCTTTCAGCCATAACAGATAACTGTTTTCTTTTTCTTCATCTCCGTACACTACATCCATTGCTGCAACTACCATTGGAATGGATAACTTTTTCATCTTATCCATTTTATCCACAATCTTTTCATCTAACTTGTCAAGAACCTCCAAGGCATGTCCAATCAAACGGATACTTTCCTCAGAATCACTATTCAATATTTCAACATACTTTTCAATATTCTTTTGATCAAAAGCAGTATATTCGTATCCAGAAATAAGCATTAGTATTTGGCAGGCTACTTTACGCATATTATCTGATCTGATATCACCTTTTGTAATTCCAGTCTTTGCCCAAAATGGATGCTCCATAATTTTATAAAGTTCTGTACTAATGTCAAGATTTAAAAGGCCTGTCAGCATCTGTGCTCCGTTCAATCGCTTTCCACTATTCAAACGCACAAACATATCCCGTACTTCTTTTTCTGTGCAGTCCCACATTTCAAAAATCAAGACTTCTGCATTCAATAGTTTGTCTTGTACAATCTCATCTAATTGAGAAAACCTTTTACCTGCAATTTCATAAGTTTCCCCATCAATCATAACCGAATCAAGTTTCTTAGAAAGTGGAAATTTGTCCCCTTTATATTTCTGTAGGGTAGTAATCCTCTGCTTTCCTTCTATCACATAGTTTTTATTGTCTTTTTTCCAAATATAAACTAAATTGATAGAATATCCTCTTAGCAGCGAATCCACTTCCAACGATTCCATATACCGAGTCCACTGTCCCTCCTTTCTCTGAAAAGGATGAGAAAAATCAAGCTTTCCTTTTCCGGACTCCCGCAACAATGATGATACAATTTTAGTCTTACATGTAGATTCCATTTTCCAACACCACTCCTTAACTTTTTTATCATTCTATCACGATATACCGTACATTGCAAACACCTCAAAAATTAAAATATCTGCTTAACTTCCTATTTTTACCACACATACAATAGTTATCTATTATCTATCCACTGTGTAGTTCTTTCAACAATTGCCTTCTTCTGTTCAAAATGTAAATAGTGAGAACCTTCTAGCAAAATTACTTTTCCATTTTCTTTATCTGCTATAATATCCCTATGTAGTTGTTCCCACTGTGGCATAGTCTTGCAATTCTCTTTTGAAACAAATTCCAATATTGGTATTTCTCTTGGAATCTTCATATCCTCCACTACTTCCATATTTTTTTCAAGATTTTTCATTTCTGCCATAACCGTTGCGTTATATCCTTTATCCAGCGTTAATATGCGGAAAACTTCCAATTCCTTCTCTGAATATAGGTACTGCGGATCTGCATACACAACTTTCTTTGGATTGTTTATAGAAAGCAACCTTGTAACTCCCGTTATATTGACTATCTTCTGAGTATACGCAGATATTTGATTGAGCAACTGTACACTGACTGGAAAAGGATTATTTTCTTTACTTGTCATTTTCGGAACTGATGGATCAATCCCTATAATTCCTTTAATTTCATTTGGATATATCTGGCTCCAATACAAACTATATATCCCTGATATGGAATGCCCCATTAGATAGTATTCCTCTTCTCCTAAGTTTTTTACACATTCATGAAGTTCTTCTACGATATTTTCAATCGTCCGGTCACGCTTTGTTCCATCAGATAATCCATATCCAAATGGCTCAATCGTAATCACCTTGTATTTTTTAGCTAATTCACTTGCTAAAGGTTTAAATTCTAAAATAGGCGACGGTTCACCCAAACCAGGAAGCAAGATAATCGGAGGACCGTCATGTTCCGCTCCGGCAATCTCCACAACCATACTTTTTCCATCTATTTGCACACTGTTTCCATACGCATCTTTTATTTTGTATTCATCTATTTTCTTACATATAGTGTTCCATATAATTCCCAATAAAATGAATATAATGGTAATACCTATAATCCATTTTATAATGATCCATATTTTTTTCTTTCGCTTCATTTAAAAATTCAAACTCCCTCCTGTAATACTAATTGTACTAGAAGATTTATTTGTTATATAGAATTTATAATATCCTGTACTTCTAATTGTAAATGTGGTACTGTGACTTTTTCCTGTTCCACTATACTTTTTTGTTCTGACACCATTTGAATTTTTATATCCCATTTCAACACTTCCTGATGCTTTCAAACTAATAGAAAAACTTATCTTAGTCCCACCCGGAACGTAAAATGCCATCCCATCATTATCAATAATATTAATGGTTTCTCCTGCACTCAACGCTGTACTTGAAATTCCCATCCTCTCACTTTGCTGATGCATAGTATTTGATTGAGGTTCCGCTGCCTGTACAGAAGTACTATTTGTTGTCATAACCAAAAGAGCCATTATTGCTATTACTTTTTTTACTTTCTTCATTTCTCCATACTCTCCTTTACTATATGATAATTAAGAATAATTCGATCGCTTGATATATTTTTGAAATATGGAAAATATTCTCTCTGCGTTCCCCCTTTCAGCCAAACTTCATACTGTTCGACCTCAACAGTATCTACTTTAAATGGCTTTCCATTTTCAATATATCCTATTTCAAACGTATGTCCAGGCTGTTTATTCATGTTCTCCTGCTTGACACTTATTTTGACCTTTTCATTCTCTTCTAGAAAAATCCCCTTTCCTTGATCCTGTAAAATCAGCATTGTACCATTTTCTACATATATTTGTTGATCAGCTGTATAAAAATCTGTCTGTATTTCTAAAATATGTTTTGCAATAGGAATACCATTTTGATATAAACAGTCTTTATTAAGCAATTCTGTTTGAATATCAATCACTATCTTCTCTTCTTCTGTATCTGATTCGTAGAGCGTATGCTCTTCTACCAGGTTTTCTATTTTTTCTACTTTCCCACCTGGATCCAAAAGAGTTTTCGCCAAAACAATGCTGCCGGTCACCAAACATATTGTGCCAACTGCAGCTACTGATTTTAAAAAATAGGACTGTTTTTTTCGACGAATAATCTTTTTATATACCATATCCTGAATATCTGTGAGATTGTCTATGTCAGTTCTTTCCTTTGTTAATATCTCAACCGAATTATCCAACATCTCACTAATCTTGATTTTCATAAACCGTATACCCCTCCTCACGCAAAGCATGACGCAAAGTTTCCCTGCCTCTTCGAAGTCTGGTTTTTATGGTCTGTGGATTCATATTAAGTTGTAATGCGATTTCTTCTATTTTAAAATATCTATAATAATATAAAAGAAAGATTTCCTGATCCATCGGCTTTAATTTCTGAAGAAGTTTCTGAATAATCCTCTGTTGTTCCTTTTGCTCCATGAGTTTTTCGGCCTGGTTATCAATTAAAACCACATCATCATAAAGTTCCAGATTCCAATTTTTAATTGCACGTATTTTATCTTTTGCCTTATTCCTTGCAATCATACCTATATATGCTTTAATACTGGTGTATTTTTCATAATCAATTCTTTCAGCAGTATTCCATAAAGAGATAAATACATCTGATACTACTTCTTCCACATCTTCGTTTGTACCTTTCCCCGCAAGTATTTCTTTTGAAATCGTAGTGACATATGCACCATATTTCTTCATAATCTCTTCTAAAGCCTTTTCGTTCTTTCTCTGTAGTTGTTTTAATAACTTTCTTTCCTTCATTCGTAAGAATCCTGATTTTTGTTTTTGTATCAATACGTAAAATTCATAATTCAGGTTTCAAAAAAGAGGAGATATTTTATAATATTTTTTTCAAAGATTATTTATTTTTCAATCTATCTTAAATCTTAACAACACTTTTGAATAAAAAAATAAGAAGACTTAACAGCCTCCTTATTCTTTATTATTCTATTTGCTATGTAAATACATCTCTATGCTGTTCGTGCAAGATTTGCATTCGCATTTCGGGTTACTGTTCCATTACTGCCACAATAACCAACACAATATGCTGGTCCTGCATTATGAGCATTTGCCACTGCTACAGATCCACTGCAAATACAACCTGCTTTACTTCCTTCAAAATGCGATCCTGTTTTCATTGTTTTTGTTTTTACTAATTTCATGCTGTATCTTCCTTTCCTTGTTATGATGTTCGTGCCAGATTAGCGTTTGCATTTCGGGTTACTGTTCCATTATTGCCACAATAACCAACACAATATGCTGGTCCTGCATCATGAGCATTTGCTACTGCTACAGATCCACTACAAATGCAACCCGCTTTATTCCCTTCAAAATTGGAACCTACTGCGATCTTTTTAGACTGTACTAATCTCATGTTTTTCCCTCCCTCCTCTGTAACTTTTTATTTTAAATCCTTCAAAATAGATTTAAAATTCTTATTTCGTTTCACAATGTATAGTATATACACACTTCGTATGATTTTTTCGTCTTTTCTGTGTAGTTTTTGTGTAGAAACCTATTTTCTCATATTTGTTATTATATTCTCCTTGGCAAACAATTTCTTAATGTCATAAATGTCTTTTTGAACATTTCTTTCTTCTTTTGAAAGCATATCCTTAAAAGTAAAAGCATTTATAAAATATTCTCTCAAAGAGTTACAATTATAACCTATTGGTTCTTCCTTTAAAAACTTCAAATATCTCTTTTCTATCTCCGTTACTGGCAAATTTTCTATTTCTCTACAAATGTCTTTCCATTCTAAACTCTCTTCTATCGTTACCTTAATAAATTCCTGCTTAGGAGATAAAAATATTTTTTCCACACCAACCTTACCTACATTTTCTTTCAAAAATTCTTGTATTACATAAAGTAAATCTTCATTTATTGACTCAGCATCCGATTTTCTCTCCCTATATAAATAGTATGATGCATTACCCTGTTGATTTTTGATGGCAAATCCACCTGTTTCCGCATAAGACAAAATCTTTTCTTCAATCTTCCCATGCTCTCCACTAAGATTTGCAATCCATCCGTCTCCAATGTTCTCCAACGTTTGTGTTGATGTAATCCAAATAATACATACATTTTCTAGAAAATAAAATCTTTTGAAAAATGTTCTGATTTCGTCATTTGATATGGAACGAATCGTTTTTGGGTTTCCTATGGATAAATGGTTTTCATAATCAGTTCCATTTAATAATATACGAAAATCTGAGTTTCTATTTTTCACTTCATATGCTTTATATTCCTCAAGAATATCTGATCTTACCTTCTCAACATCTTTCATTTCTAAATACTTACCTTTTAAAATATTCTGTATGATATCTATTACACACTCTAACGATGTATCCTTTACATCAAAATAATAGGTTGTTGAATAAAAATCCGTATAGGCTGAACAAAGATACCTCTTCTCATTTTTATCAAAAAAATTCATTTGTACATGCTCCAAAAAGTGTGCAATTCCTGCATTTTCTATATCTTCTGAAGAAGAACCTACATTGATTGTTAGCGCTATATAATTCATTCCTTGAAGGTTTTCTAGTGGAAACACACATTTTGTTATTTGATTTTCACATTTTGAAAAAAAATTATTCTCTACCAACCCAGTCACTCCTCTCTATAAGCCTCTGCTTGTATGCTATAAAGCTTTGCATATTCTCCGTCTAATTTCATCAAGTCTCTATGATTTCCTTTCTCTATAATTTTGCCGTCCTGTAAAACTAAAATTTCATCTGCTAATTTTACTGTAGAAAATCTATGTGCAATTAATATACTTGTCCTTCCTTCCATTAAACCCCTAAATTGTTTATAAATCTCATATTCTGCCTTAGGATCCAATGAGGCTGTTGGTTCATCTAATACTACAAGTGGAAAATCCTTCATAAAAATTCTACTGATTGCAATTTTTTGCCATTGCCCCAGAGATAATTGGATCCCTCCACTCCATTCTCTATGTAACTGTGTATCATACTTTTCCGGCAAGGAAGAAATAAATTCTGTTGCCCCAGCTTTCTCTGCTGCACAGTAAATTTGATCAATATTTTTCATTTCTTCCACATTTCCACAACCAATATTCTCTCTAACTGTCAATGGATATTTCACAAAATCTTGAAATACTGCTCCTATCATTGTTTGATAAGATTCTGTATCAATATCACATATATTAGCTCCATCAATTAAAATTTCCCCCTTATCTGGAACATATAACTTTAATAACAACTTAATAATAGTGGTCTTTCCAGATCCGTTCAATCCTACAATAGAATAACAGTGTTTAGCATCTATTGTGAAAGAAATACCTTTTAATATATATTTTTCTGATTCAGGATATCGAAACCATACATTTTTAAATTCTATCTTTTGAAAATTTTTATTAAACGATAACGAGTTCTCTATCCTTTCCGTTGTTTTCATGTCTAAAAATTCAAATAGGTTTTGTATATAAAGACCATCTTCAAAAATTGTGACTATCGTATTTAATATTGTCGTAGCTGAACCTCTAAAATTATCAATGGAATTTATATAAAGAGAAAAATCTCCAAGGGTTCTTTTCTCTAAAATAACCTTTAAAGTAATATATATTTTAAAAAATAAGATTGCAGCCTCTTCTACCAAATCTGTCAATGATAATTTTTTGCAGAAACTACGTCTGATTTTTTTATCTTCTTGAATATATCCATCATATTGTTTCAGTATGTGCCCCCGAAAAAAATCATGTACATGATAAATTTTCATTTCCTTTATATTTTCATAATCAGTTACAATATCTTTCAAATATGCTATAAAGCGTAATCCTTCAAATCGCTTAGTATAAATTTCATATTGTGTAACTGCCATCTTCATACTAACAATTAGTGTTGGTATGCAAATAAAAATACACAATAGCATAATTCCAACATTAAGACTTGCTAACACTGTGATGGTTCCAATCAAACTGCTAAAACTTTGAATGAAGTTTGTTAAGGTCGCCAATAAACTGATGGATCTCCCTGTCGATTCTTCATTGACTTTCCTAATTTTGTCATAAATCATTGAACTGTCAAAATACTTTAAATCCGTATCTTTTACCTTTTTCAAAATCAAATCACTTGTATAACGATTTAAGTAACTTGATAAAATATTCTGTTGATAATCTTTTATTCTCATCAGTACACTCTGCAAATAATTGAATATAAAATAGAATATTAACCAAAATAAGACCGGTGCAATGTTTCCTGAAACAATTGATCGACTCATATCATCAATAAGATATTTCCAAATAACCAAAGTAAATGGGATCGTAATACCTGAAACAATACTCACTATCATTGTTTTAATAAAATTGGACTTCGAGCTATTCCATAATAACCGAACTACTCTGCTTATTATCAAAAAAAACTCTTTGCTTTTTTTGATTAAACCCTTTAATCTTTTCATAAACTTTCACTCCACTTACTTTTATAAAAGGAGACCGTACCTACTTGGCAGTCTCCTTCTTTTCTTATAACATAATATTAAGCTTTTTAACTCTGTTCATATATCTATTTTATAGAATTTGCTTAGGTATTGAACAGAGTTATTTTTCTTTTTCAGACTGACATGTTCTGTTTAAAATACATCTTCTATGCAGTTCTTGCAAGATCTGCATTGGCATTTCTTGTCATCACTCCACTGTTGCCACAATATCCCACACAATATGCCGGTCCTGCATCATGAGAATTTGCCACTGCTACAGTACCATTACAAATACATCCAGCCCTATTTCCTTCAAAGTCTGTTCCTGTTTTTGTTGTTTTTGTTTCTACTAATTTCATAATCCAATACCTCCTACTAGTTTTTTTTTGCAAGATTATAATTCGCATTTCTTGTTACTGCTCCATGGTTTCCACAGTATCCTACGCAATATGCTGGTCCTGCATAATGAGAGCTTGCTACTGCTGCGCTTCCACTACAAACACATCCACTTCTGCTGCCTTCAAAGTCTGCTCCTGTCTGTAACTTTCCTGCTAAGATTTTTCTCATGCCCAACGCCTCCTTTCTGTCTGTTTTTCTATTTTAAATTATCTTTGATAATCTAAAACCTTTTCTTAATAATACGGTACCGCATCTATCTCTTCGATCACTTCCGGTTTCTCTTCCAGAATGCTGTAATACGAGATCAATTCTCCTTTTGTGGCATACCTGTGGGCTCCGCAGACCTTCTCTTTTCTTTCCATATCAATTCCTTCTGTTTCATAGCAGGCTGCATAACAAAGTCCACACAGGTTTCTTGCCCAGCACTCATTGCATCTTGCGATGGATTTTTCATCGTATTCATCCATATAATATTTCTTTATTTTTTCTAGATCTGCCCCTTCAAACACGTTTCCTATATCCGGTGCATCTCCGGTCTTTTCACACAAAAGGAATTTCCCATCTGTCTTGACATAGACCCTCCGGTTCCCTGGAATGCAGCAGCCGTTTCTTCTGAGGTCTTTGCATGGTTCCTGTGTCTGTCTTCGGTTATGTATCCGCACCAGTTTATCCGCTACAATCCCTGCCACATAACTTTTGGGATCCTCTTCTTCTAAATCCCTTGCCAGTGCCCAGCCTTCGATGGCATCTAACGTGAAACCGTCCAGTTCCTCTCCGATAAACTCCCCATCTCCAGCATACTCCATGGAAATATCTTCTTCTCTTACGCTTCCGTATTCTACGTAATCACATTTCTTTACCATTTCTTTTGGCAGCCAGCTCAGTCCTTCAAAAAACTCCTTGATTGCATCCAGTTTCTTTGCACTGAACGGCGGACAGACCACCGTATTGATCACAATACTTTCCTTTGCCCTCTCTCCAAAGGCTTCTACCAGATATTTTAATCCCTGTATTGCTTTCTCAAAACTTCCTTTTCCTCCTCTCATCACTCTGTAAGCATCATGGATTCCTTCTGGTCCGTCTATACTTGCCAGAACACTCATTCCTTCCACGCCTGCCACATATGCCGCGATTTCCGGTGTTACCAGTGTCAGGTTGGTAGAGAAAGAAAAGGTCAGTTCTTTTCCTTTTATGATCTGCCGGCTGTAATCTATTGTCTTTTTCATCAGTTCAAACTGTACCAGTGGCTCTCCTCCATAAAAGGATATCGCTACTTTATCTCCACTGTTATCCCTTGCATACTCCACAGCACGTTTTGCCACATCCCAGGTCATGGCTTTTGGCGAGAAATTCCGGTACCCTTCATTATGTTCGTTATAGATACAGTAGCGGCATCTCATGTTGCACTGTTCTGTCAGTTCCAGGATGACCTGCTGCAGATCGTACCGGAGCAAGTCCCTTAATGTTTCATCTGTTTCCCTTACAAACTTTAAATCCGGTGAAACCTGCAGGATATGCTCTGCTTCTACCATCTCCCAGATATTTCTGTATGCAGCCTCCAGTTCTTCTTCAGAAGCTCCTTCCACCTTATCCGGAAGATTTGTCTGCTCGAAGAGGCTTTTTAAGATCTGGTATTCATTTGCCCCGCACTCAAACACTTTTCCAGTTCCTGTATCATACATATACTGTTTATTTCTGGTAGTGAAAACAGTTCCTAGGCTGTATCCGCGCGCTACATCAATGGTCTCTTTAATCTTTTTCAGGTGTTCTTTCATTTTTCTTTCCTCCTAACATTTGGTTCCCAAAATATATCAACTCATTTCAGAGAGAATCTCCTTTGGTTTTTTCCTCATAATCATAGTCCCTGCTACTGAAACTGAAACAAATAGCAAACCGCCAATTGCAATTGTATCTTTTACTAACATATCTAATGTGACTTCGATTTCTATCGTCTGAAATTCCAAATCCGGTGCAATATATCCGTCTGCAAACACTTGATTTTGAGTTGCTTCTTTCTGTTCGTCTGCCTGGCTTTGAGATTGCTGTGCCATATAAGATGCCGTCATTTTAGAAAGTGCGGGTGATATCAGAAAAGATAATACCAATCCCAAAATTCCAATCAGCATGGCTTCCCAAAGAAATTGACTCCAGATTTTCTTCTTACTTTCTCCCAATGCCATAAAAATACCGATTTCCTGTGTCCTGTTCTTCATCCAGAATAAAAAGATCAAACTTAATATGATAAAACTTGCTGCGGAAACTACGATTAACAGCATTTCACTTAACTGCTTCATATTATTAAAATTTTCAGCCATGCTCTGAATATTTCCATTACTATCAATTAGATCGTATCGTTTCCAGTCAATGTCTACTTTTTCAATTTCCTTTTTTACTGCATCATATTGATCTACATTGGCTACCTTAAAAATCGCATATCGGAACAGCGGATTTCCCTCTTCACCAGAGGGGTTCTCTGGAAAATTCATGTCGGTAAAAATCGTATTTTCTGACCGGTAAGTATCTCCTGACATAACCGGTTCCAGTTTCTGCACCGCTTCATATATCCCTACAATCTTAGCACTATAAACTTTCGAATTTTCCTTATCATCCCACTGATTAAACTGTAGACTGTCACCAACTTTCAAGCCATTCAATTCCGCCAGTTCTTTTGAGATTACACAAACATCTTTGTCCTCTTTGGTTGTCATGCGCCCATCTACCATTTTAATCTTTCCCGCTGCAACATCCATATCCATTTCCATAATTCGGTTGCCTTTTAAATTAACGCCTCCAAAATCCTGGCTCTGATCCATATCCGGATCTTCAATCCTTTTGAAGTTTACAGGATTTACCACCGTTGCTACTGTGAGCAGATTATATTCTTCGATTCCTTTTACTTTTGCTATCTTTTCTGCATCTTCCGGGATAACTGTTTCAAAAGAATTATCTGTCGAAACTCCATAATCCCCATTTTCTAAACGGTAGTTATGAACACCTCCATAATCTCCTTCTACTCCTGTTATTTTTGATGCTTCTTCAAGCCTAGTATGTCGGTTTGCTTCACTTAATTCCAGCCTAAAGGTTGCCCCTACTGCTTGTCGTGTAGAGTCCTGTACATTGACACTGGCAGACTGGCTTGCTAACCCTGCCACAAAAAAACTGCTAATCACCACAACAACTAACAAGAGAAGAATACTTTTTATAGGTTTTCGGATGACGGAACAAACACCACGTCGTAACACATTCATTTATGAATCCTCTCCTTTTTCTTTTATACTTTCTTCATGTATTTTCCCTTTTTCTATTTTAATAACAACATCCGCTGTTTCTGCCATACTTCTACTATGGGTTACTACAATTACACATTTCCCTAATTTATGTGCCGTTTCCTGAAGAAGTTCAGTAACTTCTCTACCAATATCTTCATCAAGATTTCCTGTTGGTTCATCTGCTAATAATACTTTTGCATGGCTTGCTAAAGCTCTCGCAATAGCCACTCTTTGCTGTTGTCCTCCGGAAAGTTGTAAAACTCTTCGATTCCAGTCTTCCTTCGGAATTCCAACTGCAGTTAATAATTCTTCGGGGTTTCCATTACCCCCAAGCATAACATTTTCCTTCGGTGTCAAATAATCAATCAAATTGTAGTTCTGGAATACCAAAGAAACATGTTCTTTTCGATGATGATTTAATCCACCTTTTAAAATATCCTCTCCTTCATATAAAATACTTCCAAATACAGGAACATCCAAACCTGCAAGCAATGACAAAAATGTTGTTTTTCCTGATCCACTTGCTCCTAAAATAGCATATACCTTGCCTTCTTCAAATTCATAACTAATCCCGTTCAAAACATTTTTATTTTTATTTGTTTTATAATGGTAGACTACATTTTTTACTTCTAAAACCACTGTATCGCCTCCTAATCAATTAACAGTTTCAAATCCAATTTCTACTTTATCTAGTAAATTATTTTCTTTAAAAAAAATATTTTTTTGCTTAAAATATCCCCTTATCACTTCCATCTCTAAATTGCGACTAGGCATTTTCCATTCGGAGTTGTTCCGCTTTTCTGCACTTCTAAAAATTATCCATATTCTTCCCTCATAATATTTTAAGCTTATTTCTAAGACGGAAAGTCCCACACATTTCTCAACAAAATAATACAAAGTATTTGTCAAACATAATTTGAGTGCATTTTTATTTGCATATATACAACTATCCATTCCATCATACAAATCCAGTCTGATTCGAATTCCAATTTTTCGTAAATCATCTTCTACAGATTCATATAATTCTAATATTGGTACAACAACTTCTATCTTATTTCCCAAACGATTTTGGTTCTCTATTTGGGAAACACTATTCTTATTATTTCTTTTCATGCTATCCCTCCATCTCTGATAGTGTATCTTTAGGATTTGTCCGTAAAACAGGGATCACTGATATTCCAATTCCAATAAAAAGTATCATAGCACCACTCATAATAAGTATTCCTACATCTGATAACTGTGGGCTAATTTTTACTGCCAATGTAGAAATATTTTTTCCTGCAAATAGTAGATCTTTCAATTTTTCTGCCAAAATATTCCCTATAGCAATAGAAAATACAGAAGAAATTGTAAATACCAAAAAACTTTCTAATAATAACTGTGATAATATTGAACATTTGCTTTTTCCTAAACTGATATAAACTGCTATTTCCTTTTTCCTCACCCTCATCCACATACATAAAAGGAGTGTTATAACAATTGCAGATGTTCCCAGCGTCAAATATAACATCAATTTTACAACTTGCATAACCTGTTCGAGAGGTTGTTTCATTTGTCGGAATAACATATCTGATTTTGTTAATTCAGCTTTCTCTCCCAGTATATTTTGTATTTCTTTTTCTATCTTATCTAGTTCTTCTGGTTTTTTTAAATATACGGAAATACTTTCATATCCTCTTACTTCTTGCAGCTTTACTATGGTTTCTGTTTTCGCATAAATAGTATTTTCAATCCGGTAAACCGCCGCCATTTCTTTCGATTGTTTTCTTTCCAAACCCGACAAATAATATCCTGAGATAACTCCTTCTATTTTTTTTCCATCATCCGTTTCTACAGTGAGCGTGTCTCCAATTTCTAATTTATTAAATTCTGCTAACATTTGATTCACAACAACTTCATTTTTCTCTTTCGGATACTTTCCCTTTACAAGCCGAACTTCAGATTCAGCAAACGCCCCATCTAGTTTTAAATCATCATACCCCACTAATCGAACCTGAAGATTTTCTGTATTAGTATTTTGGTTTTCTGTTACCGCCTGAAAATTTGACGGATATATAGGCAACGTAGTATTTTTATTAATTCTATCTATTCCCTTCAATTCCTGTATTTTATTTATTTCTTCCATTGTAATCGGATTGTTATTTTCCACAATTCCTGCCAATATTTTTGTCTTTGTTTTTTTCTGCAGTTCGCTTTTTGCCTCATTTGAAGCTTTTAAAATAATTCCAGTACTTAAAATCATCGCTTCTGAAATCAAGAGTACTAAAAACAAAATTACTGTTTTTGATTTTTTTCTTATTAAACAACGGACTGCCCTTTTTGCACTTCCCAATTTATCTCCTCCCACTATTTTTGAAAATGATTTATAATGACACGTGTAGCTAAAAACGTTCCATCTTCTTGATATTCCCCATACAGAAAGACTGATGATGATTTTTTTACATCCTCTCTTGTGCCATCTGTTAAAGTTATATTCGTAATTGTAGAGTTTGCGATTTGAAATTGCGTATTGTCAGCATATTTTACGAAAACTCTTTCTACACCTTCTGTATTATCTCCACCTGCTGGTGTGGTCAGGGTGTCTTCTGTACTCTTTCCTTTCCCAAGTGTACATCCTGTTTCTGTAAAATCAATTACGGTTCCTACTAAATTAGCATTATTTAAAACACTTTCCCCTTCGCTCTTCTCCTTATTGTTTTCAGTTTGATTGTCACTATTTGTTGAATTCTCTGTAGCAGGTGAGGCCGGTTTATTCATATTTTCATTCCCACATCCCACCAATGTTCCCAATATACAAGCTGACAACATTATCATTGTAATTTTTTTCTTCATAAATTATATCCTCCAATATTTTGATACTTTTATTATAAAAATCTCTTTTATGTTTATCACGTTTTTTATGTGTAATTTATGTGTAGAATTTAAAAAAGCGTTGTAAAGCTCCACAAATTATTGATTTGGCTTTCTAACGTTTCATAGTCCCATAATTTTTTGCTTCTTTTTTTACTATCGTAATCATGGACACAAATCTTTCCATCTTTCATTCCTACCAAGACAATAAAATGTCCGGTTGTTGTAAAATCTCCTCGACGCATCGCATAAATAATTGGATATCCTAGTTCTAATTCTGTCTAAACACTATCTTTACTTAAAGGAATTTCACTTCCTTGTATTCCAAAATATTAAGCAACTTTATAGAATATTCTGTTGATAATCTTCTATTCTCATCAGTACACTCTGTAAATAATTGAATATAAAATAAAGTATTAACCAAAATAAAACCAGTATGATATTTCCTAAAACAATACTCACCATCATTGTTTTAATAAAATTGCACTTCGAATTATCGCATAACAACCGAACTAATCTGCTTATTATCAAAAAACTCTTCGCTCTTTTTGATTAAGTTCTTTAATCTTTTCATAAACTTTCACTTTACTTACTTTTATAAAAGGAGACCGTACCCATTTGACAGTCCCCATTTTTTCTTATAACATAATATTAACTCTGTACACCTATCTATTTTTATAGAATTGTTTAGATATTGAATAGAGTTATTTTCTCAGACTAAGAATTTTTTTGATATGTTCTTATTCTGTTTTGGCAAGATTTGCATTTGCATTTCTTGTTGTTACTCCATTGTTTCCACAGTATCCTACACAATATGCTGGTCCAGCATAATAGGACTGCTTTACTGCTACACTTATACTGCAGATACATCCACCTTTACTTCCTTCAAAGTCTGATCCTGTTTTTAACTTTCCTGCTACGATTTTTCTCATATTTAACGCCTCCTTCCTATTAGTTTTTATTTTAAATTATGTACGATAATTTAAAATCTTTAGTCAATAATACAGTACTGCTCACTTCTTTTTTCTTATTTTTACAATGTTGTAATAAGAAATTTCTTTTCTTCTAGGCGTATACTATATTTAATAAATATATCTATACATCATTTGTATACAATATCTATCAGCTCATTTCAGATAAAATCTCCTTCGGCTTTTTCCTCATAATCATAGTCCCTGCTACCGAAACTGAAACAAATAGCAAACCGCCAATTGCAATTGTATCTTTTACTAACATAT
>OGEK01000095.1_pt1 | contig 98307 bp, 89 predicted proteins | sample 1570641 | NCBI WGS metagenome assembly OGEK01 (sample SAMEA2582136, study PRJEB24529) | metagenome | biome: Human gut stool | place: China | collected 2011
CAGTTCTGCATTATTTATCATTTTTCTCCTCCTCCAGTTTTCCAAATACTGCCTCGTATATCTTGTCATCTATTTTACTTTCTGTTCTCTTTACCAATTCTCCCAAAGCTGTTATCACTACTTTTTCCATTGCCTTTGTTCCAAACCATCTGCTGATAAAATATTTTAAAAATTTTATTATTATTGTTTTCATAATTTTTCCTCCGTTTTTTTATTTTTGGGTAAAAAAAAGACTGCAGCTTCTGCCACAGCCTCTTTTCTTTAAGCTTCTGGTGTATTATTTTTTACATAAAACTGGTATGCTGCCAGTAGGCTTCTGTACTTGTCTATTGTTTCCAAAGAAGTTGTATAAGATTTAATTTCCTTCTCTGCGCTTTCCTGCCAGTCTTTGTATGACTCATATGCTGAGTTTTCTGGGAACTCCTTTCCTGATTCTACTAACTCTGCTATATGCTCAAGAGTTGCTGTTATATCGTCTATATTTTTTAATATAGCCTTTTCCCTCTTGATTGCATTTTCCACCTTCTCCATTTCTTTTTGAACCACTGCTAATATTACTTGATTTTCTCCTGCCATTTTACTGCCTCCTGTTTTATTTTTGCCATACGTATATGATACTCTCAATGCGCATAACAATCCAGTGCACCAATGTGGCTGTTTGTGTATGTATGTGTATTAGCATTTTATTCCAATAGAAAAATCAAGCTTCTTGTATAAATCAAAATACTCGTTCCTATTCTTCTGTGCAGTATATCTCCTGCTTCCAGCTTGTAGCATATAGTATTTCTATGTTTTTTAAAATATTTTGCCACATCGTCTATCGTTGCCCACTCCCCTAGATGTTTAACCATTTCTTCAGATAAAACCTTATCCAGAGAGGATAGAGTATCAAGTTTTCTGTAAATATACTCTTCGCTATTCACCTGTACCCCCTCTCTTTATTCTTAAACCTCTTTTCTCCAAATTCTTTTTCATTCCCTGCCTCCCAAATTTTTTATTCCATAGCTTCAGTTATTCCCCTTCAAATGTTTTCTCAATATTTTTTCTTCCCCTGTGTGTATTATTTATATCTTTATATTCTTTTATTATCTTCTTAATAAATACTATCTTCTGATGTCTGCAAAAAACCAGCAATGGTTTTACCAGTAATGGTTTCTTCAGTACTGGCTTTCTCAGTAACGGTTTTCTTATCATCGGTTTTTTCTTCTTTTTCAATGTTTTCAGGAGTGAATATTAACCTTTTCCCTTTAAATTTTCCCTTGCTTCTTTCCTCCACCAGTTGTATCAATTTTAACTCCTCAAATATTTTTAATCCTTTAGGTATCCAGGCTTTACTTAATCCACTGTAGTTAGCTATTGTTTCAACATAGCATTTTATATCTCGACCATTAAAATCACTGTAGATTTCAGTGAGAGTCAGATGCAGATTTCTAAACCTGTCAAGTTCCTTTCCCTCATACCGACATCTAAATAATTGCAATACCTTTTCCTCCTGCTGACAAAATGGCTGATTCTCTGTTTTTCCCTTGTTTTCCATCTTTCACTCCTTCAAATTCGTAGTAATATCTACAAACTTTTTTATAGTTATTACTTTTTTTACAATCTTTTTTGTAAGACTTTCTTTATGGTTAAAATTTTCACAAATGATATGGTTCATATATTAGCACAACATTCTATTTTTGTATATATAAGATTTAAAATTTTAAAATAAAGAATAGAATAAAACATATTGCTATCATTTATAATATTTATACTAATCACCCTTATTTCATCAATATTTTTTAAAGGATTTTTTTTAATATTTTTCCATCTTTTGTAAAAAAAAAGTTATTGTTTTTATCTCTTTTCCTAAAGAAATGTATAACTTCTTTTGATACTAAGATTATCTTTAATTTCCCACCGTAAGCAAAAATAACCCACACGGTAAATTTAACTAACGGCTGATGATTTTTTTACTAAAATATTTTTTTATTTATACTAATTTAGTCTATTTATTTTAAATAAAAAAAGCTGTGTAAGTCAGCAGCAAAACTACCAATCTACAACAGCTTTATATAATCTATTTAAAATCCCAACTCTTCATTTACTAATATTACCTTTATTCTTCCAACATGCCTGCTATAACGTGTAATCAGTATCTGACAACATACAGTATCTGGCTTTTTACAATCGTAACAACAACCAGTCTTTTTACATGGAGTATCAATATCAAATCTTTGAGCATTAAGAGGTGCAGCAGTATTTCTAGCACGTGACATTGCATCTTCTACACTTTTTACCACTTTATTCATTCCTATTATCATTATCACATGTTTTGGACCATAACATATAGCTGCTACTCTATTTGAGTTCCCATCTACATTTACCAAAACTCCATCTTCTGAAACAGCATTGGAACTAGCAAGAAAATAGTCACAAAAAAATATATCACGCATAAGTTTTTCAGCTTCTTCTTGCGAAGACCCCTCTTCCCTATCCACAACCTTATACTTGCCATTTTTTATAGCTTCTTTCAATCCTATTTCCTCTATACTTGCTGAGCCTCCCCAACCTACACTGCTTCCTTCTGGTATAAGTTCAAGAGCTTTTTTCAAAGCCTCTTCTTTTGTACCCACAAGAAAAGCTTCCATATTTCTTGAGTTTAAAGCTTTTACCACCTGTTCTCCACGCAAAGAATCTCTCATTTCTTTTACTGTCATAGTATTCCCTCCTTATGTATAAAATGAACCTTATAATAGTTTTATTAATGAGCGTATACATATTAATATCTCTTCATCTTACTAAATACAACTTTTATTCTCCTAGTTATATTATAGCTAAAAAGAAGTATAAAGTATATTCATATATTTTTAAAAAATTTAATATTTTATACTCTTTTTTCTATTATTCTTATTTCAAACTTAATAGTCTGTTTAAAAATAAAATTCATTTTCTTTAAAATTTTTAAAATACGGTAGCATTCTATATTTAGTCAATTTTTAAAAAGATTTTTTTAATAATTTCTTTTTATTTGACTTTTAGATTATTTTAACATTATAATTATTATGTAATCAAATTTTAATTACATAACAACAGGAGGTTTCTAATGACTAAAAAAGAATTTATTAATTTATATTTTACAAAAGGAGAGTTTAAAACTAAAACAGATGCTGAAAGAAAAGCTGCTGCCTTCTTAAATCTTATTGAAGAAGTATTATTAAAAGAAGAAGAAATTACTTTCCTTGGTTTTGGTAAATTTAAAGTTATAGAAAGAGCACCTAAAACTTGTAGAAATCCACAAACTGGTAAAAAAATGAAAATAGAAGCTAAAAAAGTTGTAAAATTTAAACCTAGTAAAACTCTTTCAGAAAAAATCAAATAAAATTATTTTCAAATTTATGGGAAATCCTACTTCTTATTTAAAAATAAGTATGTGTAATGAACGATTCTAGAGTTATGGACAATGAAATAATATCAAAGGAAATAAAAGTAAGTGTTGATGAAATAAAGATTTCTTTAATAAAGAATGTAAATATGAAAGGAGAATATAAATGGATACTGAAGAACACATTGAAAGAGATATTAATAAAATAAGAGAACAGGAAAAAGTTCTAGGGATAAAAGATTGGTTAAAAGTCCTTATAATATTTATGATTCCTATTGTGAATATAGTAATGTGGATTGTCTGGTTAGTTTCAGAAAAGACAAATTTAAACTTAAAAAATTATTTAATAGCAAGCTTAATTCTTATAGGAATATTTCTTTTGTTGTGGATTATTTTGTTCTTTGGAATTTTTGGAGTATTTACAGCAACCCAAATATAAAAATTTTTTCACTTACTTTTTATTAACAATCTATAAAAATAATCTTATTTTATAAAGGCCTAGTACTGCTTAAAGTAGACTGGGCTTTTTTAATTAAAATATTTATATCAAAAACAATTATACTTTTTTAAAATTTTCATCTTCTATATCTTTACATTCTTATTACTTCTCTTCATAAAAAATAAATTTTTCAAACCTTTTCGTATATATTTTCATAATTAAAGTGATTTAAAATTTATATAAAATTATAAAAAAACGTATTATAGATATTCAAGTCTATTTTTTTCAAGAATAAAGGTATTTTTTGGTATATAAAAATTTAAAAAAATGATAATATTATAATATATACTCAAAATATCAACTTTAAGACTAATTATGTCAAAGTAAAGAATAATATTAAAATAAATTGCAAATATTAAAACAAACAAAATATTAACAGTTTTATTGGGAGAGATTTTATGAAAATTAGAAAAATATGGGTTTGGCTCTTTTTTATATTTAATTATTGTAGTTATGCCAATCAGCAGGAATTAAACAGGGAAGAAAGAAGAATACGTGAGGAAGAAATAAGAAAACTGGAAAAAATAGAAGCAAAAGATGAGATTCAATTAAATGAATTAGAAGAAAATATTGAAGCTATTGGAGATGAAATAAGAAATATTGAAATAAATGGTAATACCATTTTAAAAGCTTCAGAAATTGAAATATTGAAGAAAAAGTACATTGGTAAAATAGGTGGAAAGAATATTCTTAATCTTATGAGAGAGCTTGAGAATCTATATTTAGTTAAAGGGTATATTGCAGTAAGAGTAAAAATGGATATGGATAAAGCAGATATACCTGAAGGGAAAATAGCTTTAAAAATTCTGGAAGGGCATATTGAAGAGATAAGATTCAAAGATAAAAGCAAAGGGAAGATTAATATCTTTACATCTTTTCCTACTTCAAAAGGAGATGTGCTAAATATCAATGACCTAGACCAAGGAATAGATAATTTGAACTCTGTATCTTCCAATAATGCCAAGCTTGATATTTTAGCTGGAGAAACTCTTGGTGGCAGTATAATCGAAATTGATAATCAGAGGAGTAAAAAAATATCTGGTGCAATAAATTACAATGATTTAGGACAGAAATCTACAGGAAGAGATAGGCTGAAAACCTCACTTATCTTTGAAGATATTATGGGATTAAATGATTCTTTTACAGGAACATATCAGAAAAAACTTGGAACAAGTACAAAATACAAAGATAATGAAAACTTTTCTTTTTATTACAGAATTCCAATAAAGTATTGGGAATTTTCTGTATCTAAAGATCAATCTGAGTATCTTTCTACAATAAGATCATTTGCTCATACTTATGAATCTACAGGAATTTCAAAGAATATTAATTATTCAGTAAGAAGAATAATCAATAGAAATAGTAACGGGAAAACATCAGTGGGAGTCACTTTAACAAATAAAGAAACTAAAAACTATTTTGATGGAATTAAATTGATAACAAGTTCAAGAAAATTATCAGTATTAAAAGTTGATGTAAATCATAATAGAAGGCTTTTTAATGGAGTTTTTTATGGAAATCTGGCTTATCATGAGGGATTGGATAGATTTGGCGCAGAAAGCGATGAAGAAAAAGGAGAATATTCTCCAAAAGCGCAATTTCAAAAATATACAGCAGACATAAGCTGGTATAGACCATTTAATATAGGAGAGCAAAGATTCTCATATAGAGTTTCCTTAAGTGGACAATATTCAGATGATATCCTTTATTCTTCAGAGAAATTAGGAATAGGTGATGATACTACAATCAGAGGTTTTAAAGAAAATTCAATAATGGGGGATAAAGGCTTTTATATGAGAAATGAGATTGGATATAATTATAAGTTTTTAGAACCATTTATTGCTTATGATTATGGAAGAGTTAAAGATGTATATAAAGATGAGTATTACAAGAAAAATGGCAGTGAAATGAGTGGGGCTTCAATAGGTCTTAGAATGTATTTTAACCATTTTGATATGAGTTTTACATATTCAAAACCTTTAACAGCTCCATCATATATAAAGAAGAATACACATGAAATATATTTTACTATGAGTGTTAAGTTTTAAAATATTAAGGGAGAAAGAAAAATGAAAGGATTAAAAAATATTTTATTAAAAAAACTTATAATCTATAGCTACATTTTTTTAAGTATTTTTACACAGCCGCTTCTTGCAGCAGGTGTAGTTAGAGATCAAAATATGAATCAGCAGATGAATGTAGAGAAAGCACCTAATGGAGTTCCAATAGTAAATATCAATGCTCCAAATAATAATGGAGTATCTCATAACTATTTTAAAGAATACAATGTTGAAAAAGAAGGAATTCTTCTTAATAACAGTGCTAAAGAATTTAACAGAACTCAAATAGGTGGAATAATTCAGGGGAATTCTAATCTCAATGGAAGAGAAGCAAATGTAATCCTTACAGAAGTTACAGGTGTAAATAGAAGCAAAATAGAGGGATATACTGAAATAGTTGGGAAATCTGCTGAATATATCTTAGCAAATCCAAATGGAATATATCTAAATGGAGCAGGATTCATAAATACTCCAAGAGTAATACTTACAACTGGAAAATCTATAACAGATGAGTTAGGAGATTTAAAAGGATTTTCTATAGATGATGGAACAGTAGTAATAGGAAGTCAGGGAATAGATGGAAAAAATGTAAGAATGGTTGATATTATTTCAAGAACAGCAGAACTTAATGGTGCAGTATATGGTGGAGAAGAAGTAAATGTTGTCTTGGGAAGAAATGATTATGACCATCAGACAAAAAAAGTAACACCTAAAGCTGAAAAAACTGGAGAAAAACCAAAAGTGGCTCTAGATGCAAAAGCACTAGGCTCTCTTTATGCTGGAAGAATATATCTTCAAAGTACTGAAAAAGGTGTTGGAGTAAACAGTCAAGGGGAGATGCTTGCTGGAGCTGGAGATTTTGAAGTAGATGTTAATGGAAGGTTAATTCTTAACGATGCCCAGGCTAAAAATGATATAAAAATAAAGGCAGAAAATGTTGAAATTCAAAAGAGAGCAGTTGCAGAAAACAATATCAATATTAATACAAAGGATATAGTAAATACTGGTGCTATAGCAACAAATAAAAATATAAATGTAAAAAGTTCTAATATAGAAAATAAGGGAAGTATATCTTCTAAAAGCATAACTATAGCCAATAAGGAAAAAATAGTAAATACAGGTAAAATATCAGCAGACAGTGTAAAGATTTCTTCTAATGATATGGAGAATAAAGAATTAGCAACTGTTAATGCTGATATAGATTTAACTGGAAATTTAAAGACAGAATCTATGAAAGCTGTTGAAAATCTAAGTATCAAGGGAAAAAATATAGAAAATACAGGTACTATGATTGCTAATAAAAAAGTAAAAATAGAGAGTACTAATCTTTCAAATAAAGGAGATATAAGTGCTGATGAAATAAAAATAAATAATCAAAACAATATTGTGAATGAAAAGAATATAATAGGCTTAACAACTGAGATTGTATCTAGCTCTATAGAGAATAAAGGTTTAATTCAGGGAGATATTCTAGCTTTATCAATAATCAATAATGTTGAAAATAGTGGAAATGTGGCTGGGAAAGAATTATCTTTAAGTATAGGAAACTTAATTAATACAAGTACTATATATGGAGAAAATCAATTAAAAATAAATGCTGCATCTATTGAAAATAATGGTTTGCAAAGTAATATAGGTGGAAAATCATTAACAAATATACACACAGGCACTCTTACAAACACAGGTAAAGTGAGCAGTGAATATCTTACATTAAATATAAACAGCATTTTAACTAATGCTGGAATTTTGTATGCTGAAAATCTAAAAATAAATACTGTTGCCTTAAATAATAACAGTGATATTAATTCTAAAATATCAACAGATATCAGTGCTGACAATTTGACTTCTACAGGAAATATTATTTCTGAAGGAAAATTAAACTTAGAAGGAATTCAAATAAATAATAGTGGAAATATATTAGCAGATAATATAAATATTAAATCTTCAAATTTCTTTAATTCTGGAGAAGTTCAAAGTGATATTTTAAAATTAGATTCTTTAATTTCTATCCTTAATAAGGGTAATTTAGTGAGTAAAGATTTAAATATAAAAAGTAAAAATATTGAAAATACTGGAACAATATATGGAGATTTAAGCTTAGTACTTACATCTGATAAATATATTAATAAAAATTCAGCTATAACTGCTGGAAATATTCTTACTCTTAACAGTATTGTAGAAAATGATGGAAATATATTAGGAGAAAAGGTAACATTTACTGGAACAGAAATAAAGAATACAGGAAATATAACAGGAGAGGATACTCTTCATATTACTTCTGATTTAAATAATACAGGAACTGTTCAGGGAAAAAATCTAGTAAGCATTATTGGAAATATAGATAATAGTCAAAATATAAAGAGTGAAAAAGTATTAAATATATCTGGAAATATAATAAATACTGGATATATCTATGGTGAAAATGCTGATGTAGTAGGAAATATAACTAATAGTGGAGATATTTTATCACTCTCAAATATGAAAATATCAGGAAATATAATCAATAATAAGAATTTAAACAGTGGAGATAAGCTTACTCTATTAAGCAGTAATATTCTTAACAATGATAGAATATCAGCTTTAGCTCTTTCTATAACAGGAGTTAAACTTGTAAATAATGGAATGATAACTGGAGAAAAAGGAATATTTAATATTGATAACATAGAAAATTATGGAACTCTTTATGGAAAAAACACTCTTTCTATTACAGGAAACAATCTTATCAATAATAAGCTTATTCAGGGTTCTAATGATTTGTATATAAGCTCACAAATTATAGAAAATAAAGATAATTTATTTGCAGGAAATAACATTTCTTTGATAGCTATATCTTTAGATAATATCGGAAGAATAATTGGAGATGGAAATTTAACATTTAATACTAGCAATTTATTTACTAACTCTAATCTTATCCAAGGAAACAACATAAAAATAGCTGGTATAGATAACAGTGGAAAAATTGTTGCTAAAGAGGGAATTGAAGCTGTAGAGATTAAAAACAGTGGAACAATTTCAGCTTTAAAAAGTCTTAAGAGCAATAAATTATTAAACTTAATTCTTGGAAAAACTATTTTAGGAGAAAATCTTACTTTAGAAGAAGAACTTTTAAATAAGGGAATCATTTCAGTAAAAGGAGATATAACAGCTAAAAATATATCCAATACTGGAAGTATAGTTTCAGATAAAAATATAGTATTAAAAGAATTAGACAATAGTAGTGGAACTATTGAAGGAAAAAATATTAATATAGTAAATACTGGACTTTTTAATAACCAATCAGGAAAGCTGAAAGTTTTTGATAATGATTCAATACTATATATAAAAGCCCTTGATATCAATAATAATTTGGGTGAAGTTCACGCTCAAGGAACTGCTGATTTAAATATAGCTGGAAATTTAATTCTTACAGGAAGCTATATCGGAAATACTCTTTTAAAAATAACAGCAGATTCTTTGACTTCAAATATTAATCTAGAAAACGGTGGAGATATAGTACTTAATCTGTCTGGAGATTTTCTAAATAATAATAAATTTGCCAGTGGAAAGAATATAACTATAAGTGCAAAAGATTTAGTAAATAATAAGACATTAGGAAGTTTAAGAAATTTTGCTGTTAATCTTTCAGGAAAATTAGATAATTTAGATAGCATGATTCTTGGAAATGGAAATAATATAATAACAACTGCTGGAGATATAAATAACAGCGGATTTTTAACTTCGCAGAATAGTTTGACTATAAACTCAAAGGATTTAATAAATAATGGACAGATAGCTTCTGGAAATATACTTAATTTAAATTCAAATAATATAACAAATAATAATTTTGCCCTTTTATATTCTAAAGAAAATATGGTTATAACAGTAAAAAAAGATATTGTAAATACCAAAGGAGATATATATTCTGGAAATAATATAGAAATAAAAGCTTTAGGTAAAGTACAAAATAATGCAGCAACAATAGAAGCTATAGGAGATATCTATATAGAAGCAGCCCAGATAGAAAACCTTGGAGAAATAACAGGAAGCCATTCTGTTATTGGAAAAGTACCTGCTTCAGCTGTAACTACAAATGTAACTCAGCAGGAAAAAGATAAGATAAAGAATAAATTTTTAAAGTTAATTGCTGAAATGAATGAAGGAAAAAATAATAAGTATGATAAAGCTCATTTTGATTCAATGGAATTAGAATGGATAGATAAAATAGAAAGTAATTATACAAGTAAAATGGCATATATTTCATCTGGAAAAAATATTACTTTGAAAACTACTGGAGATGTAATAAATAGAGAAAGTAATATTTTAGCAAATAAAGATGTAAATATATCTGCTGTTAACTTAAAAAATGAAAATTTTGTAGTAGATATTACTACTAATTCTCAATGGAAAGCCAAATATTATACATATGTTTGGGAAGAAGGTGGTAGTGGAAATAATGATAATAATGGAACTGCTGGAGGTCATTGGACAAAAATATATCATAAAGATTTAAAACTGACAGAACCATTTATTCAAAAAATGGGAACAGATAAAGCTACAAAAATATCAGCAGGAAATAAGATAAATATATCTGCTGTTCAGGTAGGAAATGGAGTACAATCAAGGGATTCAAATACAGTGAATTCTAAAAATGTAAATGTAGGGCAGGTAATATTAAACAGCAGTAATGTTGGAAAAACTGGAACTATTAATACAGAAAACTATATTACAATTCCTGAAGGGGATAAAGGATTGTTTGTTGTAAATAAAGATTTAGTGAATTCAGCTAGAGTATCTATAATAGATAAGGATAATAAAGTTGATAAGATTATTAGTGATTCAGAGTTTAAAGAAAAAATAGCTGTAGGAAATGGAGAGTTGGTATTTAATAACAATTCAATTTCAAATGATAAAGCTCCAGGTTTTTCATATTTGATAGAATCAAATGTTAAATTTACAGATATGGGATATTACATGGGTTCTGACTATTTCTTTGGAAAAATAGGTTTTAACCCTGAGAAAAATATAAGACTTCTTGGAGATGCTTTTTATGAATCAAGAGTGGTAAACAGAGCTATTCTTGAAAGTACAGGAAAGAGATATCTAAATGGAGTAGCAAATGAAAAAGAGCAGATGCAGATATTATTAGATAATTCCATAAAAGCTATGGAAGATTTTAATCTGTCTATTGGAACAGCTCTTACAAAGGAACAGATAAATAATCTTAAAAGTGATATTATATGGTATGTTGAAGAAGAAGTCAATGGTGTAAATGTTCTTGTCCCTAAAGTATATCTATCTAAAGAAACTCTTGCATCATTGGGTAATAATCAAACTGGAATGATGGCAGGGAATGGAATAAATATATCAGCTGTTGAGGTTAATAATACAGGAAACATAAAATCTAGTGGAAGCATTACTATAAATGCAGAGAAAATTTTGAATAAATCTGTATTAGGTGATTTCAAAGCATTGATTGCAGGAAATGATATAGAAATAGTTTCTGTAAATGATATCAAGAATATAGGAGCTGAAATATCAGCAGATAATAATATATCTTTAGAATCTATAAAGGGAAGTATATGGAATAAGAGTACTTTAAGAGAAAATACAAATTTAAATGGAATAGTAATCAGTAATTTTGAAGATAGTGGAGAAATAAAAGCAGGAAATGATATTATAATATCAGCAAATAATAATTTTGTAAATAGTGCTGGGGCTCTTAAAGCAAATAATAATATAGCTGTTTCATCAAATGATATAGTTTTGGATACTATTCAATTAAATAACAGTACAAATAAGAAAAATTACCAAAAAGAAACTATAGAAAATGTAGGAGGGCATATATCTAGTAATAATGTTACCCTAACAGCAGATAATAATATAGAAATAAAAGGATCTGTTGTAAAAGGAATAAATGGAGTTGCTCTTTCAGGAAATGAAATAAAAATAGAGAGTGCCGAAAACTACTCCTATGAAAAAGACGGAAGTGGAAAAAATTATACTATAAAAGAAAAAGTAAATAATATAGGAAGTACAGTAACAGGAGAAAATATTTCTATTTCAGCAGATAAAAATATTAATATAAAAGGTTCAGATGTAATTGCTGACAGTGAACTTAGATTAAAAGCTGGAGAAGATGTAAATCTTACAGCTTCAATAGACAGTGACTATTATGAACATCAAGAAAGTAAAAAGAAAAGTTTTGGAAGAGGAAAATCAAAAACAGAAGTAAAATATAGTACTTCTCATAATGGAACTAATCTCATTGGAGAAAATGTAAGTATAGAAAGTGGTAAGAATACAGTTACAATTGGAAGTAATATTCAAGCTGGACCTGAAGGAAGCGCTGTAATAAATGCAGGAGGAGATATTGTACAAGGCTCTGTAAAAGATATAAACTACAGCTATAAGAAAACTACTAAAACAGGTTTTCTGGGACTTACAGGAAGTTCAAAATCTACTGAACAGTATAAGGAAGAAGCTGTAAAATCAAATACAATATCAGGAATAGGTGGAACAAGCTATGATGCAGGAAATGGAATTCTTTTAGAAGGAGTAACAGTTGTATCAACTGGAAATATAACTTTAAAAGGAAAGGAAGTATCTATCAACCCTGTAGAAACAGAAGCATATCAAGAAGAAATTAAAAAGAAAAAAGGATTCAGCAGCTCATTTAGTGGAGGAACTGCTAGTTTTTCATATGGAAAATCAAAAGATGAGATAAAAACTACACAGAGTACTAATACAGCCTCTACAATAGTATCTCAAGGAAAGGTAGATATAGAAGCCACAGAAGGAAAAGCTGTATTAAAATCAGTGGATATCTATGGAGAAATAGGAATAGATATTAAAGGTCATGAAGGGGTAGAATTAATTGTTGCAAAAGATAAGACAACAGTAGATGAAAAACATAAATCAAGCAGTATAGGAATTTCAGCAGGAGTAGCTAGCTCAATAAAAACTACAATAGATAATGTAAGAGATATAGATAAGCTTACAGACTTCGGTGGAAACAGTTATGATATAGCAAATACAGCATCAGATTTAGTAGGTGCTATTAAAGAAGGGGCAGAAGCATTTTCAAAAATAAAAAACGATGGACAGCAAGAAAATAATAGTTCTCCTGAAGGAATGAAAGTAATTTCAACAGATATCAATAGCTATATAACTGTAAATGCTGGAGTAAATAAGAGTAAATCTGAATATCATTCTTCAAGTGAATCAACAGTAAAAAATAAGCTTGAATCTAAAGGAGATATAAATATCAGCTCTGGTACTGGAAGTGTGATAATAGAAGGAACAGATATAAAGACAGAAAAAGATTTAAATCTATCAGCTTCTAAAGATGTTGTGGTAAAATCTAGTAAAGATGAATATTCATCATCAAGTAGTTCTTCTTCTAAAGGTCTGAATGCAGATTTAACAGTTTCAACTAACCCTGAAACTTCTCTATTGGGAAGTGTAACGGCTTCTCAAAGTAAAGGAAAAGGAAATAGTGAAGGAACTATAAATGTGAACTCTAAATTTGAAGTAGGAGGAACACATAAAGTAGAAGCTGGAGAAAAAGTAATATATGAAGGAGCCAATGTAGAAGCTGGAAGAGTGAAAATAAAAGGAGAGGAAGTAATAATTGCCTCTTCAAAAGATACTGAGAAGTCAAGCAGTAAAAATAGCAGTAGTAGTATAAAGGTATCTCAAACTCCTGTTGGAGTTACTGGTGAATTAAATTTAAGCCAGAATAAAAGCAATGGAAAAAAAGAGTGGGTAAGTAACCAGACTACTATAATTGCAAAAGAAGGAGGGATAATTGAAAGTAAAGATTTTACTAACAGTGGAGCAATAATAGGTTCTGAAAATGAAGAAAATAAACTGATAGTAAAAGCGAAAAATATAACAGTAGAACATTTAAAAGATAAAGATACAAATAGAGTAAGTGGTGGAGGAATCAACATAAAAGGAACAGGAGTTCCAAACTTATCAATAGTAACAGGAGGGCAGGATAAGAGGCAAGATACAAATGCAACAGCAGTAAATACAGACTTTATAGTAAAAGGAGATAATAAAACTGCTGAAGAGCTAGGATTTAATACAGACTTGGATAAAGCGCAAGTTATAACAAAAGATGAAGATAAAGTATTAGATGCAGAACTTCATACAGATCTATTAAATAAATCTGAAAGAGAAAAGATAGCAGACTTAGGAGTAAACTTATCAGAAATAATTCAATCAATAGTAAATTCTGATTCAGGAGGAGTTCTTAACACATATAAAGCACATAAGTATGGACGTTTACTTGAAGCACATATAAATAAAGATCTAAGGTATAAAGAACTACTAGGAGACCCTAATATATCAATAGAAGATAAACAAAGAGTATTAAATGCAGCAGTGAATACATTTCTTACTAGTAGAGGTTATAAAGGACCGAAAGTAGATGTTCTAATAGGAGAAGAAAGCCTTTCAACAAGAGGAAAAATAGTTATAAGTAAAGAAAAACTTAATGGATTATCTTTCTTAGAAGATCTTGGACATGAATTAGGACATCTGGTATCATATGATGATGGAAATGAAGATACAGCCAAGATAGTAGAAGGTAAAATGGGAACTTTAGAAGAAACAGATACCCAAGGAAAATATAATGACTACTTAGAAATTTTGAAAGAAGAGTATAAGAATTTAAAAACAGAAGAAGAAACAAAAGAATGGCTTGCAACTATTCCTGATAATGAGAAAGAATATATAAATGGAAAAAGAGTATTAGCTGGAGGAGCTGGAGTTATAGTTTCAGGAGGAAGAATATATGTAGGGGTAACAACAGCTAGTGCTGGAATTGCTTTGTTGCAGACACCATTTGCTCCTGCGGGAGGGGTATTAACATTAGGAGGAAGTGGAGAAGCTATATTTGGTTTAAATGATTTTTCTGTAGGAGTTCAAGATATTTATTATGGTTTAATAGAAAGCAATAAAGAAAGCTATAATTTTCTTGAAAGTAATCTTGATAAAGTTTTGGGTAGAGAAACATATGATTTTTTTAATTATATTTCAGGAAATTCTACACTTTACGTAAGTGAAGTAAAAAAGACATATTACGATAAAAATATTCTTTTAAAATATAAAGACATAGGAAATGGCTATCTCTTAACTAAGACTGAAGATGGAACAATGAAAGTTATAGGGCCTAAAGGTGGTGAATATAAAGCTGTAGGCTATGATAGAGAAGGAAGAACAATATTTAAAAATAATAAAGAACATTATATTTTTAAAGGAGGAGAAAAAATAAAAGTAACACCTCCTAGTTTAGGTGGGGAGTTAGACATTGGACTGAAAAGAAGTTATATATGGAAGAGTACAAAAGATAAACTTTATTCAGAGTATGACTTAAAAAATGGAGCATATTATCATAAAGTTACTGGGGAGAAAATAGAATTACCTATAAATATTGGACATGAAAAAGGATTTGAAAATTGGAGAATTATAAAAGAAGGGAATTTAAGAAACATAGACCAAAAAACTATGGACAAATTTGTTAATACATCTGGAATTTTAAAATTGGAAAATGAATATATAAATAAAAGTCATATAAATGAACTAAATAAAACATTTGAATCTAAAGATTTAATTAATAAGTTAGAAGAATTTTTAGAGAATCTAAAAACAGAAGGAGAATAAAATGAGTTCAAAAATTTTGAAATGGGAACTAGAAAATTTTTTAAAAAATAATAAAAAAGATTTCAAAAAAGATGAAGAAGTAGAAATGGAAGCGTATAGAGCTTTAAAAAATATGGATTTAGAAAGAGCTGATGAACTTTTTTCAAGTAAAGTAAACATACAAAGAATAACTAAAAATGAAAAATGGAATTGGCTACACCAATTGTTAATGTCCATTGAAGCTCCTCCTAGTAAGTCAGTGAAGTATTTAATTGATAAAGGAGTACCAATTAATGCTATAGATTGCTTTGGAATGACACCACTACATTATGCAATGAGAAAATATAAAGACTATGAAATAGCAAAACTTCTTTTAGAGGGAGGGGCAGATCCTAATCTTCCAGATGGAAATGGCACTCTTATACCTTTTAGAGCAGCTTGTGGACAACCATTTGATAAAAAGATGGTTGATTTATTTTTACAGTATGGGGGAGATCCTTATGTAGAAGATAAATATGGAGAAAAGTGGTTGGAAGTTTTAAACAAAACTTTAAATGATTTGGAAGGATGGACCCCAGTTAGAATATATCTTAATGAATACGTAGAAAAATTAAAAGTAGAAGGAAAACTGCCTTCTAAACCAAAAAAGAAAGAAATTCTAACAGATAAATCTCTGCATGATGGAAAATCAGAAATTATAGTTAAAATATCAGATGATTGGCTAGAGCAATACAAAGAATTATGGGAACTATTGGTTCCAAAACAAGGAAAAGCCTCAACAGTTCAAGGAGAAGTAATTAGAATTTGTGGGAAGTTAGAACATGAGATTTTAGATAATGGAAGAATAAACTGGGACAATGATTTTGAATTGATGTGCAAAGAGCTGAGAAAATATTTACTTACACGTGGAAATCTACTATCTGAAGAAGAAAATCAAAAGATAAAAAATATTATTTTGAAAATAAAAAAAGATACAGTAAAAGAAAAAGATTTTGATAAATTAACAGAACTTTGTACAAAATGGATTTTATTAAATAGAACACCAATAGAGCTCAGAAAAGTTCCATATAATAGGTAAAATTAATATTTTAAAGGTAGCCTAATTAATTTAGGGTTATCCATTAAGAAATTAATAAAATATAGCTTTTAAACTGATAGTAAAAGCTGAAAATATAACAGTAGAACATTTAAAAGATAAAGATACAAATAAAATAAATATGGAGGAAATTTATGAAAAAAATAGTATTAATTTTTATTGGAATGATTTTAACAATTTTCTTTTCTGCTTGTTCATCAGCTGTAACTAGAGAAAGTAAAAAGAATGCTCTAGAACTACGAAATTCAATTGAACAAATTATAATAATTGGAAAAACAACAGAATTTGAAGTTTCTGACCTACTTGGAAATCCAACGGTTCAAGTATTGCGAGGAGATGGAATACTAAGAATGGCATATTATTCTGGAAACTTTTATCATAAAAATATTGAAAGTAACAAAAAAATTCTTGAGAAATATATTCCAAGCAAATTATTAAATGATGAAAAATCTCTAGAAAAAGTTGTCCTAGGGATATATTTAAAAAGAGATGATAGCAAAAACGAAAGAATTGTTTATAAAATAACAGCTGAAGTGTTGAGATACTAAGGAGGTTGAGAGTATGAAAATATTAAAAATAATAACTATCTTATTTTGTTTTTTATTACAAATAAGTTGTGGACCTACCAAGACTGGAACAATAGCTGATATTAATTACTCTCCTAACTTTTTTAACTTTGATACTAAAATTCCAGTAGAAGATGGAAAAATAGTGAAATTTCCTATAAGAACCAACGAAAGAAGAATAAATTCAATTAAAGAAGCTGAAAGTAGATATATAAAAAATGGAAGTGCTTATTTTATTCAAAATAGTGAATTTCAAAAAACTGGAAGTGTTTTGAAAAAATCTGAAATAACTGGTAGAGAAAAGATGATAGATCAATTTGAAATAGTCCAACAAGGATATATTCTTAAATATATTTTTAATGTAGATAAGGAAATTGTATCAAAAATAGATAAAGTAACAATTGAATTGCTCAATGCTAATAAAGTATTGGAAGTAGTCGCTGAATATTTTCCTAAAACCAAATTAAGTATTCCTGAAGGAAGTTATGCTATACTTTCTAAAGGATATTTCAGTGGTGAGTCAAAAATTATAATAAATAAAGGTGATTATATAAAAGGAGATAGAAAGTATTTATATATATTTAAAATAACTTTAGAAAGCAAAGATGAAAAATTAGATGAGGTTTATGGAGCTTTTTTCTCTCACTTCCATGATAAAAATTATAAATATGTTCAAGGACATATTTAATTATATATGATTAGACAAAAAAATCATAAAAGCAAAAAATATTGTAATTAAGCTTAATATTTTATAGTTTATTAAAAATAATACAGTGCAATAAAAAAATATCAATGTTTTATGAGTAGCCTAAATTTTTTTAGGCTACTCATTAAGATGCTAAAATAATAACTTCTATGATAAAGTATTATTATATGATAAAAAATATTAGTAATCGCAATAATAAGCAGAATTTTTCACACTCTCTTTTTCAATTCTGCAATATAAATCTTTGAATTCATTTTACTTGTTATAGTTAGTGCTTTGTCAGCATCATTCTTTGATAAAATAAATCTCCTAGCTGTTATATCTTTTCCAATATGTAGTTCTACATTTGGTTTAGAGCTGATTGAATCTATATGAATCGTATTTATTTCACTCCAGTTCCATATATTATGAAACTGAAATCCACAAATAGTATAAATAATATCCACACCTTCTTGTGAAATTATATGTTTTCTTTCAGAAAAAGTAACAAGAATCATGATAATTCCAAATGGAAGGTAAAAAAAATTATTATTTACAGCTGAGTTATAAATAGTATAAATACCAAAAATTATAATTCCAATTTTTACCCATAATTTTCTTTCTGGCATGATACCATAACATTTCATAATATTCCCCTCTCAATAATATTAGCTAATTTTCTCTTGTAACCCATTATAATTCTCAGTATTTCTTATCTTTGCTAAAGCTTTCATAGCCTTTTCATATGCTTCATCAGGTGCACCAGCAGGTCCACGACCTTTTTTTAGTTTACCAAACATATTAGTTCTTGAACCATCAGCATATAAAATATTTCCACCCCAGCTTAAAGTAAGAATAGCATAAATAGGATTTATTATATTCATAAAGCAATATGGTAAATATGAAAGTGTTGGAACTCCAAGTACTGCTGCATGATATGCTCCACAAGATGACCAAGGAATAAGAGGTGACCATAAAGTTCCACCATCTTCCAATGTTCTTGAAAGCATATTTCTACCAAGTCCCATTTCATCGAAATTATCTTTATACATTGATGCAGGAATTATTAATCCTAAATACTGGTCACACATAGTTGTAATGCAAAACATTGAAGTTGCAATTGTAACAACAACTAATTGGAATGGAGTTCTAACTTTCTTTATTAATCCACCAAGAAGTGATTCTACTGAACCTATCTTTTGCAGTATTCCACCAAAAGCAACAGCTACTATTACAAGATTGTTAGTCCAAAGCATGCTATCCATACCACCTCTATTTACAAGCTTTGTGAATAGTGCATTTCCTGATTCAGCTTCATAACCATAGTGTAGCATTTTGATGCAGTCAGCAATTCCAGCTCCTTGGAAAATTAAAGCAAATGCACACCCAATCAATGAAAGTAATACTACTGAAGGAATAGCTGGCATCTTTATTACAGCTACTACTATAATCAGTAAAATAGGAATAAGAAGAATTGGACTCATATATGCATAATGCTCTATTATTGCATCTGATAGCTCATTTGCAAGTGTAGGATCATAAGTTTCAACTTTTGAAAATGAGAAAAATGCAAATATAATTGTTGCTATAATTAAACTTGGTAAAGTTGTAGTTACCATAGCAGCCACATGGTCAAAAAGTCCAGTTTGTGCAGAACCAGCAGCTAGATTTGTTGAGTCTGAAAGTGGCGAAAATTTATCCCCACAGCATGCTCCTGAAAGAATAGCCCCTGCAATAAGTGCTGGATTTAGCCCCATTGTTGTTCCTATAGCCATAAATGCAATACCAAGAGTTGCTGATACAGTCCAAGCTGATCCAAGTGCAATTCCTACAACTGCACAAAGAAGTGTTACAAATGGAAGAAATATAGCTGGTGTAAATAATTTAAGTCCATAGTATACTACAGCTGGAATAGTCCCACATGCAGTAAATGAACCTATTAAACACCCTACAAGAAGAATAATTATTATTGCTTCAAGTGATTGATTGATAGCTTCAAGACCTGAGGCAAGCATTTCTTTGTAATTATATCCACACAACTTTCCAATAATCATAGCAACTCCACATGAAAGAGTTACAGGAATATGAGGATCAAGACCCCAACCAAGTGCATAATTTGTAATCATTATTGTCAGAAGAAAAATAATTGGAATAGCAGCTTCCACTTTATTAGGCAATCTGACTATTTTGTTCTTTTCACTCATCAAAACACCTCCAAAATATTATAATATATAAAGTTATAATTCAGTATAACAATATCTCCGTCAAGGAAGTGTCAATAAGTACAAATTTTTTTATATTTATTTTTAACTATTTATTTTGATATTTATCCATTTCTATAAAAGCATTAACTTCTTTTCCCCAAGAATATTGAGCCATATATTCTCCATGGTAGAGCTTTCTCCCCTCTACAATATTTTCTCCCCATTTAAAATAATCACACTGAATATATTCTAGGTTTGAAAGTCCAATTTGCCCCCTTTCACTATATATTATTTTTCCACACCCCAGATTATTCAACACATCTTGCAAATCTTTTTTTAACATTCTATAGTAAGAATCATGTCCCTCTTCTTCCCATAGATTTACAATTATTTCTTTTGAAGTACATCTTGCCCCTTTCCTATGAACAAGATATGCCAAAAGCTCCTTTGTCTTGTCAAATTTAAATTTTACAGGTTTTCCATCTATAAGTATATCAAAATTTCCAAAGCAAGTTATCTGTATTCTCTTTTTTTCTTCCTCTCCTAGACCTTCAGGTACAGAATATCTAAGATTTTCAAGTGCATGGCGTATCTGCTCTACATTCGCTGGTTTCATTATGTAATCACTGGCATCTACTTTAAAAGCCTCTCCCATATAATCTGAGTAGCCAGTCACAAATATAAAGTTAGTCTTCGGATACAATTTTTTAAGCTTATTTGCAAACTCTATACCATTTAATCCCGGCATTTGTATATCAATAAAACAAACATGAAACTGCTGTTCAGCAAGTTCAAGAGATTTAAGAGGATTAATTTCTGTTACAACTTCTGCTTTTTCATCAACTTCACATATTAATGCTGCAAGATATTCTGCTGCAAGTATCTCATCGTCCAATACTAAATATTTCACGTCTTTTTCCACTCTCCAATCTTATACCTTTTCTTTCTCCTGGTATAATAATTTTTACAATTGTTCCAATTCCTATAAAACTTGTAATTTCAAGTTCTGCCTTAACAATATTTTTTAGCCTTTCTTTTACATTATGTATACCTACATGTGATTTTCCATCACTTAATACCTTTTCTATCTCAAAACCTATTCCATTATCTGAAATTGTTATTATATGATCTCTGCCTTTCTTTTCTGTAGAGATTTTTATGGTTCCCCCTTCAAGCTTATTGCATATTCCATGCTTGACTGCATTTTCTACAATTGGCTGCAATGTAAGAGTCGGCATATTAAAATCATCTGATTTTATATCATATTCCACATTTACCCTATCTCCAAATCTAAGTTTTTCTATATCAAGATATACATTTGTATGCTCTAGTTCTTTAGAAAAAAGCTGTGTGTCATTTTCACCCATGTTATACATATTTTCTCTAAGATACCCAGAAAATTTTATAGTGGTTTCCTCTGCAAGTTTTGGATTTGCTCGACAAAGAGCAGTGATAGTATTTAATGTATTATATAAGAAATGGGGCTGTATTTGTGAAAGCATCAATGACATTCTTTGCTCTCTTATTTTTATTTCTTTTTCCTCATTTACTCGCTGAGATATACGTACATGTATTACAAGATAATAAAATAAAAAAGCTACAGCATACGTTTCATTAAATATCCCTGGTCTTACACCTATTGATTCCATAATATTTGCAGTCATCAGCCATGCTATACAAAAGAAAGCCTGAAGATGATTTACATCTGTGTTCTTATAAAATTTAAGATTCAATACAAGAAGGAAGATAATCCAATATACCCAATTTGTAACAATAAAAGCATATCCCCAAAGTCCTAGTTCGATATTTCCCTCAACTCCAAAATAAAATACTTTATTTTTCAAAAATGCATAACAATAAAAAAAGAAATTTATTATTACAGGGATATATATTAATTTATTTTTAGGCTCCACTATATTAATAACTATAGCCATAACTAAAGGTTTCAATGAATAATAAATTATCCCTATTATTATGAAAGACAATCCTATCATAGCTTGATCTTTAAGATAATTCATATAAAACTCTGCTATAGATAAAATTAAAAGCAGAGTCATATTTATAACCATTCGCTTTTTTATAAATATATCCACTGCTGATTTCATAGAAACAACAAAATATGTTCCCACTACCATTGCAATAAGTGTATAATTTTCAACAAGATAATTTTGCAAATACATCTCTTTCATATAATTCACCTCTTACTCTATATCATTGCTATATTTTTAAATATCAACATATCAATTTTTTAAATATAACTTCCTTAAAAGATTGGTAAGTTATATACATATATTATCCTATTTTAACAAAAACTGCTAATATTAAAAAAAATTAATAACAAGAAATATTAAAGTTTTTAACATTATATCTATACTAATATAAATATTTTTTCAACTCTTTCTTCTTAATTTTTTATATCTCAACTATATTATGATAAAATCTGATTTCAATATATTATATAGAACAAAGAGATTCCTATGAGTCTTTAAAGTAAAAATATTACAAAAAATAAAAAAAACTGCCTTTTTTAGACAGTTTGATTACTTATTGGTGGCTGGGCTGGCTGGATTCGAACCAGCGCATGACGGAGTCAAAGTCCGTTGCCTTACCGCTTGGCGACAGCCCAACAACAGTATAATAGTATCAAATTTATCTTTGTTTGTCAATAAAATTTTTGAAAAAATCTGATTTTTTTTGTTTTGGGCTAGTTTTATCCTGTTTAACTCTATGCTACTATTTTATTTTTATAAAAAAAGATATGGTCTATGTATCTAAAAAACTCTTAGAAAAATGAAAATATCAGGAGGTATGCTTTCAGTTCCCACTTAAAATCACTTTGTAATTTTTGAAGTTAGAGTTTCTTTCTTGAACTGAATCTAGTAAATTTTTAAATGAAATAAAAGTAACATTATATTAGATATCTTTTCATTTCTACAAGGATTCATAAGGAATATCATTTTTCTACTTGATAAAATAATTGAATAAAGTAAAAAAAAACAATCTGAAACCCTTTAAGATTTCAGATTGTTTTTATCCCCAGATATTTTTACCTACTATTCTACAGCTGCTACAACTTCTTCTTCCAGACCCATTTCATTATATTTAGCTATAACTGAATCAGTTATATCTTTTCTTAGTTCTGGAGTAATTGGGTGGACAATATCTTTATATTCCCCATCAGGCATTTTTCTTGATGGCATAGCCACAAACATTCCTTTTTGCCCATCGATTATTTTTAGACCATGGATAACAAAGCATTCATCGAATGTTACATCAGCATAAGCCTTTAATTTCAACTCATTCTCATTCTTTACTGTCCTTAGTCTAACATCTGTGATTTTCATAATTAATGCACCTTCCCTTATTTTAGTATCATCTATAAAGAACTGCAAAAATGTACTTCACAGTTTTTAAAATGCTCTTTTAATGTTTTATACATATTCTCAGCTTCTTCTTTATCTACAAAAGTATAATATGCACTTCCACTTCCTGACATAAAAAATTTCATATTATTAATTTCTACTAATTTTTTTCTAAAATTGATTATATTATTATCCTCAAGAAGAAGTCCCTGTTCCAAATGATTCTCTATGCTTTCTTCTACCATAGATATTTTATTTTCTTTCATTCCCAGAATTATTTTATTTATATCTGCATCTTTTTTATTATTGAGCATATACATATTTTTATATGCTTTTCCTGTAGAAACTCCAAAATCTGGTTTTATAATTATTATCAAATTTTCCAGATTATTTTCTATTATCTCTATATTTTCTCCTATACCAGTAACTCTAGCAGATTTGTTTATGAGAAAAAATGGAATATCTGCTCCTATACTTTTTCCTATTTCTATAAGTTTTTCAACTGCAAAATAATTCCCATGAAATTCATTTAAAAGTTTAAGTAAAAATGCTCCATTAGAACTTCCTCCACCAAGTCCAGCTTGATGAGGTATCCTTTTTTCAAGATATATATTTACTTTTTTTCTTTCAATACCACTTTCATCATAAAATTTATCATATATTTTATATAAAATATTTTCTTTTCCAGTTGGTATATCTTTCTTATTAGTTTCTATAGTAAGTTTTCCGGAAATATCTTCTATTTCTCCACTAATTTTATCACTTAAATTGATAGGTACCATTACCATATCTAGAAAATGATAGCCATCTTCTCGTTTTCCTGTTATATTTAATCCTATATTTATCTTTCCATTGGAATTCAAAGAAAATTTCACTAAAAAATATCCTCCTCGCTGTCCAAATCTATTTTTATTCCTCTGCTGTCTAATACTTTTATAAGTTCAGAAGTCTTTTCTTTAGCTACATTCCCAGCAGGAACTTCCAATATTTCAAATTTAAAATATTTATTAAAATATTCTAATTCTAAAATCTGTCCTACTTTCACCTCTGTACTGGCCTTTGCTACTTTTCCATTAAGTTTAGCTTTTCCTCCATCTACAACTACTTTGGCAATAGGTCTTCTCTTTATTATCCTGCTCACTTTTAAAAATTTATCTAATCTCATAATATTACGTTTAAACCTCCTGTCTTATTATTTATATATACTATATTTTTTTCAGTTGTCAATGCTTATTTTTTGCTTCATTCCAAAATTTTTCCATAATATCTAATGAAGAACTTGTTAAATCGCAGTGCTTTTCTACATATCTAAACCTTGTATCAAATTTTTTTATTGTTTTTTCTAAAGCATCTGTTGAATTTATCTTTAAAAATCTTGAAAGATTTACTATAGAAAAAAGTAAATCTCCTAGCTCTTCCTTCATATTTTCAGAATCATTGTTATTTATAACCTGCTTTAGTTCATTTAATTCCTCTTCCACCTTGGCTATAACATCTTTAGTATCAGTCCAGTCAAATCCTACTTTAGCAGCTTTTTTTTGTATTTTTTCTGCCTTAGCCAAAGATGGAAGATATATTGGAATACCATCTAATACTGATTCTCTTTTTTCATGCTCCTTCTCAGTTTTCTTTATTTCTTCCCAATTTACTAACACTTCATCAGAAGTTATTGTATCATTTTTTTCTTTAAATACATGAGGGTGCCTTCTTATCATTTTTTCGTTTATCCCTCTTGCAACATCTTCTATTGTAAATTTCCCTTCATCTGCACATATATCAGCCTGAAATACTATATTCATCAAAAGATCACCTAATTCACCTTTCAGCTCATTTCCACCTTCGTCCATTGCTTCCAGAACTTCACAAGTTTCTTCCATCAAACATGGTTTTAGAGTTTCAAGAGTCTGCTCTCTATCCCATGGACACCCTCCTTCTCCTCTCAATCTTTTTATTATTTCTACAAGTCTGTCAAACTCTTTCATTTTTACATCGCTCCCTCATATTCATTGAAAAATCTATCAATATTTCCTTTATAGAATACTCCTTCTTCTTTACTCAAATATTTTAAATTCCCCATTTTCATCATTTGAGATATTTTTTCTATATTAACTTTTTCGCTCAAAAATCTTATGAAAAACCCCTCTTCCTCTTGTCTGATTACTGAGATTCCAAATTCTTTTGCTTTTAGCTTAATTCTTATATAATAGAAGAGATTGATAACTTCCCTTGGAGGATTTCCAAATCTATCCCTTACTTCATTCTCTAATTCCTTTAACTCCTCTTGAGTTTTCAATTCTGCTGCTCTTCTGTAGATAACTATTTTTTCATCTTTTTCAATATATTCATCTGGAATAAAGGCAGGCATATTAATTTTTATCTCCATTTCCATCTCTTCTTCTGGAGCATTTCCTTTTATACGCTGTATTTCTTCATTTAACATCTTAATATAGAGATTATAGCCAAATGTTTCAAGAGCACCATGTTGTCTATCTCCTAATATTTCCCCAGCTCCTCTTATTCTCATATCTTCAAGTGATAACTGGAATCCTCCACCTGAATCTCCAAGATTTTTTATAGATTCCTCTCTTTCTTTAGCTTTTTTAGTCTGATATTCTTTAGTAAGAAGATAACAGTAGCCCTTTCTTCTTCCCCTACCTATACGTCCTCTTAACTGATATATTTGGGAAAGTCCAAGCTTTTCTACTCCATCAATTATCATAGTATTAGCATTTTCTATATCAATACCATTTTCAACTATAGTAGTAGAAACGAGCATATCTATATCACCATTTTCAAAATCTTTTATCTTATTTTTTATCTCTTTTGGCAACATTTGACCATGTATATAGTCTAATTTTAAATAACTTGGAAGAATTTTTCTAAGTTCATTAGTTTTCTTTTCTATATTTTTTACAGAATTAAATATATAGAAAACCTGACCTTCCCTTGCTATTTCACTCATAATTATCTCTTTAATTTTTTTATCATCTTTTTCTATAAACACTGTTTCAATAGGCTTTCTTCCCTCTGGAGGAGTGTCTATTACAGATAAATCTCTTATTCCCAGCAATGAAAGATTTAATGTTCTTGGAATTGGTGTAGCTGTAAGAGTTATCATATCTATTTTGTTTTTTAATTTCTTTAACTGTTCCTTGGCTTTCACTCCAAATTTTTGTTCCTCATCTATTACTACAAGTCCCAAGTCTTTAAATTTTACATCTGATGATAAAATTCTGTGAGTTCCTATTACTATATCAACAGTTCCAGCAGCTATTTTATTTAATACTTCTTTCTGTTCTTTTTCACTTTTTAATCTACTTAGTATCTCAATATTTACAGGATAATTTTTAAATCTTTCTGTAAACCTCTCATAGTGCTGTTGGGCAAGAACTGTTGTAGGTACCATTACAACTACCTGTTTTCCATCAATAGAAGCTTTAAAAGCTGCTCTTAAAGCTATTTCAGTTTTTCCATAACCTACATCTCCACAGATTACTCTGTCCATTATTCTGTCAGACTCCATATCTCTTTTTACATCTTCTATGGCTTTCATTTGAGATGCTGTTTCCTTATATGGAAAACTTTCCTCAAATTCCTCTTGCCAGACTGTATCATGAGAAAAAGCATATCCCTTTTCAAAGGCTCTCTTTGCTTGTATTTCAATAATTTCTTTAGCAAAGATTATCATTTCCTCTTCCAATTTCTGTCTTTTTCTTTTGAATCCTCTTCTTCCAAGTTGATATATGTCAGGTACTACCCCAGGAGTAGATACATATTTTTCAATCTTATTTATTCCTTCAACAGGGACAAAAAGTTTATCTTCATCAGCATACTTTATCTTTAAATAATCCTGTCCATTCATAGTTTCTATCCCTTGATAGATACCTACTCCATAATTTTCATGAATTATAAAGTCATTTTCTCTGATTTGAGATACATCTTTATATTTTAAATTTACCTTTTCCTTTGCTTCTCTCTTTACTTTGATTCCTTTTAGTTCTCTGTCAGTGAGTATAAGCCTGCCTTTTTCTCTATATCCTTCATAATGAGGATATCTCTCTATCTCAATATTATAGTTTTCAAATATCTCCTTATATCTCTTTTCTTCCTCTGACATTAAAAGAATCTTTTCTTTTTCACTCAATTTTTTGATATACTCGTAATCCTCAAACTTTTTTATTTCTTCCTCTGAAAATCTTTTTATTTCTATCTCTTCAGCAGTTTCAATCATTTTATAAAATCTTCTTCTAAATTTTTCTTCTTCATCTCTTTCTCTGAGTATAATTTCTTCCAGTTTATATCTCAGTAGTTCATTATTCTCAAAATATTTCTTTAAACCTTTTATTTTATTTTTTTCAATCAATTCAGAAAAAGATAATTTCTCATCTTTATTATTGTTTATATACACATTGATATTATCAAGATTTTCAATACTCTTTTGAGTTTCAATATCAAAATATGTTATTCTCTCTATCTCATCTCCAAAAAATTCAATTCTTACAGGATAATCTCCATCTCTTGAAAAAATATCAAGTATATCTCCCCTTACACTATACTGCATTCTTTTCTCAATCATATATACCTTATCATATTTATTCTTTATAAGATTTTCCTGTATTTTACCTAAATTCATTTCTTTTCCTTTTTGAAAAGAAAGTTTATCTCCCTCTAAAGAATAATCTCTGAGAAATGCTTCAAGGGATATAAGTATTATAAATTTATTTTTTGACTTTAAAAGTTTAAGGAGATCATAGTTAATTTTTTCAAATTCTTCATCTTCATAACTACTTTCAATTTTTAAAATTTTTCCATCATAAAAATCACTGAGAGTATTGTAATAGTCCTCAATGTTTTTATTAGATGAACATAAATATACTATATTTCCTTTTATTTCTTTGAGCCAAAAGGGAATCCTCCCTCTGTATTCTGTTATCATGTCTTACTCCATTTTTATTTATTCGTGTATATATTTTACTCTGTATTTTCAACTTTTCATAGTGAAAATATAATTATGTTTCAATAATTTTCTTAATTTTTTATATGTATATGTTCAAAAATAAATTATGTTTTATATTTTCTTCCTATTCCTCTAATATACATGTCTATATTCTGAAATTTTCCTTTACAAATCTTAAAAAAAATAATATAATCAATCAATAAAAAATATTATTCATTTTTCAAAAAAAAAGAAAATATTTTTTTAACTATATTAAATTTTAAGGGGGAAATACATGAATAAAAAAATACTTGCTCTGCTCACAATGGCAGTCCTTACACTATCAAGCTTTACTCTTCAAGCAAAAGAAACAAAACTTGTTGTAGCACAAAACTCAGATGCAAAAAGTCTGAATCCTCAGGTATCCAATGATATTCCTACTCATAGAGTAAATATCAATATCTATGACAGACTTATTGAAAAAGATAAAGATATGAATCTTGTACCTGGACTTGCTGAAAGCTGGGAACAAGTAGATCCTCTTACTCTTGTTTTAAAAATAAGAAAAGGGGTTAAATTCCACAATGGAGATCCTCTTACAGTTGGAGATGTAGTATTCAGTTTAAAGAAAGCTACTGAAGCTCCTTCTTTAATGGCATATTTTGGTGATTTGGATAAAATAGAAGCTGTTGATGAAAATACAGTTAAAATAACAACTAAAGTTCCTTATGGTCCTCTTGTTAACTACCTTGCCCATGTAGGTGCTGGTATAATGAGTGAAAAAGCTGTAACAGCTGGTGGAAATGACTATGGACAACATCCAGTTGGTACAGGACCATTTATATTTGAATCTTGGACTTCTGGTGATAGAATAGTTTTAAAAGCTAACCCTGATTACTATAAAGGAAAACCTGGAGTTGACTCATTAACTTTTAGAGTTATTCCAGAAGGTACAAACAGAACAATAGCTCTTGAAACTGGAGAAGCTGATATTGCTTACGATATAGATCCTATTGATATGGACATGGTAAAAAGCAATCCTAAATTAAAAGTAGATCAGAATTCTGCTATGAGCATGACATATCTTGGATTCAATACTCAAAGAGCTCCTTTTGATAAAAAAGAAGTAAGACAGGCAATAGCTTATGCTACTGATGTTGACAGTATTATCAGTGCTGTTTTCCTTAAAGCCGCTAAAAAAGCTAACTCTCCTGTATCTCCTAATGTATTTGGATATAATAAAGACGCTAAACTTTATACTCAGAATATAGCCAAAGCGAAAGAACTATTAGCTAAAGCTGGATATCCTAATGGATTTAAAGCTAGAATATGGACAAATGATAAAAGTGTAAGAAAAGATACTGCTGTTATCCTTCAAGATCAACTTAAACAAATTGGAATAGATGTACAAATAGAAATTCTTGAATGGGGTTCTTACTTAGATAGAGTTGCTAAAGGGGAACATGATATGTTTATCCTTGGATGGTCTTCTAGTGCTGATTCTGACTCAGCTATGTATGCTCTTTTCCATTCTAAAAACTTAGGTGGTGCTGGAAACAGAACTTTTTATAAAAATCCAAAAGTTGATGAACTTCTTGATAAAGCAAGAGAAAGCACAGTTCCTGAAGAAAGAATTAAATACTATAAAGAAATTCAAGATATAATCCAAGAAGATCTTCCTATGTTTGCACTTGTTTATCCTGATGAAATTACAGGAATGCAGAAAAATATAGAAGGATTTGTTTTCCACCCAGAAGGAACACACTACCTTGCACCAGTAACAAAAAAATAATATAAATTAAAATAAACAGCTGTCAAATTAATTTTGATGGCTGTTTTTATAATTTCTCCTCTAACTTTTATTAAATAATTTTATACAAAAAGAAGGTGGCTTAAAAAATTATTTTTTATTCATTAAGCCACCCTCACTATAATTTAAAATATTATATTATTACTCTACTTTTTCCAGTTGAAATAAATTCCCAGACTGTATATATTCTAAACTTCTGGCAATCTTTTCTACTGGCCAATTCCACCATTTTATTTTAAGCAACTTCTCTATTATATCATCTGAAAAACGTTTTTTTAATACTTTGGCTGGACTTCTTCCTACAATTGCATAAGGTGGTACATCTTTAGTTACAACTGCTCTTGTTCCTATGATAGCTCCATCTCCAATAGTTACACCTGATAATATCACAGCTTCATAGCCAATCCATACATCATTTCCAATGGTGATATTTCCTTTATTATCCCATGAATCTTTTACATTCATTTTATGTTCCCATTCTTCTCCAAATAATGGAAAAGTATAAGTAGACAAAGAATGCAGTGTGTGGTTGCCGCAGTTCATTAAAAATTTAGCACCACAGGCAATGGAACAAAACTTTCCAATAATAAATTTATCCCCATTTATTGGATAATGATAAAGTACATTATTCTTCTGAAATTCTAAAGGATCATTATAAAAATCATTATAAATTGTATATTCTCCAACTTGAATATTAGGATTTGTAATCACATTTTTTAAATATACTATCTGTTTATCATTTGTTCTTGGATATATTTTATTTATATCTGGAATAGTCATAGCAATCTCCTTTTTTAATTTGATCTATTTTAAAACTACTCCAGAAAAAACAATGCAAAGCTTCATTTTTCACCTCCATTAGATTAACAGAGAAAATTTTATTATTATGTATATACATAATAATAAAAAATTTATTTTTATTTCAAATATCCCACTAAAAGAGCTATATCATTTCCTGTAACCCCACTTATTCTGGAAGCTTCTCCTATTGAAAGAGGTTTTATTTCTTCTAATCCACATCTAGCTATATTAGATATTCCTTTTACTTCTGAAAAATCAAAATCAGCAGGTATTTTTACCTCTTCAAGTCTTTTAAATTTTTCTATTTGCTCATTTTCTCTCTGAATAAATATCTCATATTTTATCATTGTTTCTATTTGATTTTTTATAAATCCAGGATAATCATTTATCTCTGTTATATCTTTCAGGCTGTCATAAGTTACTTCTTTTATTTTTAAAAGATCTCCTATTTTAACTCCTTTAGTAAGTTTCTGATCTGATCCAAGCTTTTCAAGAAGTGCATTAGCCTGTACCATTGGGACACTTATCTCTTTTAATCTTGCTATTTCATCATTCACTATTTTTATAGAATTTTCTAAGTAATCAAGTTTTTCAGAAGAAAGGATTCCTATCTCCTTAGCCTTTGTAAAAAGCCTCATAAAGGCATTATCAAACCTAAGAGTTAATCTATATTCAGATCTTGATGGAAGGACTCTATAAGGCTCTGGTGTCTTCTTATGAATTATGTCATCTATAAGTACTCCTATATAACCTTCACTTCTATCTATGATAACAGGTTCTTTTCCATCTGCCTTTCTTGCAGCATTTACTCCTGCTATAAATCCCTGACATGCTGCTTCCTCATAACCAGATGTTCCATTTATCTGCCCTGCAAAGTAAAGTCCTTCTATTTTTTTGCTCTCCAGGCTTGGATAAAGCTGAGCTGCTGGAGCATAATCATATTCTACTGCATAACCATATCTCATTACTCTTGCATTTTCCAATCCTGCTATAGTTCTCATCATTGCTTCTTGAGCAAATGGAGGCATTGCAGTAGTAAGTCCATTTACATATACTTCTTCTGATTCTGCTGATTCTAGCTCTAAAAATATCTGATGATTTGATTTATCTGGGAAATTTATTACTTTTCTATCAAGTGACGGACAATGTCTAGGCCCATGAGTTTTTATTATTCCACTTACTATTGGAGAATATTGAAGCATCTCTTTTGCCACTTCAATTGTTTTTTCTGTTGTATAAGTAAGCCAAGTAGGAACTACATTATTTCTTTCTTTATCAGTAAATATTGAAAAATATCTAGGATGTTCCTCTCCCTTTAACTCTTTCATTTTACTGAAATCTATGCTTCTTTTATCAAGTCTTGGAGGTGTGGCAGTCTGATATCTTTCAATAGTTATTCCATGTTCTCTTAAACTATCAGAAAGTTTTTCAGCTGAATTTTCTCCCTGCCTTCCTGCTGAATAAGCCACATCACCTATTACTATTTTTCCTTTTAAAAATGTTCCAGTAGCTAGAACTACACATTCAGCATAATATTTTATTCCAAGTCTTGTTATTATTCCCTTTATTCTTCCATTTTCAACTATAATTTCATCTACACAATCTTGAATTATTTCAAGATTATCTGTATGTTCTAAAATTTTTCTCATTTCTGTTCTATATAGATATTTATCTGCCTGTCCTCTTGTTATTCTTGCAGCAGGCCCTTTACTTTCATTAAGATGTTTCAGTTGAAGATTAAATTTATCAGTATGTCTTCCCATCTCACCACCAAGTATATCCATCTCAGCAACAAGATTACTTTTTCCAGGTCCTCCTATTGAAGGATTGCATGACATCATGGCAATAGTATCCAGATACAAAGTAAACATAGCTGTTTTTTTCCCAAGCCTTGCTGCAGCCAAACTTGCCTCTACGCCTCCATGTCCTCCTCCTACTACTATTACTTCATATTTTTTCATTTCCATTTATTATTTCCTCCAAATTTTAGGTATTAAAAGTAAGAAGAGAGTGACTAAATTTAAGCCACTCTCATTTTTTATTTCCCTACACAGAAATTACTGAATATATGATCCAGCAGATCTTCACTAGATATCTCTCCTGTAACTTCAGAAAGTGAGTCCAAAGCCCCTTTGATATCAACTGCCATAAGATCCATAGGAAGCCCATTCTCTATAGTTTCAAATATATTTTCCACAGACTGTTTTGTTTTTTCAAGAGCAGACTTATGTCTTATATTTGTTATTGTTATCTTTTGAGAACTGTCCTCTACATTTTCCTCAATGATATGCTTATATATTTCCTCTTCCATCTCATCTATTCCTTGATTTTTTATAGCTGATATTTCCAGCCATTTATTTATCTTAGTCAAAGGTGAAAGATCTATATTTTCTCTTATATCTATTTTATTCAGTATTCCTATAACTTTTTCAGCTTTTATAGCTTCATGTATTCTCATATCTTCATCATCTAAAGGCCTTGACCCATCTACTACAAACAGTATCAGATCAGCACTTTCAATAAGTTTTTTAGATTTCTCCACTCCGATATTTTCTACAAGATCATCTGTTTTTCTTATGCCAGCTGTATCAACCAGTACAAGAGGGATTCCTTTCAGATTTACCACTTCTTCTATGACATCTCTTGTAGTTCCAGCTACATGAGTTACTATTGCTCTCTCCTCTTTCAATACAGAGTTAAGTATACTTGATTTACCAACATTAGGTTTTCCTACTATTGCAGTTTTTATACCCTCTTTTATCATTTTTCCTTTATCATATGATTTAATAAGAGCATCTGTGGTATCCATTACTTCTTTCAAATTATCAACAAGATTTTCTGGAAGAGGATCATCTATTCCCTCTTCTGGATAGTCTAATACAACATTTATGTGAGCTGCTACATCTAGTACCAATTTTTTTAAATGTTCTATCTGTTCTTTCAAATCTCCTCTCAATTGCTCCAATGAAAGAGATACAGATTTTTCCGTTTTTCCATGGATTATATCCATTACTGCTTCTGCCTGTGTCAAATCCAATCTTCCATTTAAAAAAGCTCTTCTAGTAAATTCTCCACTTTCTGAAAGTCTTGCTCCATTTTTTAATACTGTTTCCAGTACTTTTTCGGTAATAACAAATCCTCCATGACAGTTAATTTCTACCATATCTTCTTTTGTATATGTATTTGGAGCTTTCATTACAGACACCAAAACTTCATCTATTAGATTTTCACCATCATATAGATGCCCATAATTTATACTAAAATTTTTCAAATCTCCTATTACTTTTTTTGATTTTGGTCTAAATATTTTTCCAAGTATCTCTAAAGCATGATTTCCTGAGATTCTTACTATTCCTATACCACCTTCACCTCTAGGTGTAGAAATAGCCGCTATTGTATCGAAAAGCATGGCTCCTCCCTATTTTTTCCTTTTGATAACTATATATCTCTTAGGGTCTCTACCTTCACTGAATGTATCTAGTTCTGGATATTTATTTACAACTTCATGTATAACTTTTCTTTCTCTAGGAGGCATAGGATTAAGTCTTACAGCTTTATTAGTTTTCAATGCTTTTTCAGCCATTTTTTTACCTAATTCTCTTAAAGTCTGATTTCTTTTTTCTTTAAATCCTTCTACATCTACTTCTATTCTGTATTCTTTTAATAAAGAGTTTAATAAATATTCAAAACTATTTAAAGTCTTTCCTTTTTTTCCTATTATTATCCCATTATCCTCACCATAAAGATTAACAAGATATGTTCTATCATGGACTTTATTTACATCTACACGAAGGTTAAGCCCTATATATTCAAGAAGCTCTTTAGCTTTTGCTTCCACAAGATCACTTGCATCTACTGCTTCTTCCAATTTTTCCCTTGTTGTTACTGTTTCTTTATATTGTTTTTCTTTTATCTCTATTTTTTCTTTATGCTCTCTGCTTTCTTTTTTCTTATGTTCCTTTATTTCTGTTTTAATATCTTTTTTAATTTCAGTTTTTATAGTTTCTTTCTTTAATTCTTTATCAATTTCTATTTCATAAATACCTTCTCTATTAAATAATCCTAGAAAAGATAGGCTTTTCTGTTTTTCTTTTACTCTTACTACTTGCTCTGGTGATGCTTCTAATATTTTTAAAGCTCTAGTTATAGCTTGTTCCTTATTCATGGCTTTGATTTCTATAACATTACTCATATATTACTCTCCTTTTTTCATGATCAGATACTGCTGAATAACTCCTGCCAAACTTGATGTCAACCAATAAATTTGTAATCCAGCTGGCATTTTATAAGAAATAAATACCATCATGATAGGGAACATATACATCATATTCTTCATTTGAGGATTGTCTGATGATCCCATCACTTTTTGCTGCACAAATGACACTACTCCATTTAATACTGGAAGGATATAATAAGGATCTGGCTGAACAAGCTGCATCCATAAGAATGTTGAATCCTGAGGTACAATTCCACCTCTTAATACTCCAAATAATGCCCATAATATAGGTAATTGAACTAATAGAGGAAGACAACCACCAGCTGGATTAACTTTATGTTTTTGATAAAGTTCCATTGTTTTCTGGTTTAACATTTTAGAGTCACCTTTATATTGTTCTTTTATTTTATCTAATTCAGGCTGTAGCTTTTTCATACTCTTCATAGACTTATCCTGTTTTAAAGTCAATGGAAGAAGTATTATTTTCATTAAAATTGTTACTCCTATAATAGCTAGTCCAAAGTTTCCTGTAAGATTATGCATAAACACCAACATAGATTCAATGATTCCTTTTAATAATCCATAAATATAACTCATTTATCCTCCCGAACTTTTTTCTTTTTTTCAGGTACAGGGTCAAACCCTCCAGGGTTGAACGGATGACATTTAACTATCCTTTTTATTCCCAAACACATACCTTTTATAACTCCAAATCTTTCAATAGCCTCATATGTATAGGCTGAACAAGTAGGAATAAACCTACAATTTTTTCCTAAAAATATTGATATATACTTTTGGTAGAATCTTATCATGCAAAGTATAATTTTTTTCATATTTAATTTTCCTGACTTTTAAAAAGTCTTCCACTCTTCATTACTTTTATGAGATCTTTCTCCATATCCTGATACTTGAGAGTTTTTACCTTCTCTCCAGCTGTCCTCTTGGCTACGAAAATGATATCATATCCGTCCTTGAGCTGATTTTCAAATTTACGATAATACTCCCTAAACAACCTTTTAAGCCTATTCCGACAAACTGCATTTCCAGTTTTTTTACTTACAACGAAACCGCATCTCTTCAAATTTTCTTCATTCTTTTTAAAAAAAATAAGAGAGTAATAACCAAAACTTTTTCTTCCAGAATTGTAGATTATTTGAAACTCTCTGTCTTTTTTTAAATTATTCATAGTTATAAAACTCCCGACAATTTTGAATTATTTTCCACGATAACTATCTCTTGTAAAAACCCGGTGGTTTGAAACACCGGGTTCTATGCTGATAATACTTGTCTTCCTCTAGCTCTTCTTCTTTTTAAAACTTTTCTTCCGTTTTTAGTAGCCATTCTAGCTCTGAACCCGTGATCTTTCTTTCTTTTAGCTTTATTAGGTTGGAATGTTCTTTTCATTTTTTCACCTCCAAAAAAATTCTATATTTCAGATAGTAATTTTAAAGGAAAATTCTTGTTTTGTCAAGTGATTATTAGAAAATTTAATAAAATTCTAAAGAATTTTTTCAAAATAAATAAATATATTTTTATTATTGCCTATATACATATAATAGGAAAACATTTATTTTAGGGATTTCTAGAGATTTTTATTCAAGTTAAATCTTTATCATTTTCTTTTAAAAAAAATAAAAGACCCCAACCACAAAAATATATTAGTTGTTATTATGTTTTTTTGTTTAATGTAATGACCGATATAAAAAATGAATTATCAAAAAACCATTGATATTATTGAGGACATATTCAAAAAAGAAATATATTTTATTTTTATCAATATACACATCAATTATCCTAGTAAAATCTATAATTTAAAAAAATAAAAAGGGATAGAATGTTCAAAAAATCTAGAAAGTAAAATCTAAAAAAATATTATTATCCATATACAAATTGAAAAAATCAATATTTTCAATAAGTTAAAAAAAATATTATTATCCATATACATTTTTAATCTTTATTTTATTTGAATTTTATGTTAAAATAAAATTCTGTTATTTATTATTGAGTATATACAAGTAATAAAAACCTTGATTTTTATAGGATTATGAATAATTAACAAAAAGCTTCTTACTGATAGTGTAGGTTAAAATTCCTTGAAAATCAAGAGCTTATCTTTATACAAATTTGATATACTTATGATATAAAAAATATTATTGTGGATATACATAAAAAATGTTATATTATTGATTATATACATTTCATTTTAAAAATTGATTTTTTATTTACTTGAGGTTTATAGGGGAGATTAAATTATGAAAAAAGATGACTCTACAGATAATAATTTTGAAATTTTAGATAGTTTCAATATTTCACAAAGTGGATCGTTGGTAGAAGATATAAGAAATGTTGAAATAAAATTAAATACAGTTCCTGATATAGAAGTGAGAGAAGTAGTTATAAAAGAAACAGGAAATTTTTTAAATCTTAAAGAGAATATAATAAATATTCCTGTTGAGATGATTGTATTTCCTTTCTTTACACCACAAAAACAAAATAAAAGAGTAAACTTTCAATATTCCTTTGAAGATTTGGGAGTTACAATGTACTGTACTCTTGTGGCAAAGGATAATGCTGATAAGGTTTTCCAACCTTCAACATTTGAAGAAAAAATATATACATATCTCATATCAATGTATGAGATAAAAAAAGAAATAGAAGATTCTGATGAATATATAGAATTTGAAATTTCAGATTTTATAGTGAGTTTTCTTGGAAATAAGATGAATAGAACCTACTACTCAAAAGTGGAACAAGCTTTAAAAAATCTAAAAAATACAGAATATCAATTTATAGTTTCTAATCATACAAAGCTTGGAAAATATAAATTTGAAGATGAAGAGTTCAAACTTCTTACTTACCAAAAACTTAAAAAAGGGAAAAAAATATATTATAGGGTTACTTTAAATAAAAACATCAGACAGAAAATAAAAGATAAAAGATATATAAAATATAATTCTAAATCTCTTTTGGAGATACTAACAAAAGATCCTATTGCAGGAAGAATATATAAATATATAAGTAAAATAAGATATGAAAGTATGGATGGAAGGATAAATCTCAGAACTCTCGCGGCAATAATACCTCTAAAAACAGAACAAGTTACTGAGAGAGTAAATAAAAATGGAGAAATAAAACAATACATACTATGCAGAGTTAAACAGGTATTAAAAAGAATCGAAAAAGCTTTTGATGTGCTTGTAGAAATGGGATACATAATTCAATATAATTCAGAGTATGTAAAAGAGGAAGATAATTATTATATTAATTATATTTTTAACAAAGAAAAAGATGGAGAGTGTCATGTATCTTCATTCCTTGAAAATAAAACTGGTAGAGATATGGGAAGAAAAAGACCAGCAGCTCTTGCAGCAAAAAATAATCTAGAAATAGAAGATGCTGAAGTTATAGAACATACTTCTAGGGAAAAAATATCTAAGCCAGAAACTAAACATAAAGAGCCAGCTGTAGAATTTCCTGAAGGAATAATAGAGAGAGTCCAGAAAGCTAAAAGAAACATTTATGTACAGAGAGCATGGGACAGAAGAACTGATAATAAAATAAAGAAAATATATAGAGAAGAAGGAGAAGCAATAGCAAAAGAAGTACTTTCTATATTGTATAAAAATCTTAATGGAAATATAAAGACAACTCTTGTACAATATATCAATGGTATATTAAAAAACATTTCTTCAGATGAAAGCACTAACAATAAACAGAACCTTACTCTTTTCAATAATATAGTAAAAGAAAAGGGACTAAAGAGTAAAAAGAAAATTAATCAAGCTAGAAGAAGTGTTAAAAAACCTGTTATAAGCAGCATTAAAGATATAATAACTGATACCGATATACCTAAAGATTTAATGGCAGAATACAATAACTATGATGAATTTGAAAAATTAAAAATAGAAGAAAAAGCGTTGAAAATATGTTCACAGGAAGAGGGAATAGATGTTAATTTTCTTCTAACTATGAAATCAAAATCTAAGAATATATATTTAAATACTATAAAAAGATATATTGAAAGAGTTATAAAAGATGAATAAAAAATTAGCTGGTCAGGAAGAATTAAAGGCAGATTACTGATCAGCTTTTTTATTAAAAAAAAGTTTTTTATTATTGTGCATATACATGTTTTTAAAATATTAAATCTATCAAAATATTAAAAATTATGATATTATATATAGTGGCATCTTATTGCTTGAGTATGATTTTTGTGAGGGGGAGAAATGGAAGAGGTAAAAATATCTACTGAATTTATTAAACTAGATCAATTTTTAAAATGGACTGGAATATGTGATACTGGAGTAGATGCTAAATTTTTTATAACAGAAGGTAATGTAAAAGTTAATGGAGAATTAGAGATAAGAAGAGGTAAAAAACTTTACCCTGGAGATAGAGTTGAAGCTGAGGGAAAAGTTTTCATAGTTAAATAATGAGATATTTGATTAGCCTGAGGTGAAAGGGTTGGAAATACTAGAGATAAATTATGTGAATTTTAGAAATCTTCAAGATGGAAATGTGAAATTTTTTCCAAAAATGAATCTTTTTTATGGAAAAAATGGACAAGGAAAAACGAGTCTGTTGGAAGCATTGTATTTCAATTCTACAGGTAAGAGTTTTAGAACTACAAAAAGTAGTGAAATGATGAAATACGGATATAAACGGACAGGAGTTTATGTAGTTTATAAAGATAATATAGGAGAAAAGACCCTTACTGTAAAATTTAATAATGAGGACAAAAAGGAATACAGCTATAATGGGAAGAGGGTACAGTATGATGAATTTTATGGGAAACTAAATGTAGTTACATATATACCTGAAGATATAGTACTGATAACAGGATCACCTTCTGTTAGAAGAAATTTTTTTGATGGAGAAATAGCTCAGACTAGTAGTGAATATTTTCAAGAGTTAAAAAATTTTAATAAAATTTTAAAGATAAGAAATAAATATCTTAAAGAAAAAAAACATAAAGAGCCTGAATTTACTATATATCAAGATGAATTTATAAAATATGGTGCTAAAGTAATAGAGAAAAGAATGGAATATGTGAAAAAAATATCTATTATTCTTAATCTTAATTATAGAAAACTTTTTGATGATAAAAAAGAATTAAGTATTCAATATCAATGTCATCTTGGAAATATAAAAAAAATGAGTCTTAGAGAAATAGAAGATGCTCTTCGGAAAAGAACAGAGGAGAAATTAGGGCAAGAATTAAGATATGGATTTTCACTTTCAGGACCACAGAAAGATGATTTTTTATTTTTTCTAAATTCTTATGAAGCTAAGTCAACAGCTTCGCAAGGAGAAAAAAAATCAATTATTTTTTCTCTTAAACTTTCAGAAATAGATATGGTGTTGAGAGAGAAAAAAGAGAGCCCAATACTGATAATTGATGATATATCTTCATATTTTGACTCCAATAGAAAAGATAGTATATTAAATTATCTAGAAAAGAGAAATATACAGGTATTTATAAGTTCTACTGGAGAACTTGGAATAAATAGCGAAAATTTCTATGTGGAAAAAGGTGAGATTAGTTATGATAGAGATAGAAAGTATAGGGAACATGATAGAAAGGGCAATTGAAAAAAGTAGGAGATTGAAAGAGGGAATTCTCAAAGCTCAGTGGAAGAATATAACAGGAAAGCTTTCAGAAAAAAGTCAAGTTCTTTATATAAAAGAGAGTGTACTTTATGTTGCTGTTGAAAATTCATCAATACTCCATTTTATGGAGATAAATAAAAAAAAATACATAAATAAAGTTAATGAAATACTGAATGGAAATATAGTAAACGATATATTGTTTCGTATCTCTAAGATTAAAGAAAATGAGATATACAATGATATGTATATGGATAATAATAATTTATCTGAAGATAACATTTCTGAAGATGAATATTTAGATATAGATTTCAACAAAATGGATATATTTCAAAGAATAGAACATTTGAAAAAATCTGCTGAAAAGAGAGAACAACGACTATTAAATGCAGGATATAAAAAATGCCCAGAATGTGGAGTATATTTTAAGAGTGACAAAAATATGTGTAAGATATGTCGAAATAAAAAAGGCAGAGGGTAAAATATGTATACTTATCTAGAAAAAGAACTTGTAATACCGTCAAAGAATATTATAATTATTATTGATTATATACATTTGAAAAAGAACTGTAATACAGAGTTTTATGCTAATGAAATAAAAAATAAAAAAATAATAAATTTAGCTCCAAAAGAGGAAAAAAGTGTAATAATAACTGATAATGAAATATATTTTACATCATATGCATTATCAACTCTAATGAGCAGGAGTAATGAGTATCTTAGAATAAGCGGAGGTAGTAATAGTAATGAGTAATAATTATCAAGCGGAAAATATTACAGTCCTTGAAGGACTGGAGGCTGTAAGAAAAAGGCCTGGAATGTATATAGGTACCACTTCTGAAAGAGGGCTTCACCATCTAGTATGGGAGATTGTAGACAATGCTGTAGATGAAGCTCTTGCAGGATATTGTGATAAGATTATAGTAAATATACTCCCAGACAATATAATAGAGGTAATTGATAATGGAAGAGGAATTCCAGTTGGTATCCATCCTAAATATAATAAATCAGCTCTTGAAATAGTACTTACTGTGCTTCATGCAGGAGGAAAATTTGAAAATGATAACTATAAAGTATCAGGAGGGCTTCATGGAGTAGGAGTATCAGTAGTAAATGCTCTTTCACTATGGACAGATGTTACAGTAAAAACTGATGGAAAAATATGGTATCAAAAATATAATAGAGGTGTACCTGAAGAAGATGTAAAAGAGATTGGAGTAACAACAGAGCATGGAACAACAGTAAGATTTAAAGCTGACCATGAAATATTTGAAACTCTTATTTATGATTATAATACTTTAAAAAATAGATTAAAAGAGTTAGCTTATTTAAATAAAGGACTTGAGATACATCTTAGTGATAGTAGAAAAGAGCCATATAAAAAAGAAGAATTTAAATTTGAAGGTGGTATAGTAGATTTTCTTAAAGAGATAACAGAAGAAACTGAAAAACTTATACCTGAACCAATATATATGACAGGAGAAGTGGATAATGTAGCTGTAGATATCGCTTTTCTTTATACTGTAAATCAATCAGAAATTATATATTCTTTTGTAAATAATATCAATACCCATGAGGGAGGTACCCATGTAAGTGGATTTAGAACTGCTTTAACAAGGGTAATAAATGATGTAGGAAAAGCTCAGGGATATCTGAAAGAAAAAGATGGAAAACTTCAAGGAAATGATATAAGAGAAGGAGTTACAGCAATTGTTTCAGTAAAAGTTCCACAGCCTCAATTTGAAGGACAGACTAAAACAAAACTCGGTAACTCTGAAGTTACAGGGATAGTATCAACTTTAGTTGGAACTAATCTGAAAATAGTACTAGAAGACAATCCTAATGATACAAAAATAATAATAGAGAAAATATTGAATTCTAAAAAAGCAAGAGAAGCAGCTCAAAAAGCTAGGGAACTTGTACTTAGAAAATCAGTTTTAGAAGTTGGTTCACTTCCAGGTAAATTAGCTGACTGTTCATCTAAAAATCCAGATGAATGTGAAATATATATAGTTGAGGGAGATTCAGCAGGAGGATCAGCAAAACAAGGAAGAGATAGATCTCATCAAGCAATACTTCCTTTGAGAGGTAAAATACTGAATGTAGAAAAAGCAGGGCTACATAAATCATTGGAAAATAATGAAGTAAGAGCTATGATAACAGCTTTTGGTACAAGTATTGGAGATAGTTTCAATATAGAAAAACTTAGATATGGAAAGATAATACTTATGACTGATGCCGATGTAGATGGTGCTCATATTAGAACATTGCTTCTTACTTTTATCTATAGATTTATGGTAGATCTTATTTACAATGGAAATGTATATATTGCACAACCTCCTCTGTACAAAATAACTACTGGAAAACAGATAAGATATGCTTATAGTGATAGAGAACTTAAAGAAATAACTGATGTTTTTGAAGGTGATGATAAAAAATATACTCTTCAAAGATATAAAGGACTGGGAGAAATGAATCCTGAACAGCTTTGGGAAACAACTATGAACCCTGATACAAGAACACTTCTACAGGTGACTATAGATGATGCAAGAGCAGCAGATATGCTGTTTGATAAATTAATGGGAGATAAAGTAGATCCTAGAAGAGAATTTATAGAAGAGAATGCAGTATATGTAAAAAATCTAGACATTTAATAATATGTATATAAATAATAATAAAATATTAATTATATAATATTTTTTTAGAATTAAAGATGAAATACACATAGACTGTTTTAGAGCTGAGAAATTTTAGGAGGATTAATAATGTCAAATGTTAATAATAGATATATAGAAGACGAGATGAAAGAATCATATCTCGACTATTCCATGAGTGTAATTGTCAGCAGAGCGCTTCCAGATGTAAGAGATGGAATGAAGCCAGTTCATAGAAGAATACTTTTTGCTATGAGTGAACTTGGAATGACTTATGATAAAGCATATAAAAAGTCTGCCAGAATCGTTGGGGAAGTTTTAGGTAAATATCATCCACATGGAGATTCGGCAGTATATGGAACAATGGTAAGAATGGCTCAAGACTTCAATTACAGATATTTACTTGTAGATGGACATGGAAACTTTGGATCAATAGATGGGGATTCAGCTGCAGCCATGAGATATACAGAAGCAAGAATGGCAAGAATTAGTAATGAACTTATAGATGATATAGATAAAAATACTATTGATTTTAGAAAGAACTTTGATGATTCGTTAGATGAACCAACAGTTCTTCCAGCAAAATTGCCAAATCTACTTTTAAATGGAGCAACAGGAATAGCAGTAGGAATGGCAACAAATATTCCACCACATAATCTTGGAGAACTTGTAGATGGAATACTTGCTCTTATTGATAATCCAGAACTCACTCCTTTAAATCTTATGGAATATATAAAAGGGCCAGATTTTCCTACAGGAGGTATAATTGATGGTCAGAAAGGTATCAGAGATGCCTATATGACTGGAAGAGGTAAGGTAAGAGTAAGAGGTAAGGTAGAGATAGAGGAACAAAAAAATGGAAAAGCTTTTATTATTATCAAAGAAATTCCATATCAATTAAATAAAGCTACTCTTATTGAAAGAATAGCAGATCTTGTAAAGGATAAAAGAGTAACAGGAATAACAGATTTAAGAGATGAATCTGACAGAGATGGTATTAGGGTAGTTATAGAGGTTAAAAAAGGTGAAGAGCCAGAGCTTATATTAAATAAATTATATAAATATACAGAACTTCAAAATACATTTGGTATAATTATGCTGGCTCTTGTAAATAATGCACCAAAAGTGCTTAATCTTAAAGAAATACTTCAAGAATATTTAAAACATAGATTTGAAGTTGTGACTAGAAGAACTAAGTTTGATTTGGATAAAGCTGAAAAAAGAGCACATATATTACAAGGATATAAAATAGCTCTTGATAATATTGATAGGATAATTGAAATTATCAGAGGATCATCTGATGGAAATCAAGCCAGAGAGCTTTTAATAGAAAAATATGCTTTCTCTGATGTTCAAGCCAGAGCTATACTGGATATGAAACTGCAAAGACTTACAGGTTTGGAAAGAGGAAAAATTGATGCTGAACATGCTGAAATTGAAAAATATATAGCAGAATTGAGAGAAATTCTTTCTCATGATTCTAAGATATATGAAATAATCAAAGAAGAACTTCTTTATCTGAAAGAAAAATATAACGATGACAGAAGAACTCTTATTGAAAATGAAAGAATGGAAATACTTCCAGAAGATCTTATAAAAGATGAAAATGTTATACTTACTCTTACAAATAAAGGATATGTAAAGAGAATGGAAGTGAGTAAGTATAAAGCTCAAAAAAGAGGTGGAAAAGGAGTAGCAAGCCAAAATACTATAGAAGATGATTTTGTAGAAAGTATAGAATCTGCTTCTAACCTTGATACTCTTATGATATTTACAAATCAAGGAAGAGTATTTAATATAAAAGTTTATGAAATTCCAGAAACTTCTAAGCAGTCAAGAGGAAAACTTATGAGTAACATTATTAGAATAAGAGAAGATGAGAAAATAAGAGCTGTTATAAAAACAAGAGATTTCTCTAAAGATAATGAAGTGGTATTTGTTACTAAGGAAGGACTTATCAAAAAGACTAATCTAGATGAATTTAAAAATATTAATAATTCTGGATTAAAAGCTATCAAATTAAAGGAAGATGATGATATAATATATGTAGGACTAATAGAAAAGATAGACCAAGAGCAGGTATTTATTGCAACAAAACAAGGATACTCTATCAGATTTAATAGTGATAATGTAAGACCTACAGGAAGAGATACTATGGGAGTTAAATCTATAACTTTAAGACCTGGAGATTCGATTGTATCAGCACTTTTAATCAAAGATGAAGATGGAAGTATTCTTACAGTAACAGAGAATGGATATGGAAAGAGAACAAGAATTGATGAATATCCATTACAGGCCAGATCTGGTAAGGGAGTAATAAATATAAGATGCAATGCTAAAACTGGAGCAGTTGTATCAGTACTTCCTGTAACTGAGGGAGAAGAATTGATGGCTATTACATCTTCAGGTATAGTCATTAGAATGCCTCTTGATACTATTGCACTTTATGGAAGAGCCACTCAAGGAGTAATTATAATGAAAGTTGATGGAGCTGAAAAAGTTGTGTCTATAACTAGAGTGCAATCTGAAACTGAAGAAGAAGATGAAGAATTAGAATCTAGTTCTGTAGAAACAGAAAATAACATAGAAGAAGCAGAAGTAGTGGAGAAAAAGGAAGACTAATATTTTAAAAAATGGGGTGGTATATATGAGAAAAGCTTTGCTATTGTTTGGAAATGAAATTGAAAGAGATAACCTTATTGAAAGCGCAGTTTATTTACAAAACAGTTTAGGCTTTAAAATCATGCCTCTTTACATCAAAGATATGTCTAGAGACAAAATAATAGCTGCTTCTACAGATGGAATGATGATGAGTGGAAGATCGCCTTTTATTATGCAGGGGTGGGCTGATATGGAGAAACAGGAGATAGAAGATATTGAAAAAGTTCTTAAATCAAAGGGAATTAAAAGTGAGCTTGAAGTAGATATTGGACTTGTTCCTGAGATAGTTACTGATAGAATGAAAAGCTGTGATATTCTTCTTATTGGAAAAAATGAAGCTATTACTGAAAGAATAGTAAGCATTTTAAAAGGAAACTACAAATCTATAATTTTTATAGGAGAAAAACCTCTAAAAAGAATGGAAAAAGTAATTATTGCTAATGATGATGGAGTAAAAATCAATAGAAGCTGTTATCAGTTTACCAACCTTTTTCCAGAAGTTAAAGAATTTACTTCATTTGTAATTAATAAGGAAATTGAAGAAAACCACTTGATAGGTTATCTTGAAGGTAAAGAAAAAACTATAACTCATGAAGTGCTTAATACAACAGATTATAATGAAGTTCTTAAAAAAATAGATGAATATGATTTCTTTATAATGGGAAATTTAAGCAGGAGTTATTTCTTTGAAAAGATAATTGGAAAAAATGGTATAAAATTATTAGAAAAGAGTAAAACACCTATATTTATAGGATAGTTTTTAGATAGGAATAGATTATGAAAATATTGGTTATATCAGATTCGCATGGAAAATTAGAAAAATTGATTTCTATTTATGAAAGGGAGAAACCTGACATAGTAATATGTGCTGGAGATTTCAGTGATGATGCTGAAGAACTTTCATATGTCTTTCCAGAAAATACCTACCATATAGTTAAAGGTAATTGTGATTATTATGACATGCAGAGAAGTGATGAGATGATTCTTGAGCTAGGGGGACATAAGGTCTTCCTAGCTCATGGTCATCATTATAGAGTAAAACTTGAATATGAAACAATAGAAAAAAGAGGAAGAGAATTGGAATGTGATATAGTCATATTTGGTCATACACACAGACCATATCTTGAAAAGAAGAAAGGTATAACCCTTTTTAATCCAGGGGCTGTATTGGGAAATGATTATGGAATAATAAAAATAAATAAAGAAAGTATTGATTTTCTTCTAAAAAGAATTTAAAATAATTAGATATATAGAAGATTTTTAGCCTTTGACATAGGGAGGAAAAATGAAGGAAAAGGTAGCACAATTAAAGGAACAAGCACAATCTAGCATAGAGAGCGCTGCTTCTTTACACGAACTAGAAGAAATAAGAGTCAGCCTGCTAGGTAAAAAAGGGGAACTTACAGAGATTTCAAAAGGAATGAAAACTCTTTCTCCAGAGGAAAGACCTATTATTGGTCAGCTGGTAAATGAAACTAGAGAATTTATCAGTTCAATGTTGGATGAAAAAAATAATCAGTTGAAAGAGAAAGAAAAAAGAGCAAGATTGGAACAGGAAATTATTGATATTACGCTTCCTGGTGAAGATATTGAGTTGGGAACTAGCCATCCAATAACAGAAACAATGAATTTTATGAAAGATATATTTATTGAAATGGGATTTGATGTTGCTGATGGACCAGAAGTAGAAAAAGTTAAATATAACTTTGATGCTTTAAATATTCCTGAAACTCATCCATCAAGAGATATAACAGATACTTTCTATATTTCTGATGATGTAGTACTTAGAACACAAACATCACCAGTACAGGTAAGATACATGCTTGAACATAAACCACCTTTCAGAATGATATGTCCTGGAAAAGTTTATAGACCTGACTATGATGTATCTCATACACCAATGTTCCACCAAATGGAAGGATTGATGATAGGTGAAAATATTTCTTTTGCTAATTTGAAAGGAATATTGACTCATTTTGTTAAAAAAGTTTTTGGTGAAACTGAAGTAAGATTTAGACCACACTTCTTCCCATTTACAGAGCCAAGTGCTGAAATGGACGTACAGTGTGCTGTATGTAAAGGTAAAGGATGCAGAGTATGCAAAGATAGTGGTTGGTTGGAAATAATGGGATGCGGAATGGTAGACCCAGAGGTATTGAAAGCAGTAGGTTATGATCCTAATGAAGTTAGTGGATTTGCTTTCGGAGTTGGAATAGAGAGAGTAACAATGTTGAGACATGGAATAGATGATCTTAGAGCATTTTTTGAAAATGATATAAGATTCTTAAAACAATTTAAATAATTCTGGAGGGAATAATGTTAATTTCTTTAGACTGGTTAAAACAGTATGTAGATATAAAAGAAGATATTAATCAGCTTGAAAATGCTCTAACAATGATAGGGCAGGAAGTAGAAGCTATAGATGTTCAAGGTAAAGACCTTGATAATGTAGTTATAGGACAGATTGTTGAATATGGAAAACACCCAAATTCAGATAAACTAACACTTTTGAAAGTAGATATTGGAGAGGAAGAAAAATTACAGATAATCTGTGGAGCTCCAAATCACAAATTAGGAGATAAAGTAGTAGTAGCTAAAATTGGAGCTGTACTTCCTGGAAATTTTAAAATTAAAAAAAGTAAAATAAGAGATGTAGAATCTTGTGGTATGCTTTGCTCACAAGTTGAATTAGGAATAGGGGAGGATAAAGATGGAATAATAATTCTTCCTGAAGATGCCCCAATAGGTGAAGAGTATAGGAAATATGCAGGAATTGATGATGTAATATTTGAACTTGAAATTACTCCGAATAGGCCTGACTGTCTTTCACACATAGGAATAGCTAGAGAGGTAGCAGCTTATTATGGAAGAAAGGTAAAGTATCCATCTTATGCTTTAAATGAAGTTATAGAATCTACTAATAATTATGCAAAAGTAAGGGTAGAAGATAAAGAAAGATGTAAAAGATACATGGGAAGAGTTATAAAAAATGTAACGGTTGAAGAGTCACCTGAATGGCTTAAAAAGAGAATAAGAGCAATGGGATTGAAGCCAATTAACAATATAGTAGATATAACAAACTTTGTTATGTTTGAATATAACCAGCCTATGCATGCTTTTGATTTGGATAAATTAGAAAATAAAACTGTAGTGGTAAGAGCTGCAGAAATAGGAGAAAAAATAACTACCTTAGATGGGGTAGACAGAGAACTTAATAATGGAGAGTTAGTAATAGCTGATGAAGTTAAACCAATAGCTATAGCTGGTATTATTGGAGGAAAGGCAACTCAAATTGAACCTGAAACTAAAAATATATTCCTTGAAGTAGCATATTTTACTCCTGAAAATATCAGAAAATCTGCTAAAAAACTTGGTATTGTAACTGATTCTGGATATAGAAATGAAAGAGGAATTGATATTGAAAATATCAGTGAAGTTATAGACAGAGCAGCTGCTCTTATGGCAGAAGTTGCTTCTGGAGAAGTTTTAGATGAGGTGATAGATAAATATATAGAAAAACCTCAAAAATTTGAGATACCTTTAAATATTAATAAACTTAACAACTTTATAGGTAAGAAATTAGAGTTTGATCAAGTTGGAAAAATACTTACAAATCTTGGATTGGGAATAAAAACTTTATCTCAGGATACTCTAATAGTAACACCACCTGCTTATAGACAGGACTTAACTAGATCAGAAGATTTATATGAAGAAGTAATAAGAATGTATGGGTTTGAAAATATAGAAGCTATAATGCCAGTGGAAGATATTGAATCTGGTTTAAAAGATGTAAAAATATCAGTTGCTGACAATTTAAAGGAAATATTGAAAGAAATAGGACTGCATGAAGTAATAAATTATACATTTATTCCTAAAGAAGCTTTGGATATTCTTAAAATAAAAGATAAAGTAATTGAAATAAGCAATCCTTTAAGTGAAGATATGTCTATAGTAAGACCTACTTTAGTATACAGTCTTCTTGCAAATATTAGAGATAATATCAATAGAAATCAATTTAATTTGAGATTTTATGAAGTATCAAAAGTATTTGCACCAGCAGAAGAATTAGCAAATGAGGATTTGAGAATTTGTATAGCAATATCAGGAAAGCCTGAAAGAACTTTATGGAATCCAAAACCAGAATCATATAATTTCTATACTATAAAGGGATATGTGGAAAAACTTCTTGAATATACAGGTATCAGTAGATACAAACTTGAAAGAAGCACAAAAGAAATTTTCCATCCAGGTAGAAGTGCTGATATTAGAATAGGAAATGATATTATTGGAACTTTTGGAGAGATTCATCCAGATGTTCAAGAAGCTATGGATATTAAGAGAGAAAGAGTATATGTAGCTGATATAGATCTAACTAGAGCATTGAAATATATGAAAGATGCTGTAAAATATGAAAGAGTAGTAAAATATCCAGAAGTAACTAGAGATTTGGCCATCGTACTTGATAAAAATGTACTTGTAGGAAACATGATAGATGACTTGAAAAAAGTTTCTCCTTTAATAGAGAATATAGATATATTTGATATCTATGAGGGAGAAAAAATAGATGCAGATAAAAAGTCAGTAGCTATCAGTATAGTACTTAGAGACAAGAAAAAGACTCTTACTGAAAAAGATATAAATAATGTTATTGAAAAAGTGTTAAACACTATCTCAAAAAATTATAATGGAGAGATAAGACAATAAAATATTTAGGAGGGTTAAGATGGATTCCTTAAAAGAGTTATTCAAGATAGGAAATGGGCCTTCAAGCTCACATACAATTGGACCAGAAAGAGCAGCAAAAAAATTTAAAGAGAGAACACCTGATGCAGATAAATACATAGTGGAACTGTATGGATCTTTAGCTCTGACAGGAAAGGGACACCTTACTGATTGGATAATAGTAGAAACTTTAAAACCAGTTGAAACTGAAATTGTATGGAAGCCTGAAGTAGTTTATGATTATCATACTAATGGGATGAAATTTAAGGCTTTAGATAATAATGGAAATACTCAAGTTGAATGGGTAGTCTTCTCAGTGGGGGGAGGAACTATCATGGAATTAGGTCAAGAAAGAAGAGGACCTTCAAAAATATATCCATTTTCAAAAATGGATGATATAAAAAAATGGTGTGAAGAAGGAAAAAAAGAGTACTGGGAATATGTTGTAGAACATGAAGGGGAGGAGATATTTGATTTCCTTAAAGAAATCTGGGAGGCAATGAAGGCAGCTGTTGAAAGAGGAATAGAAAAAACTGGTGTGCTTCCAGGAACTCTAAAATTATCAAGAAGAGCTCAAGGCTTTTATAGAAAAGCAAGAAATAATCATGGACGAGGTGGATTTTTAGGAAGAATATTTGCTTATACCCTAGCAGTGTCTGAAGAAAATGGAGCTGGAGGAAGGGTTGTAACTGCTCCTACATGTGGAGCTTCAGGAATTATTCCGGGACTTTTATATGCACTTAGAGAAGAGTATGACATATCTGAAAAAGAGCTTCTAAAAGGACTAGCAATAGCAGGTCTTATAGGAAATATAGTGAAAGAAAATGCTACAATATCAGGAGCTGAAGGAGGGTGTCAAGCTGAAGTAGGAACTGCATGTGCAATGGCAGCAGGAATGGCATGTTTTCTTTTGGGAGGATCATTAGACCAAATTGAATATGCTTCTGAAATGGCATTGGAACACCATCTCGGACTAACTTGTGATCCAGTTGGAGGATATGTACAGATACCTTGTATAGAGAGGAATGCAGCAGCTTCGGCAAGAGCATTGGATTCAGCAGCATATAGTCTTTATACAGATGGAAAGCATACAATTTCTTTTGATCAAGTGGTTATAACTATGGGTGAAACAGGAAAAGATTTGAAGAGTGAATATAAAGAAACATCTTTGGGAGGACTTGCAAAATTTAGATTTAATGCAGAATGTTAAAATAATTTTATAAGAATATATCGAGAGGCAGCCTCAAAAAATTAAAAAATTTTTTGAGCCGCCTCTTAAACTTTTTATAGAAGTAAAGTAAAAAGACAGAAATTTAAAAGCTGAAAAGAGAGGAAAAAGTATGAAATTAGTTGTGGGTCTTGGTAATCCAGGGGATAAATATGCTAAAACAAGACATAATATAGGATTTGAAGTTATCAGTAAATTACAGGAAGAACTTAATATAGTAGGAGAAAAGGATAAATTTCAAGGATTACTCAGTGAGAAAAATATAGATGGAGAGAAAGTTCTCTTTCTGAAGCCTCAGACTTTTATGAATCTCAGTGGAAATTCAATAGCTGCTGTAGTAAATTTTTATAAAATAGATGCTAAAAAAGATATGATAGTAATTTATGATGATATGGATCTTCCAGTTGGGAAATTGAGAGTAAAAGAGAAAGGAAGCTCAGGTGGGCACAATGGAATAAAATCTATTATTTCCCATTTAGGTGATGAGTTTTTACGTATTAAATGTGGCATAGGAAAGAGTAAAGATGACACTATAGATTTTGTATTAGGTCAGTTTGATAAAAGTGAACAAGAAGTTGTTGATAAAATGATTGAGAATGCAGCTGATTGTGCTTTAGATTTAATAAGAGATGTTGAATTAGGCAGAATAATGCAGAAATATAACAAAAAGTAATAACTTGCGATGGAAAAAAATAACGAAAACATATTGTTAAATAGATATAAATGTGGTAAACTGATTAGTAGAAATTAACTTTATGAAAGGAGATTCATATGAGATTTTTTGGTTTCAGAGGTGGAGTACATCCGCCTGAAAATAAACTACAAACAGAAAATATGCCAGTAGAAAAACTAGCAGCACCAAAAATGTTGTATATTTCTTTATTACAACATATAGGATCACCATTAGATCCAATTGTAGCTATTGGAGATAAAGTACTTAAAGGTCAGAAAATAGCTGACTCTCAAGCATTCTTAACTTCTCCTATACACTCACCTGTAAGTGGTACAGTTAAAAAAATTGAAGAACATGTTTTCCCATTAATGGGAAGAATCAAAACTATCATGATTGAAAATGATGGGGAAGAAACTTGGGCAGAATTAACTAAGATAGAAAATTGGGAAACTGCTGACAAGAAAGATTTATTAGCAATGATTAGAGAAAAAGGAATTGTAGGTATTGGAGGGGCAAGTTTTCCTACTCATGTAAAACTTAATCCACCTGCTGATGTAAAGATTGATACTTTACTATTAAATGGAGCAGAGTGCGAACCTTACCTTAATTCAGATAATAGACTTATGCTTGAACATCCAGAAACTATAATTGAAGGTATCAAAATCATCAAAAAAGTTTTAGGAGTAGAAACTGCTATCATAGGTATTGAAGAAAATAAGCCTGAAGCAATAGCTTCTATGAAGAAAGCTGCTGAAGGTACAGGAATAGAGATAGCTCCTCTAAAAACAAAATATCCTCAAGGAGGAGAAAAACAATTAATTAAAGCTGTTTTAGATAGAGAGGTTCCATCTGGAAAACTTCCATCAGCAGTAGGAGTAGTTGTTCAAAATACAGGAACAGCAGCTGCTATATATGAAGGGTTGGTAAATGGTACTCCTCTAATTGAAAAAGTTGTTACAGTTTCAGGAAAAGCAATAGCGAATCCTAAAAATATAAAAATAGCTATTGGAACACCATTTTCTTATATTCTTGATCAATGTGGAGTAAACAGAGATGTAATGGATAAATTAGTAATGGGTGGACCAATGATGGGAATGGCTCAATTCTCAGAAGAAGCTCCAGTGATTAAAGGAACTTCTGGTTTATTAGCCCTTACAAAAGAGGAAACAAATCCTTATAAACCAAAAGCTTGTATAGGATGTGGAAAATGTATCGGAGCATGTCCAATGCTTCTTGAACCAATCATGTTTGCAAGACTTGCTGCTTTTGAACAATGGGAAGAAATTGGAAAATACAACCTGATGGATTGTATTGAATGTGGATCATGTGCTTATATATGTCCAGCTAACAGACCATTAACTGAAGCTATAAAGATTGGAAAGTCAAAATTAAGAGCAATGAAAAAATAACATACAGTAAGTTATTAAGTTATTAGGAGGGTACAAGTGACTAATATTTTGAAGATGGGGCCATCACCTCATATAAGAACATCAGAAACAGTTGAAAAAGTAATGTATGATGTAATAATATCTTTAATACCAGCATTTTTAGTTGCTGTATATGTTTTTGGAATAAGAGCATTTATAGTTACTTCAGTTGCTATATTATCATGTATTGTTACAGAATTTATTTGTCAGAAAATAATGAATCAGGATATTTCTGTATTTGACGGAAGTGCAATTCTTACAGGTATTCTTTTTTCTTTTGTTATACCAGTAAATATGTCTCTTATTTATGTAATTATTGGATCGATAGTTTCTATCGCTCTTGGTAAAATGGTATTTGGAGGACTTGGACATAATATATTCAACCCTGCACTAGTAGGTAGAGCATTTGTTCAGGCTTCATGGCCAGTAGCTATCACTACTTTTGCTCTAGATGGAAAAGCTGGAGCTACAGTATTGGATACTATGAAAAGAGGACTTCCATTAGATGGAGCTTTAATTGAAGGTGGAAATCAATACATTCAGGCTTTTGTAGGTAGAATGGGTGGATGTTTAGGAGAAACTTCAGCTCTTGCTCTTCTTATAGGAGGAATATATCTTATCTATAGAGGACAGATAGACTGGAAAATGCCTGCTTTAATAATAGGTACAGTATTTGTTCTTACATGGGCAATGGGAGGAGATCCTGTAATGCATATTCTTTCAGGAGGGTTGTTCCTAGGAGCTTTCTACATGGCTACAGATATGGTAACAAGCCCATATACACCAAAAGGTAAAATAATATTTGCATTGGGATTAGGACTACTTATATCTTTGATTAGAATGAAAGGTGGATATCCAGAAGGGGTTGCTTACTCTATCCTTATCATGAATGGATTTGTTCCTTTAATCAATAGATATACTGCACCTAAAAAATTTGGTGAGGTGAAGTCTAATGAAAAATAGATATGTACATTATGGAGCAGTTCTTTTAATAATAGCTGCTGTATCTGCTGGAATATTGGCTGTAGTAAATGAATTTACTAAAACAGTAATTCAACAGAATGAAATAGCTGCTGTAAACTCAGCAAGAAAAAATGTTCTTTCTTCTGCTGATACATTTAAAGCTGAAGAAGCTATAAAAGCTGAAGGGCTTGAATTTATACCTGGATTTAACAAAGATGGAGAGCTTACAGGATATGTTGTATCTGTTGCTCAAGGTGGATATGCTGCTGACATCAATTTTGTTTTGGGTATTGAAAAAGATGGTAAAATTGCAGGACTTGATATAATAGGAAGCCAAGAAACTCCAGGACTTGGAGCTAGAATTATGGAAAAACCATGGCAGGCTATCTGGGTAGGAAGAGATTCATCTTATGTCTTCAATAAATCTACTGATGCATTTGCTGGTGCTACTATATCTCCAACAGCAGTTTATACTGGAATAATGAGAGCTTTGACAGTGTATGACAAAGAGGTGAGAAAATAGTGGAGAAAAATAACTATGGAAAGATATTCTTTGAAGGAATATTCACAGGAAACCCTGTATTTATACTTCTATTAGGACTATGTCCTACACTTGGAGTTACAAGTTCAGCAATAAATGGTATGTCAATGGGATTAGCCGTTGTAGCTGTTCTTGCATGTTCAAATGTTTTAATTTCTGCATTTAAGAAATTAATTCCTGATCAAGTTAGAATACCAGCATTTATCATGATCATAGCATCATTGGTTACAATAGTTGAAATGGTTATGAAGGCATATACTCCTGATCTTTATAAAGTATTGGGATTATTTATTCCTCTTATAGTTGTTAACTGTATAGTATTGGGAAGAGCAGAAAGTTTTGCATCAAAAAATGGTGTACTTGCATCTCTAGTTGATGGAGTAGGGACAGGACTTGGTTTTACTCTATCTCTTACAGTATTAGGTGCTATCAGAGAGGCTCTTGGTAATGGATCTGTATTCAATATCAAGTTTGCTCCTGAAGGCTTCACTCCTGCACTTATATTTATACTTGCACCTGGAGCTTTCCTTACAATTGGATGTATCATAGCAACTCTTAATTATCTTAAGATGAAAAAGAGTAAGGAGGGATAGAAAGTGACTTTTGGAAGTATTTTTAGTATTATAGTAGGTTCTATATTTATAAATAACGTTATCTTTGCAAAGTTTTTGGGTTGTTGTCCTTTCATGGGAGTATCTAAAAAGATAGATGCTTCATTGGGAATGGGAATGGCAGTAACTTTCGTAATAACTCTAGCTTCAGGGATAACTTGGCTTGTATATCATTTTTTACTTGCTCCATTTGGATTAGACTATTTACAAACTATAGCTTTTATATTAATTATAGCAGCTCTAGTTCAATTTGTTGAAATGGCTATTGCTAAGACTTCACCAAGTCTTTACAAAGCTCTTGGAGTATTCCTTCCTCTTATTACAACTAACTGTGCAGTACTAGGGGTAGCGATTATAAATATTCAAGAAGGATATAACTTCATTGAAACATTAGTAAATGGATTTTCTGTTGCAGTAGGTTTCTCACTAGCATTAGTATTACTTGCTGGTATTAGAGAAAGAATAGAATACTCAGCTATTCCAGCACCATTTAAAGGAGTACCAATTGCATTTATATCAGCTGGTCTTCTTGCTATGGCGTTTATGGGATTTAGTGGAATGCAAATATAAATATTTTGGAGGTTAATATGAACGCAGTAATAATGCCTGTGTTGGTTTTAGGACTAACAGGTCTTGCTATGGGGTTGTTCTTGGCCTTTGCTTCAAAGAAATTTGAAGTTGAAGTGGACCCAAAAATAGAACAAATAATGGGTATTCTTCCTGGTGCAAACTGTGGAGGATGTGGATTTCCTGGATGTGCTGGATATGCAGCAGCAGTTGTAAATGAAGGTGCAGGAATGTCACTATGTGCCCCTGGAGGAGCCAGTGTAGCTGAAGGAATTGGTCAAATTATGGGGGCTACAGTAGAAGTATCTGATGAAAAAATAGTTGCTAAAGTATTATGTCAAGGAGATAATACAAGAACTACTAAAATATATGAGTTTGATGGAGAACTTCAAACTTGTGCTGCAATGATGCTTTATGCAGGTGGAGATAAATCATGTGTTTACTCATGTTTAGGGCATGGGGACTGTGAAAGAGTATGTCCAGTTAATGCAATCAAAGTAAATGATAAAGGTATTGCTGAAGTAAATGAAGATAAATGTATATCTTGTGGATTATGTCAAAAAGCATGTCCAAAGAAAGTTATCTCTATGCTTCCTCAAAATAAAAAAGTTACAGTACTTTGCTCTTCTAAAGAGAAAGGTGCTACTGCAAGAAAAGCTTGTTCAACTGCTTGTATAGGATGTGGATTATGTAAAAAAGCGTGTCCAGTAGATGCTATTACAGTAGAAAATAATCTTGCTAAAATTGATCCAGAGAAATGTATCCAATGTGGTTTATGTGCTGCTAAATGTCCTACAAACGCAATTAAAAGTGAGATAAAGGAAGTTAAAAAAGCTGAAATCATAGAGGAAAAATGTGTTGGATGTACTCTGTGTGCTAAAGTTTGTCCAGTGGGAGCAGTAGAAGGAGAACTTAAAGCTAAGCATAAAATTGATCAAGAAAAATGTATAGGTTGTGGACTATGTTTTGATAAGTGTAAATTAAAAGCTATCAAAATGAATGTGATTGAAAGAAGAGATTAATTGTATATAGACAATAATAAAAGACACTCATAAGTTTTTGGGGTGTCTTTTTTATATAAAAAATACCCAGCTCCTTAATTATGGAACTGGGTTATTTTAATATGTAGGAGAAGGATCTTCATCTTCATAAAGAAAACTTTGATCTTTTTCATTTTGTTTGAAATATTGAAAATATCTATTCCTATCTCCTTCAAAAAGTTTTAGAAGAATGACATTGCACACTTCAGCATGAAGTATAAAAGAGTTGAAAAAGCTTGTATTATTTGTTTCAACAGGGATAAATATTGAAGCATAAGATGCAATTTTACTAAAAAGATTATTTGTGATAACAACAGAAGGAACTTTTTTTGCATGAAGAAGTTCCATCATCTGTACTTCATCTTTCAGATATTTAGGGACACTGAAGAATATAACACAGTCATCTTTTGTAACATGGGCTATTTTTTCAAAAAGACCATATCCCCCTTCAGATATAGTTACTGCTTCAAGTCCAAGAACCATACAGTGCCACCCAAGCATTTCAGCAACAGCTCTGCTGCTCCCTACACCAATGACAAATATTTTTTTTGATGTTTGCATAAGTTTTACTGCATTATCGATTTCTTCTAAGTCAAGATCCATATAGAGTTTCTGCATATTTTTTATATCAGCATTTATCATTTTTTTTACACTGTTATTATCCTCTCTGTCATTGTTCCAGTTATCCAGCATTTTATCAATGACACTTTTTCTTGCTTCCAACTCTTCTGCAAGATATTCTTTAAGTTCATTATACTTGGAAAATCCTATTTTTTTAGAAAATCTCAATACAGTTGCATCGCTGACATTGAGCTCTTTTCCAAGTTCTAGAGAAGTCATCATAATAACTTTTTTGGAGTTTTCACATATATATTCTGCTATCTGTTTTTCAGCTTTAGTTAGATTATTATAATTCTTCCTATATAGTTTTGCAATTCCGGTCATAGATAATACCTCGCATTTCTTTTCTTTTATCATAAAATAATTTAAAGATAAAAGCAAGGAATATTTCTAGACATTCATGCATATAAGAGCTGAAATAATGATACCTGTTCCTATATATTGACGTATTGTGAGCTTTTCTTTAAAGAAAAGAAAATTTACAAAATTAACTAAAAGTATAACAGAAATACTGTATGCAGGGAATACCAGATAAGCAGGAAGTACAGCAACAGCTTTTAATTGTGCTAATGTAGTAATCTGATTAGGTATCCCTATAAAAAAACCAATAAGTATTTCTTTTAAACTGAGATTTTTTATACTTTTTATACTCAATATAAGACTGAATATAAAGGAAAAGATAAATGTATAAAAGATAAAATGCCCTTGAAGATTTGGATTACCAAAGTGGCCATATATCTTTGCTAGGGTATCTACCATACCTCCAGCTATAAATAAAGCTATGAGAAGAATAGGTGAAACACTGCTACCATCTTTCTTATCTTTTTTGTTGATATAGTATATAGAAAAAATTGCTAAAATACACCCTATTATCTGCATTTGATTGGGATATTCTTTAAAAAGTATAACAGATATAAGAATAGGGATAAGAAGCCCCAATCTATTATATGTAGTAGTAAGAGGAGCTCCATTTTTTTTCATGTTTATCTGCATCAGATAAAGACAGGCAATATATAATACAGCATTTATCACAGCGAGAAGAAGTGTATACCTGTAATCTTCTCCATCAAAAGAGAATACACTTTCCTTTCTAATGACAAAATATGCCAATATACCACCAAAAAGGTAATTAAAAGTATTTACATTGAAACGGTTGCTTTTTTCTTTTTCTGACAATCTTATGATGAAAGTCATAAATGTATTTGATAAAACTGCTATGATTAAATACAGCATTTATTCACTTCCTCGATTTCTCTATCTTTGATATATGATTTTTCCATCAAGCATAGTGAGATCAACTTTGATATTTTTTATATCTTCATCTGATACTTGAGAAAGATCTTTGTCTATTATTATAAGATCTGCCAACTTATCAGCTTCTATGCTCCCTTTGAATTTTTCTTCTCCATTAAGCACAGCACCATTGTATGTCATCATTCTGAGAGCTTCTGCTTTGGTTATTTTTTCTTCATCACCAAGAGAATAACCTCTTGATCCTTTTCTAGTTACAGCTGCGTACATATTTATAAAAGGGTTTAAATTTGAACAAGGCATATCAGTAGTTAAAGAAACTATTATTCCATTGTCTTTATAAGTCTTTAATGGAGTAAATGATGTTTGCTTATCTCTAGGGAGCAGAGAATCATATCCATCTGCTTCGACATAGATGAAGCTGGCTTGAGCAGCTACCATTATTCCTACTTCACTCATTTTTCTAAGAGTTTCCTCACTTGGATAATAAGCATGTATTATAGAGTGCTGATGTTTTCTTGGATTAGCTTTTACAGCTTTGTAAATAGCATCTACAGCTTTATCTATAGCTACATCTCCCATTACATGGATACCAATATCCCAGCCAGAATCATGAGCTGATTTTATATATTCATCAAGTTTAGTGATATCAAGTCTTAATGGAAATTCTCTCAAAGAATCTTCGCCTTTGTAATTCCAAGATTTTAAAGCTGTCATAGATGTAAGTCCACCATCTATTGCCATTTTTAATGAAGAATAACGTATCCAGTTATTTCCATAACCAGTGGAAAAATTATAATCCTCAAGAAGCTGGTCAAGTTCTTTTTCGTTTTGCTGCAACGTAAACCCATGCCAATTAGGCATAAGGTTTATTCTGCATTTAAGTTCATTTTTCTTTAATAAATCATGATAAGCTTTACATACTCCAGAACTTACTCCTGGTTCTGTAATACTTGTAATTCCATATTTATTATATTCATTTATTGCAAGAGATATAGATTTTTCCAATACAGGAATAGAAGGCTCTCCCTCTCCTGCTCCAAAATCATCACTTCCAAAAGGACCAGGCATAACTTTTCTGACTAAAAGAACAGCATTTCCATGAAGAACCCCAGTAGGTTCTCCCTTTTCATCTTTTTCTATATGTCCCTTTGGAGGATCAACAGTATCTTTAGTGATACCAGCTAATTCTAATGCTTTAGAGTTTACAGAACAAGCTCCAAATATTCTTTCCAGTACAACAGCATTATCAGGAGAAGCAATGTCCAAATCGTAGCGATTAGGTGCTCTGTTTTCTTCAAATTGAGATTCTATCCAACTTCCTCCCTGTATCCATGTTCCTTCTGGAACCTCTTTTATTCTTTCTTTAATTTTTTCTTGAAGCATTTTCATACTATTAATACCGAAAAGTACTATTCCTTCAAGCATTAAACCAGTTTCCCATGCATGATTGTGAGCATCATTGATACCTGGCAGAAGGCTTCTTCCTTTTAGGTCTATTAATACAGTATTTTCAGTTTTCATTGATAGTATTTCATCATTATTTCCAACAGCTACTATTTTATTTCCTGATACAGCAGTAGCTTCATAAATACTGTCATTTTTATCTACTGTATGAACACTCCCATTATAGAAGATATAATCGGGAAAATATATTTTCGATTTATTCATCATTGTATTCCTCCTAAAATTTTACCATTTCTCTTTTCAGCTATTTTAGAAAACATGAAAAGAGCTGTAACTATTAATATTGCTGCAACTATAAGCCCTAATATTGGAGAGATAAGTCCTCCTACTAGAAAACCTATTACTGAAGATGTTCCTACAGTTAGACTGTAAGGAAGTTGTGTTTTTACATGTTCCACATGGTCAGAACCAGCTGCTGTAGATGCAAGAATAGTAGTATCTGATATAGGAGAACAGTGATCTCCAAATACTCCCCCACTTAATGAAGCCCCTATCATAAGTTCCATTGGTACTCCAAATGTATGAGCTATTGGAAGAGATATTGGCATGATTATAGCCCATACACCCCAAGAGCTTCCAGTAGAGAATCCAACAAAAGCACCTACTACAAATAGGAATGCAGGCATAAGACCAGCAGCTATGTTGTAATGTGCAACTATATTTATTAAATATCCTTTAAGGTTCATAACCCCTGTCAATGAACCAATAGACCATGCTAATACTAATATGATTGGAATATCAGAGTTCAAAGCTACTCCTTTACAGAACATAGGAACGATATCAGCATATTTAAATATTTTAGCCTTTGCACCCATTATTCCAGCAGCAATAGAAGCAACTAAAAATCCTGTGGTAATAGAAAGAGAAATATTGGAATTGACAAAAGCTCCTCCTATACCATTTTCACCAGCTTTTCCAGTCCAGAGTATCATAGCTATTAATGTTGCAAATAATGCAAGAAGTGGAATAACAAAACTAGCCAGTGTTATATTTGAATCTTTAAATAAAGTATCCTCATCTAAATCATATTTTCCCATTGGATTATCATTTTCACCTATAAGTTCACCAGTTTCAATAGCTCTTTTTTCAGCTTTGTACATAGGTCCTATATCCAGATTGAATATAATAACAAAGAAAAGAGCAAGCATACCAAACATAGCATAGAAATTATATGGAATAGATTTAAGATATGTAGTCCACGGATTATCTGTTATTCCAAGCATTGCAAATTGTGTAGCTATAAGTCCAATAGCATAAGTACTGTAGCTTGTAATAGGAGAAAGCGTTGCAAAAGGACAACCCATAACATCGCAAATATATGCAAGTTTAACTCTAGATACCCTAAGTCTTTCAGTTATTGGTCTCATAATAGCTCCAAGTGTAAGAGTAGGCTCTGTAAAAATAAAAGCAAATGCTGCAAAATATGCTGTAAGCTGAGCACCTTTTCTTGTTTTTACTCTCTTAGAAGCATAATCCCCAAATGCTTTTGCTGCTCCAGAAACTTTTATTAAATAGACAAACCCTCCACAAGACACAATAAGCATTATCATTCCTGCATTCCAAGTGTTACCAATAAGTGGAATGAAGAAATCTGAAATCATTTTTGGAAATCCGATAATTGGGTTCCAATCAGAGATAATGGTAGTTCCAATCCAAAGACCTAAAAAAAGTGAAAAAACCGTTTGTTTTGTCACCAGAGCCAGTAAAATAGCAACCAGCGGTGGAATGACAGATAAAATTCCATAGTCCATAATTTGCCCTCCTTGATTTTAGATAAAAGCTATTAAATTTACTGTATGTAGTAGTTACTATATTTATAATTTAAAAATGTAGTAAAGTCAAGATAATTTTTTTAAAAATTTTGTAGAAAAAATATTGAAAATGAGAATAAAGTTCAAAAACATAGGAGAAAAGAATATTATTAGTATAAATGAAAAAATAAAATAATATATAAAAAACTAAAAAAATTTGATTGAACTACTACAATTTTATAAGATAAAAAGTTGTAAAAAAAAGGAGAAGTTTTTATGGAAGGAAAAAATTAAATATAAAGTCATATATATAATAAAGAAAGAAAAAATCTAAAATATCATTTAAGTCAGAAAATATACTGGCTATGATATTATATTCTTTCTGTGAACTTAAAGAAACAAAAGAAGTAGATAAAGATAAAGAAATTATAATGAAAATGAAAAATGAATAGACTGAAATAGAGAAAAATTATTATACAAAATAAAGGAAAGAGAGAGTTCCACAACTCTCTCTTTTAGATATTGTAATTGTTTAGATATTTTATTCTCTAATATAGAAATTAGTACCATCCTCTAATTTTCATAGCTTCTGCAATTCTTTTGATAGATTTCATGTATGTAGCCTGTCTGAAAGAAACATTCTTTTCCACTTTTAATTCCCAAATTGGTTTAAAAGCATCTACCATAGCTCTTTCCTCTTTTTCTTCTACTTCTTTTTCTGTCCAGTAGTATCCATACAGGTTTTGTACCCATTCAAAGTAAGATACTGTAACTCCTCCAGCATTTGTTAAGATATCTGGAGTAACAATAATACCTTTTTTATAAAGAATTTCATCAGCTTCAGGAGTAACTGGTCCATTAGCTCCTTCACAGATTAAGAGAGCTTTGATTAATTCAGCTTCTTTAGCAGTAATTGCATTTTCTAAAGCACATGGAGCAATAGCATCTACATTTAATGCCCAGAATTCATCCATAGTAATTTCTTTAGAATCAGCAACTTTTGTTAAGCTTCCTTCAGCTTTGGCAGTTTCTAATTCTTCAAAAGTGAAACCTTCTGCTTTATATACTGCAAAAGCTCCTTTTCCTTTTTCAAACTCAGCAACAGCTACAACTTTTCCACCTAATTTCATAACATTTTTTACAGTGAATTTTCCAACATTTCCAAACCCTTGAACAGCTACAGTTGCTCTAGTAAGATCTTTTCCTAATGCTTTGAAAGTTTCTCTCATAGTTACAGCAACACCAAATCCAGTAGCTTCATTTCTTCCAGCAGAACCACCATAACTTAAAGGTTTACCAGTAAATACTCCAATTGTTTGTTCGCCAGCTAATCTGTTATATTCATCTTGCATCCATGCAATGATTTGTCCATTTGTATTAACATCAGGAGCTGGAATATCCAGTTTTTCACCTAAGTAACGGAACATTCCTCTTACCCAACCTCTAGAAAGTTGCTCTAATTCTCTTTGAGATAATTCAGAAGGATCAACAGTAATTCCCCCTTTACCTCCACCATAAGGGATTCCAGTTACCTGACATTTGATACTCATCCACATAGAAAGAGCTTTTACTTCATCAGCATTTACATTTTGATGGAAACGAATTCCACCTTTAAAAGGTCCTACTGCATCATTATGAGCTGATCTGTACCCTTTAAATGTTTTGAGAGAACCATCGTCCATTTTTACAGGAATAGAAATCTCAATAATTCTTTGAGGTTCTTTTAATAATTCGTATACAGCTGGATCTGCTCCTAAAGCATCACATGCTTTTTTTACTTGTGCTTGAGCGCTTAATAGTGGGTTTAAAGTTTCTTTTACCATAAAATCCTCCTTAAAATAATTAAATAAAATATCAATTTCAAATTAATTGTACTTTTATCAGTTACATTGTATTACAATTATATCTTCTAAAAAAAAATAGTCAATTTCATTAAATAAATTTTAAAAATAAAGAAAACAAATAAATGTTAACAATATATGATGTATATTTAAAAAATGAAAAAAATCTTTTTTCATAGACAAATTTTAAAACTATTAAATATATAAAATATATAAAAAATTAAAAAATTTTTTTAAAATTAGATGAGTTTTCTTGAAAATTGGCATATAGATGATTTTAAAATATAAAGAAATAAGTTCTAAAAGGTAGAAAAACAGACACAAATGAATTTTAGTGTATGCTATCTTGACGAAATGAAATAAAAATGATATAAGTGATTAAATAAAAATAATAAAAATAATTAAATAAAAATGTGAATGAAAATAATTATTTTTTTAAATTAAAGGGGGTATTATAATAATGAAAGTAATTTTTTATGGAGTTCGTGATGTAGAGGTACCTATTTTTGAAGCTGTAAATAAGAAATTTGGATATGATATGACTTTAATACCAGAATATCTGACAGATGAAGCTACAACACGAAAAGCTGCAGGAAATGATGCTGTAGTTTTAAGAGGGAACTGTTTTGCTACAAAAGAAAGACTGGATATTTATAAAGAAATGGGAGTAGAATATGTTTTGACAAGAACTGTTGGAGTAAATCATATTGATGTTCCTTATGCAAAAGAATTAGGATTAAAAACTGCTTATGTTCCTTTCTATTCACCAAATGCAATTGCAGAATTGGCACTGACTCTAGCAATGTCTTTACTAAGAAATGTGGCATATACTGCAAATAAAACAAAAGAAAGAAACTTTATTGTAGATAAACAAATGTTCTCAAAAGAAGTAAGAAATTGTACTGTTGGAGTTGTTGGATTAGGAAGAATAGGAATGACAGCTGCAAAACTTTTCAAAGGATTAGGAGCAAATGTTATTGGATATGATTTATTCCCTAAAACAGGAGTAGAGGATATTGTAACACAAGTTTCTATGGATGAATTATTAGAAAAATCTGACATTATTACTTTACATGCTCCTTATATCAAAGAAAATGGAAAAATAATTACAAAAGAAACTTTAGCAAAAATGAAAGATGGAGTTATCTTGATTAATACAGGAAGAGGAGAATTGGTAGATACTGGTGCTTTAGTAGAAGCTTTAGAAAGTGGAAAAGTATCTGGAGCTGGAATTGATACTTTGGAAAATGAAGTGTCTATTTTCTTCAAAAATTTTGGAAACAACAAATTAGAAGATTCAAATTTTGAAAAATTGGTAGAAATGTATCCAAAAGTATTGATTACTCCACATATAGGTTCTTATACTGATGAAGCTGCTTTAAATATGATAGAAACAACATTTGACAATATAAAAGAATATTTAGAAACTGGAGATTGTAAAAATAAAATAAAATAGTTTTTCTATTGTTTACTGGATAGTGTAAAAAAAAATAAAAGGACAGGGGGAGATTTGCATAGACAAAGCTCCCCTTTTATTTTAAAATAAAAATAAAAATCTGAAAATTAGAAGAGAGGAAACAGAATGGATTTTAAACAACACTATAAAATAAAATTACGAGAATGGGCAGACAGCTCTTTATGGGAAGAGGAGTTAAAGAGAAGAGGAATCTTATTTGAAAAAAAAGAATATTTTCCTGGGTATGTTATTTATAAAATAGAAAACCCTGGTGATGAGATACTGCAAGAATTTTCTCAAAGAAAAGAGATTTCAAAATTTGAAGTAATGCATCATTATTTTTTAAATTTTCAAACTCGTGTTATGGAAGCACAAATGCCTTCTTATGAAAAAGTTTCTGGGAATAAAAAATATCCTATGGTTGGAGTTTTAGATAATGGAATTGCAAATATTGAAATGATGAGTTCTTGGGTGTATCGAGATGAAAAGCAGTATTGTCCTGAAAGACAGCACCCTACTCATGGTAGTTTTGTAGCAGGAGTAATTTTATATGGAGATGAATTCAGTGATAAAAAATGGATTGCAGGGGAAAAAATTAAGATTTATGATGCAGCTATTGTACCAGATTTTAGTCTTTACCAATTGGAAGAAGATGAGCTTTTGTTCAGATTGAGAAGAGCAGTTGAGGAACATTCTTGGATTAAAGTATGGAATTTAGCAATCAGCCTTCGTTTTGCTGTTGATTTAGAAAGAATTTCTGAATTTGGACTGTTATTAGATTATTTGCAGGAAAAATATAATATCATTATTTGTAAATCTTGTGGAAACGGGGAATTCACTAGAGATAAAGAGGAAAGAGGGAGTATTTTACAAGGCTCTGACACAATTCGCTCTTTAGTAGTTGCCTCATGTAATCAAGAGGGGGAAGTTTCAAGTTTTAGTTTGAGTGGAAAAGGACATAAAATATTAGAAAAACCTGATATTGCTATGTATGGAGGAGATGTTTTCTGGGATCCAAATGGAAAACGAAAAGTATCAGGAGTTTATTCTTTTTCTCCAAAGGGAGAAATTGTAAGTTCTTTTGGAACTAGTTTTGCCACAGCTCGAATGACTTCTTTATTAGGAAATATTCTTTTTTGGAAAGAAGATGCTTCAGCCCTTTTTTTGAAAGCTATGGTAGTACAGACAGCAAGTCATGGAGAAAAATATTTTCTAGGTTATGGATGCCCTAAAGATACAAATGGCATTAAGGAAGAATATGAAAACTCATATGTTTTAGAGGGAACATTGTTGGAAGAAGAGAGAATAACAGTAGGCTATAAAAATGGAAAAATTCAATGTACTTTAAGTTCTGATGTTATTTTAGATTATCATCAGGAAGAGGACTATGTTCTTTGTGATATTAATTTAAGTTTTGAAAAAAATGGGAAAAAATATGAAAAAAAGAATATTTTTGGCGAGTATGAGAAACTTAATAATTTAAAAAAATATGAAATCCCAATGGAAGAAGAGGAAGGGGAAATAGAGATTATTTTTTCAAAAAGATGGAAAAAAGAAAAAGATAAAAAGAAAGATAGAGGACTTTCATATTGCTTTATTTTGAGAAAATAAAAAAAGTGAAAAAAAAAATGTGAATTTGAAATTTCACAAAAAAGTGAAAAAATTAAAACTACATTTTTTTGAAAATAGGTTGTATAATAAAAGGGAATTGGAAATAATAGTTTCATAAACAGAAAGACTGTTTTATTTTTGGAGGGAATTTCTTTGGCACTAAATAAAAAACATTTTGAAATTTTGAAGGAGTTAAAGAAAGAAGACGACTTAAAACGAATTGCGAGTATTTTTAATCAAACTGAAAGAAGTATTCGATATAAGATTGGAGAATTAAATGAAAATTTAGGTGAGGAAAAAATTTTCATAAAAAAAAGAAAAATATTCTGTCTTTTAGATGAAAAAGATATTTCTTCATTGATTAAAGGGATAAACGAATATAATTATGTTTACGAACAAAAGGAAAGAATAGATTTATTGATTTTAGAAAGTATTCTTCAAAAAGATGAATTTCAAATTGAAGAACTTGCAGATATATTACAGATAAGCAAATCTACATTGAGAGCAGATATTAAAATATTAAGTACCAAACTTTCTAAAATGGGTATTCTTTTAGAGCAATACCAATATAATAATAAAAAATGTCATTTGAGTTACAAAAATAGTGATTTAATTTATTACTTAGCAATCTTTTTATATCAATATGTTATTTTTGATGAAGGAGATAGCAGGGTAAGTTTTAAAAATACCAGTTATTTTGAAAAGATGGTTTCTGAAAAACTGACAAAACAGTATCTAGGAGTATTAGAAGATAGTTATCAAAAAATTAAGAATATAGATTTACCTTATACTGATGAAACACTTAACTTATTAATTTTGCTAATTTCTGTGCTAAAACTACGAAGTTTAAGTACAGAAGATCTAGATGTTTTAAATAGGAAGGTATTAAGAGAAACAAGAGAATTTAAAGTTTTACAGAAAACTTTTATAGAATTTTCAGAAACACAGCTTTATTTCTTAACAGATTATCTACTTCGTATTTCCTGTGATGAAAAAGAAATCTTTTCAAAACATCGTAATTGGCTGGAAATAGAACTTGGAGTTTATCGTCTGATTAAAGAATTTGAACATTTAAAGAATGTTCAGCTTGTAAAAAACAAGAGATTAATGGACGATATTTTATATTACATTAAACCACTTATTTATAGAAGTTCTAAGAAAATTGAATTGAAAAACAGCATTTTAAAAGAGGTAAAATTAGTATATGAAGATACCTTTTATTACTTGAAAAAGGCTTTTCATAGTTTTGAAACTCTATTAAATTTAGAAGTATCTGACAATGAGATTGGATTCTTGGTTCCTATTTTTGAAGTTGCTCTAAGAAATCAAATTAAACAACCAAAAAAAATAGTAGTAGCTTCTTCATATAAAAGAAATTTAACCAATTTTTTATTGGCTCGGTTAGAAGAAGAATTTTTAGTGGATATAGTAAAAGTAGTATCTATTAAGCAATTGGATAAAATTCATGGTGAAGAGATAGATTTACTGGTTACGACATCTGATTTAACACAGATGAATCTACCTTATCCAGTATGTCAAGTCAACCCTATTTTAACAGATATAGATAAAGCTCATCTGAAAGAATTTGAACTTATGCCTCAGGATAAGAAAATTCCTTTGGAAAAATTGATGGGATTAATTGAAAGAAATATAAATATTGAAGATTGGAATGGGAATAAATTACGTGAGGAATTGCTTCATACTTTTCCCAATAACATACTAGATGAAAGAGAGCAGGAAGCTCAAGAGGAGTTGCAGATCCCTAAAAATGTAAGAACTTCTATATGTACTTTTGAGTGGAGAGAAGCTGTAAGGGCAGGAATGGAAATTCTATGGAAGCAGAAATATATTAAAAAATCATACATGGAGGAGAGTGTAAATAAGAAAGAAGAAGAAAGTTTAATTTTTTTCTTAAATGAAAAAACAGCTCTTTTCTATACAGAACCAAAGGAGAATGTTTTTAAAACAGGTTTTTCTTTAATAGAAGTAAAACACCCTTTGTTAGTAAGAAAAAAGAAAATAAAATATTTTGTATGTTTTGCACCAAAAGGTGATGCAGAAGATAGAAGTTTATTGTTTCAACTAAATGATTATTTTGAAGAAGAGGGAATTGAAAAAAAGTTAAAAAATATTTAAGAAAATAAAAAATAAAAGAAGGAGGAAAGAGATGATTACAACAGAGTATATTAGTTTTCTGGAAAGTCTAATGAGTTCATTACTGGGAATGTCTATTGTGTTCATAGCTTTAATTTTTTTAGCTATTTTTGTCATGATAGTATCAAGAATAATTTCAGTATTAGAAAAGAATTTAATCAAAACAACAGATACAAAAGCAACAGTATCAGCTTCTACAACAGGAGCAAACACTAAAAAAGATAATAAAGATGGAGTAAAAATTGCTGTAATTACAGCAGCAATCAGTGAAGAAATGAAACAGCCAGTAGATAAATTTATTATTACAAGCATTAAAAAAATTTAAAAAAAATAAGACATGAAAGGAGAAGAGATTATGAAGTATGTAGTGACAGTTAATGGAGAAAAATATGAGGTTGAGGTAGAAAGAGTAGATGGAAAATCAGCATCTTTATCTAGAAAGCCAATGGAAAGAGGAGCTAAAACAAGAGTAGAAACAGTAAGAGAATCAGAACCAGTAGTAGCGACAGCTCCAGTATCAGCAGCTCCAGCAGCAAGTACAGGAGGAGCAGGTGCAGTTGTAAGTCCTATGCCAGGAGTTATTTTAGATATAAAAGTTAAAGAAGGGGATAGTGTATCTGAAGGACAAACTGTTATTATTTTAGAAGCAATGAAAATGGAAAATGAAATTGTATCAGAATTTACAGGAACAGTATCTGCAATCAGAGTAAAAAAAGGAGATACTGTAGACACTGACGCAGTATTGGTAGAAATTAAATAATAGAGGAGGCTATAATGGAGTTTATTAAAATTTTAGAAATTATGATGGCGAAATCTGGATTTGTCGCATTAACATGGCAAAATCTAGTAATGTTTCTCATCTCATTTGTTTTAATCTATTTAGCCATTGTAAAGCAATTTGAACCTCTACTATTGCTACCAATTGCCTTTGGAGTTTTCTTGACTAACTTGCCTTTAGCTGGTTTGATGAACGAAGCTGATCCTTGGTATGCATCTGGGGTTTTACGAATTATTTATAATGGAATTAAGAGTAATGTATTTCCTTGTTTAATTTTCATGGGAATTGGAGCTATGACAGATTTTGGACCATTGATTGCCAATCCAATTAGTTTGTTGCTGGGAGCAGCAGCTCAATTTGGAATTTATATAACTTTTATGACTGCAAATGCTCTGCCTTTCTTCTCAGCGAAGCAATCAGCAGCAATTGCAATTATTGGAGGAGCTGATGGACCAACTTCTATCTATTTGGCAAATAACTTAGCACCAGAATTGCTGGCACCAATTGCAGTTGCAGCATATTCTTATATGGCACTTATTCCTATGATACAGCCACCTATTATGAAGTTATTGACAACAAAGAAAGAAAGAGCTGTAAAAATGAAGCAATTAAGAAAAATCAGTAAGATAGAAAAAATTGTTTTCCCAATTGGAACAGTTTTATTTACTGCTTTATTACTACCTTCTGTAGCTCCTTTATTAGGTATGTTGATGTTAGGAAATATTTTTAAAGAATCTGGAGTTGTTCAAAGACTTTCAGATACTGCTCAAAATGCTCTTATTAATATAGTAACAATTATGTTGGGAGTTACAGTAGGAGCAACAGCAAATGGAGAATTATTCTTACGTTGGGAAACAATTGCAATTATCTGTATGGGATTATTTGCTTTCTGTATGTCAACAGTTGGAGGAATTTTACTTGGAAAAGTACTTTATGTAATAACAGGTGGAAAAATCAATCCATTGATAGGTTCAGCAGGAGTATCAGCAGTTCCAATGGCAGCTAGAGTTGCTCAGACAGTAGGAGCTTCTGAAAATCCAACAAATTTCTTATTGATGCATGCTATGGGACCAAATGTTGCAGGAGTTATTGGTTCAGCAGTAGCTGCAGGATATTTCATGTTAATTTTTGGAAAATAATATTAAAACATAAAAACTTTAAAACATAACACAGTGAAAAATATTGCTAAAAAAAATAGGAGGAGATTACTGTGAGTAAAGTAATGTCATTGCATGACGCAATAAAAACTTATGTAAAATCAGGAGATAGCATTTGTATCGGTGGTTTTACAACTAACAGAAAACCATATGCAGCAGTATATGAAATTTTAAGACAAGGATTGGGAGATTTTACAGGATACTCTGGACCAGCAGGTGGAGATTGGGATATGTTGATTGGGGAAGGAAGAGTAAGAAACTTCATCAACTGTTATATTGCAAACTCAGGGTATACAAATGTATGTAGAAGATTTAGACACGAAGTAGAAAAAGTTGGAAAAATGAATTTGGAAGACTATTCTCAAGATGTTATCATGTACATGCTTCATGCATCGTCGTTAGGACTGCCATTTTTACCAGTAAAATTAATGCAGGGATCAGACTTAGTAAACAAATGGGGAATCAGTAAAGAGGTAAGAGAAAAAGATCCAAAACTACCAAATGATAAATTGGTAGAAATTGAAAATCCTTTAGTACCAGGGGAAAAAGTAATAGCAGTGCCAGTACCTAGATTAGATGTAGCAATAATTCATGTACAAAAGGCATCAATAAATGGAACTTGTTCTATTGAAGGAGATGAATTCCATGATATTGATATTGCAGTTGCAGCAAAGAGATGTATTGTAACTTGTGAAGAGTTAGTAACAGAGGAAGAAATAAGAAAAGAACCAACTAAAAATTCTATTCCTCAATTCTGTGTAGATGCAGTAGTTCATGTGCCATTTGGAGCACACCCTTCTCAATGTTATAACTACTATGACTATGATGCTAATTTTTTCAAGATGTATGATACAGTAACAAAAACAGAAGAAGATTTTAAAGCATTCTTACAAGAATGGGTATATGGAATCAAAGACAGTGATGAATATATTGATAAATTAGGAGCGAGCCGATTAGCAAAATTAAGAGTAGTACCAGGATTTGGATATGCTGCGAAATTAGTGAAGGAGGCAAAATAAGATGGTAAATTATAAAAATTATACCAATAAAGAAATGCAGGCAATTACTATTGCAAAAGAAATTACAGATGGACAAATTGTAATTGTAGGAACAGGACTTCCATTGATTGGAGCCTCATTAGCAAAAAGAATCTTTGCTCCAAATTGTAAACTAATTGTAGAAAGTGGACTTATGGACTGCAGTCCAATTGAAGTACCAAGAAGTGTTGGAGATAACAGATTGATGGCTCACTGTGGAGTTCAATGGCCAAATATTCGTTTTATAGGATTTGAAGCAAATGAGCTATTAAATGGAAATGACAGAATGATTGCATTTATTGGAGGAGCACAAATTGATCCTTATGGAAATGTAAATTCAACTTGTATTGGAGATTACCACTGTCCAAAAACAAGATTTACAGGTTCAGGAGGAGCGAATGCGATTGCAACATACTCTAATACTGTAATCATGATGCAGCATGAAAAAAGAAGATTCATGGATAAAGTTGATTATGTAACAAGTGTAGGTTGGGGAGATGGACCAGGAGGAAGAGAAAAATTAGGACTTTCTGGAAATAGAGGTCCAGTTGCTGTTGTAACAGACAGAGGGGTATTAAGATTTGATGAGAAGACTAAAAGAATGTATCTAGCTGGATATTATCCAACATCATCTATTGAAGAGATTGTTGAAAATACTGGATTTGAAATTGATACTTCGAGAGCTGTATTGTTGGAGGCCCCAAGTGAAGAAGTAATTAAAATGATTAGAGAGGAAATTGATCCAGGACAAGCCTTCATTAAAGTACCAGTAGAATAATAAAAAAGCTGAAAGGAGAATAATGTATGGGAAACTATTCAATGCCTAATTATTTCCAGAATATGGAACAAATAGGAAAAGAATTAACAAAAGTTGATGAGGAAAATGAAAAATTACTAAAAGATGTAGAAGAAGAAATTGGTAAATTGATTGATGAAATACATGATGCAGGAACTCCTGATGAAAAAATTGCTGAAAAAGGACAGATGACTGCTTTACAAAGAATAGCAGAATTAATTGATGAGGGAACTTGGTGTCCTTTAAATAGTCTTTATAATCCACAAGAGTTTGCAACTGGAACAGGAATTGTAAAAGGATTGGCAAGAATCAATGGAAAATGGGTAGTAGTAGTTGCTTCTGATAATAAAAAAATCGTTGGAGCTTGGGTACCAGGACAGGCAGAAAACTTATTAAGAGCTTCTGATACAGCAAAATGTTTAGGAATTCCTTTAGTATATATTCTAAACTGCAGTGGAGTTAAATTAGATGAGCAGGAAAAAGTATATGCAAACAGAAGAGGAGGAGGAACTCCTTTCTATAGAAATGCAGAACTGCAACAATTAGGAATTCCAGTTATTGTTGGAATTTATGGAACAAATCCAGCTGGTGGAGGATATCACAGCATCAGTCCAACTATCTTGGTTGCTCATGAAGATGCAAATATGGCAGTAGGAGGAGCTGGAATTGTTGGTGGAATGAATCCTAAAGGATATATTGATCAAGAGGGAGCAGAACAAATCATAGAAGCAACTGAAAAAGCTAAAGGAGCAGAGGTTCCAGGAACAGTATCTGTTCACTATGATGAAACTGGATTTTTCAGAGAAGTATATTGTGATGAAATTGGAGTGTTAGAAGGAATTAAAAATTATATTGATTGTTTACCAGCATATAATTTAGAATTTTTCAGAGTAGATGAACCAGCAGAACCAGCATTAGATCCAAATGATTTATATTCTATTGTCCCTATGAATCAAAAAAAAGTGTACAATATATATGATGTAATTGGAAGATTAGTTGATAATAGTGAATTTAGCGAATATAAAAAAGGATATGGACCAGAAATAGTAACTGGACTTGCAAAAGTAGATGGACTTTTAGTAGGTATTGTTGCAAACTTCCAAGGACTATTGATGAAATATCCTGAATATAAAGAAAATGGAATTGGAATCGGGGGAAAATTATACAGACAAGGTCTTGTAAAAATGAATGAGTTTGTAACTCTTTGCTCAAGAGATAAACTTCCTATTATCTGGGTACAAGATACTACTGGAATTGATGTAGGAAATGAAGCAGAAAAAGCTGAATTATTAGGATTAGGACAATCTTTAATCTATTCAATTCAAAATTCAAAAGTTCCTCAAATGGAAGTTACATTGAGAAAAGGAACTGCTGCAGCTCACTATGTATTGGGAGGACCTCAGGGAAATTCTACTAATGCTTTCTCATTGGGAACTGCTGCAACAGAAATCAATGTAATGAATGGGGAAACAGCAGCAACAGCAATGTACTCAAGAAGATTAGTAAAAGATAAAAAAGAGGGAAAAGATTTAACACCAACTATTGAAAAAATGAACAAATTAATAAATGAATATAAAGAAAAATCAACTCCAAGATATTGTGCAGAAACTGGAATGGTAGATGAAATTGTAAATCTATATGATATTAGAGCTTACATGGTAGCTTTTGTAAACTCTGTATATCAAAATCCAAAAGCAATCTGTGCTTTTCATCAAATGCTTTTACCAAGAGCCATCAGAGAATACAACACATTTACAAAAAAATAAAAAAGGGGGAATTTTGTGGAAAGAATGATTTTACAACTAGGAATGTTTGAAACATTGGCGTTAGCAGTTTTAGCTATCTATTTAGGGAATTATTTAAGAAAGGTTTTTCCTATCTTAAAAAAATATTGTTTACCAGCTTCGGTGGTAGGGGGAACGATATTTGCAGTAATTTCCATGGTTTTATATTATTCGAATGTGGTAGAATTGAGTTTTGAATTTAAAGCAATAAATTCATTGTTTTATTGTATTTTCTTTGCTGCAAGTGGAGCAGCGGCTAGTTTGTCTTTATTAAAACAGGGGGGGAAATTAGTTATTATCTTTACTATTCTGGCAGCAGCTTTAGCAGCATGTCAGAATGCTTTAGCACTGTTTGTTGGTAATTTGATGGGAGTAAATCCTTTAATTTCAATGATGACAGGAAGTATTCCTATGACAGGTGGTCATGGAAATGCAGCAGCTTTTGCTCCAATTGCAGTGGAAGCAGGAGCTAGTGCAGCGATGGAAGTAGCTATTGCTGCTGCAACTTTTGGTTTGATTTCAGGTTGTATTTTAGGAGGACCTTTCGGAAACTTTATTATTAAAAGACATAAATTGGAAGATCCAGCATTAGATGGGAAAGATGATGTTTCAGAAATGGGAGAAGCAGTTCCTACAATGCCAATTGATAAAAATAGTGTTGTTAATGCAATGTTTTTAATGTGTATTGCTTTAGGAATTGGACAAGTTGTAACTTTAATTTTGAAAAAATATGGAATTAGCTTCCCAATTCATGTAAGTTGTATGTTAGGTGGAATTTTAATTAGATTATTTTTTGATAAGAAAGCTGGAAATCATGAAATGTTATATGAAGCAATTGAAACTGTAGGAGAATTCTCTTTAGGATTATTTGTTTCTATGTCTATCATTACAATGAAATTGTGGCAATTATCTGGATTAGGATCTGCTTTAGTTGTATTACTAGTAGTTCAAGTAATTTTTATTATACTATTCTGCTATTTCTTAACTTTCAACTTATTGGGAAGAAATTACGATGCAGCAATTATGGCAGTAGGACATACAGGATTTGGTTTAGGAGCAGTTCCTGTTTCTATGACTACAATGCAGACTGTTTGTAAAAAATATAGATATTCTAAGTTAGCCTTTTTCGTTGTTCCAGTCATTGGAGGATTTATAAGTAATATTTCCAATGCGATTATTATTACTAAATTCTTAAACATTGCAAAGGCTATGCTTGGAATAGGATAAGGAGTCACAAAAATAAAAGGAGCAAAAAATGAGTAAATTTACAATGGGAGTCGATGTAGGTTCTACTACATCAAAGGCTGTTATTTTAAAAGATGGAAAAGAAATTATTTCCCAGTCTATAATTTCTGTTGGAACAGGGACAAGTGGACCTGCTCGAGCAATTAAACAGGTTTTAGAAACAGCAGGGTTTTCTTCTGTTGATGAATTAGATTGTGCCATAGCTACTGGTTATGGAAGAAATTCATTGGAAGAAGTACCACTGCAGATGTCAGAATTATCTTGTCATGCAAAGGGAGCCTACTTTTTTTTCCCGAAGGTAAGAACAATTATTGATATTGGAGGACAGGATTCAAAAGCATTAAAAGTTGGAAATAATGGAATACTGGAAAACTTTGTTATGAATGATAAATGTGCAGCAGGAACAGGAAGATTTTTAGATGTTATTGCTAAAGTTCTGGAAATTAATTTATCAGATTTAGAAGTTCTTGATGAAAAATCTAAAGAGGATATTACAATCAGCTCTACTTGTACTGTATTTGCAGAATCAGAAGTTATTTCACAATTGGCAAAAGGAACAAAGTATGAAGATATTGTAAAGGGAATCCATGCATCAATTGCAAGCAGAGTAGGAAGTTTGGCAAAACGTGTAGGAATCAAAGATCAAGTTGTTATGACTGGTGGAGTAGCATTAAATCATGGAATGATAAGGGCTCTTGAAAAAAATATTGGTTTTAAAATTTATACAAGTGAATACTGCCAATTAAATGGAGCAATTGGAGCAGCGTTGTTTGCTTATCAAAAATGTTTAAATGCAGAAAATAAATAATAAGAGGAAGACCTTGCCCATGAAGTATGAGCAAGTTCTTTCTTTTATAAAAAAAAAAGAAATAGGAGGAAATTGAAATGGCTGGAAAAATGGAAAAATTACCTAATAAAAAACCAAGAGCAATTGATGGACATAAACCTGCTGCTGCTATTTTGAGAAATGTAGTAGATAAAGTATATGCAGAAGCTTGGGAAGCGAAAAGGAGAGGAGAACTAGTAGGTTGGAGTTCTTCTAAATTTCCAATTGAATTGGCAAAGGCCTTTGATTTAAATGTTGTTTATCCTGAAAACCATGCAGCATCTACAGCAGCTAAAAAAGATGGATTAAGACTATGTCAAGCAGCAGAAGATATGGGATATGATAATGATATTTGTGGTTATGCTAGAATTAGTTTAGCCTATGCAGCTGGAGAGCCAACAGATGCAAGAAGAATGCCTCAGCCAGATTTCTTGCTTTGCTGTAATAATATCTGTAATATGATGACAAAATGGTATGAAAATATTGCAAGAATGCATAATATTCCTTTGATTATGATTGATATTCCATTTTCAAATACAGTGGATACACCAGAAGAAAAAGTGGATTATCTAATCGGACAATTTGATTATGCAATCAAACAATTAGAAGAATTAACTGGAAAGAAATTTGATGAAAAGAAATTTGAAGCTGCTTGTACAAGAGCAAACAGAACAGCAGCAGCATGGCTAAAAGCATGTTCTTATATGGGATATAAACCATCTCCTTTGAGTGGATTTGATTTATTTAACCATATGGCAGATATAGTAGCAGCAAGATGTTATGAAGAAGCAGCTGTTGGGTTTGAATTACTTGCACAAGAATTTGAACAATCTGTAAAAGAGGGAACTTCAACTTGGGAATATCCAGAGGAACATAGAATTTTATTTGAAGGAATTCCTTGCTGGCCAGGACTTCGTCATCTATATGAACCATTAAAAGATAATGGAGTCAATGTAACAGCTGTTGTGTATGCACCAGCATTTGGATTTAGATATAATAATATAAGAGAAATGGCAGCAGCTTATTGTAAAGCTCCTTGCTCTGTATGTATAGAAACAGGAGTAGAATGGAGAGAAACTATGGCGAAAGAAAATGGTATCAGTGGAGCTTTAGTAAACTATAACCGTAGCTGTAAACCATGGAGTGGAGCTATGCCTGAAATTGAAAGAAGATGGAAGGAAGACTTAGGAATTCCAGTAGTAAACTTTGATGGAGATCAGGCAGATGAAAGAAATTTCTCAACTGAGCAATATAAAACAAGAGTACAAGGTCTAGTTGAAATTATGGAAGAAAGAAAAAAAGAAAAAGTTGAAAAAGGGGAAGATGTATACACAAACTTTGACAACACAAAAGAAACAGATTGGTCAAAACCAACTATAAAATAGGAGGATAAAAATGGACGAAATTAAAGAATTGTTAGAACAATTTAAATATTATGCAAATAATCCTAGAAAGCAATTAGATAAATATCTTGCTGAAGGGAAAAAAGCAGTAGGAGTTTTCCCATATTATGCTCCAGAAGAAATAGTTTATGCAGCAGGAGTTGTGCCTTTTGGTGTATGGGGAGGACAGGGATCTATTGAAAGAGCAAAAGAATATTTCCCAACATTCTATTATTCTTTGGCATTACGTTGTTTAGAAATGGCTTTAGATGGAACTTTAGATGGGCTTTCAGCTTCTATTATAACAACTCTCGATGATACTTTAAGACCATTTTCACAAAACTATAAAGTAGGTGTAGGACAAAAAATTCCTATGATTTTCCTAAATCATGGACAACATAGAAAAGAAGAATTTGGAAAAACTTACAATGCAAGAATTTTTAATAAGGCAAAAGAAGAGTTAGAGAAAATATGTGGAGTGACAGTTACAGATGAAAATCTAAAAAAAGCTTTCAAAGTCTATAATGAAAATAGAGCTGAAAAAAGAAAGTTTATCAAATTAGCAGCAAAACATCCACAAACAATAAAAGCATCTGACAGATGTTATGTATTAAAAAGTTCATATTTTATGTTGAAAGATGAGCATACAGCTCTATTAAAACAATTAAATGCAAAATTAGAAGCTCTTCCAGAAGAATCATGGGATGGAGTTCGTGTAGTAACAAGTGGAATAATTACAGATACTCCAGGATTGTTGGAAGTATTTGATGCTTATAAAGTATGTATTGTTGCAGATGATGTGGCACATGAATCAAGAGCTTTAAAAGTAGATATTGACTTATCAATTGAAGATCCTGTGCTGGCTCTTGCAGATCAATTTGCAAGAATGGACGAAGACCCTATTTTATACGATCCTGATATTTATAAAAGACCAAAATATGTTGTCAATTTAGCAAAGGAAAACAATGCAGATGGTTGCCTATTATTTATGATGAATTTCAACGATACAGAAGAAATGGAATATCCTTCTTTAAAACAGGCATTTGATGCAGCAAATATTCCACTTATCAAAATGGGATATGATCAACAAATGGTGGACTTTGGACAAGTAAAAACACAATTAGAAACTTTTAATGAAATTGTACAATTAAATAGAATGTAGGAGGAGGTAGAGGAAATGAGTCCAAATGTATGGGAAAATGATGATTTTATTTTTAAAGGTGATGAGCTGAAAGGAATGACAGAAAAAGGAAAAGACAAAGTCAAGACACAAGGCTTCACTGATATGGTAATTCCTCCAACAACTCCTGAAGGTGTGGCAATTAAAAGAATTGGAGATAATGCTTTTTATAGAAGAGGATTAACTTCTGTTGTCATTCCTGATACTGTAGAAAGTATTGGTTATGATGCTTTTGGAGTATGCAAATTAACAGAAGTGAAATTACCAAGCTCTCTAGTTGGAATTGAGGGATTTGCTTTTTATAGAAATAAATTGAAGAAAGTAGAATTTGGAAATAAAGTAAAAACAATTGAACCAAGTGCTTTTGCTTTAAATGAACTGGAAGAAATTTCTTTACCAGAATCATTAGAAGTTATTGATACTTCAGCTTTTTACAAAAATGAATTAACAACATTATGTCTTCCAGCAGCTATTAAAAAAATTAATATGTATGCATTTTGTAAAAATAATATTGCAGAAGTAGAAATCCCTAAATCTATAGAATTTTTACATAGAAAAGCTTTTGAAGAAAACACAGAAATAAAATAGGAAATTAAAATGAAAAAGAGGCTGATTTATTATTAAAATGGACAACCTCTTTTTTGAGTAGAAGGTAGGGGTAGGCTTATGGCTTTATATCAATTTGATGTTTTAGATTCCACTAATGAGTATATGAAAGAACATAGAGAAAAATTTCAAAACTTTGATGTTGTCCTTGCTAAAAATCAAACAGCTGGAAAGGGAAGACGTGGAAATATTTGGATTTCTACAGAAGGAATGGCTTTATTTACTTTTCTTATGAGAAAACAGGAAAGAGAAGAAAATATTGACTATATGAAACTACCTTTATTAGCAGGACTTGCTGCTATTCGAGCATTTCAGAAAATAAAAGAAGCAGAGTATCAATTTAAATGGACCAATGATATTTATTTACAGGATAAGAAATTGGGAGGAATTTTAATAGAAAGACGAGAAAATGACTTTTTAATTGGAATAGGGTTAAATATTAATAATCAGATTCCTTTAGAAATTAAACATATAGCAATTTCCTTGCAGGAACTTGAAAAAAAAGAATATTCTATTCCTGAAGTAGCCTTAGAAGTAGTAGAACAATTTCAAACTCTTTGGGAAGAATACAAACAGGGAAAATGGAAAGAGATTTTAGCAGAAATTAATAAAATCAATTATTTATATGGGAAAAGAGCTGCTTTAAGAGCAGGAAACCTTTTTGTAGAAGGAATTGTACAGCAGATTAATGATAAGGGAGAAATTGAAATTATATCTGGAGAAAAGATAAAAAGCTTTGCAATAGGAGAAGTAATAAGAGAACGGATTGTTTTTCCCTTAGAAGCAGATGCAGAAAGTTTTGCAAAAGCATATATTTTAAAAGAAGCAAGTTATGATGTTATTGCTTGTTTAGTTGGAGAATTTAGTGAAAGTTGGCAGGCAAAATTAGAAAATTTGCATTTGAAAGTAGAAAGAAATATGAGCTTAGAAGAAACTATGAAGAAATATCAGGCAAAATCTTTCTTGGATTTCTCGAATCTTTTTCCTCTAGAGAATTATTCTGAAGAAAAAATTCAGGAAATTACAAAAATGTTTATCTGAAAGGATAAAACATGGTAACATAGAAATAGGGAATTAAAAATTAGGGAGGAAACATGAGAAATTTTATACAGCAATTGAAAGAACAGGTATTAAATGGGTATTTAATAACAAGAGAAGATGCAGAAAAATTATTGAGCATATCAATAAAAAAAGAGGAAGATTTACAGGAGCTGTTAAAAGCAGCTAATGAAATTCGTGAAAAATTTTGTGGTAAATTTTTTAATCTCTGTACTATTTTAAATGCGAAATCTGGAAGATGTTCAGAAGACTGTAAATACTGTGCCCAGTCAGCTCATTTTAAAACAGCAGCAGAAGTATATCCTTTGGTAAAAAAAGAGAAGGCCTTAGAGGCAGCAAAGGAAGTTGAGTCAGAAGGAGCTCATAGATTTTCTCTGGTAACAAGTGGAAGAGGATTAAATGGGAAAGAAAAGGAATTAGATCAGCTTACAAAGATTTATCAATATTTACAAGAGAATACAAACTTGGATTTATGTGCTTCTCATGGAATTTGTAGTAAAGAAGCTCTGCAGAAATTGAAAGATGCAGGGGTAAAAACTTACCATCATAATTTGGAAAGCTCTAGAAGATTTTATGGAACAATTTGTACTTCCCATACTTTTGATGATAGAGTAAATACAATTAAATATGCACATGAAGTTGGTTTACAGGTATGTAGTGGGGGGATTTTCGGATTAGGAGAAACAGAAGAAGACAGAATTGATATGGCCTTTGACTTAAGAGAGTTAGGAGTTCACTCTGTTCCTATTAACATTTTGACTCCAATTCCTGGAACACCTTTAGAAAACAATGAAGCTGTAAATCCTAAAGAGTTATTAAAAGATATTGCTATTTTCAGATTTATCCTGCCAAAAGTATCAATTCGATATGCAGGAGGAAGAGTAAAACTGGGAGAATATGCAAAGCTTGGATTAGAAGGTGGAGTTAACTCTGCTTTGACTGGCAATTTTTTAACTACAACAGGAAATACAATAGAGAGTGACAAACAAATGATTAAGGAGCTAGGATATGAATACTAAAGGTTATTTTGTCATAGGAACAGATACAGATATTGGAAAGACTTTTTGCAGCACTCTCCTATATCAGGGAGTGCGAAAGAAAAATGGAATGTATTATAAACCTATTCAAAGTGGGGGAATTCCTAAAGATGGAAAATTATATGCTCCTGATGTATTATCTCTATGTCAACTTGAAGGAATAGATTATCAGGAAGATATGGTTACTTATGTTTTAGAAGCAGAAGTTTCTCCTCATTTGGCAAGTGAATTAGAAGGAACAGTAATTGAGATTGAAAAAGTAAAAAAACATTTTACGAAACTTTGTGAACAGTATGATTATTTGATTGTGGAAGGAGCAGGGGGATTGCAAGTTCCTTTGATTCGTGATCAGTACCATATCTATGATTTAATTCGTGATTTTGGTTTTCCAGTAATTTTGGTAAGCAGTGCAAAAGTAGGGGCAATAAATCATGCTGTTTTAACAATGGAGTCTTTAGAAAAGTTGGGAATACCTTTACATGGAATTTTATTTAATCGTGTAAAGAATACAAAAGAAAGTAAAATTTATGAAAAAGATAATATTGAAATTATTTTAAAACATTCACCTACAAAAAATCATTTAATTATATTAGAAAATGCAAAAGAAATTGAAGAGGATAAATTAAATTTATTTTTAAAAGGAGAGGCAAATGGCTAAGAGAAGTCAATTACAGGAGAAAGATTTACAGTATATATTTCATCCTTGCGCTCAAATGAAAGATTTTGAAGAAACACCACCTTTGATTATTACTAAAGGAGAGGGATTATATCTATTTGATGAAACAGGGAAAAAATATATGGATTGTATTTCTAGTTGGTGGGTTAATTTATTTGGACATGCAAATCCTAGAATTAATGAGGTAATTTATAAGCAAATCAACACTTTAGAACACGTTATTTTTGCAAACTTTGGACATGAACCAGCAATTGAGCTGTGTGAACATTTGACAGAAGTTTTACCAGAAGGAATCAATAAGTTTTTATTTGCAGATAATGGTTCTTCATGTATTGAGATGGCTTTGAAACTAAGCTTTCAATATCATTTACAAACAGGGAATCCTCAAAAAACAAAATTTATTTCTTTAGAAAATGCCTATCATGGTGAAACTATAGGAGCTCTCGGAGTAGGAGATGTAGATATTTTTACAAAGACTTACCGTCCTTTGATTCAAGAGGGAAGAAAAGTTAGAGTTCCATATTTAGATTCTACAATGACAGAGGAAGAATATTCAAAATATGAAGAGGAATGTATTTCGGAGTTGGAGAATTTAATTAAAAATAATCATCAAGAAATTGCGTGTATGATAGTAGAGCCTATGGTACAAGGTGCAGCAGGAATGAAAATGTATTCTAGTCATTATTTACAGAAAGTAAGAGAATTGACAAAAAACTATAATATTCATTTAATTGATGATGAAATTGCAATGGGATTTGGAAGAACAGGAAAAATGTTTGCTTGTGAACATGCAGGAATTACTCCTGATATTATGTGTCTAGCAAAAGGGTTGTCTAGTGGATATTATCCAATTGCCCTTGTTTGCATAACAAGTGATATTTTTAATGCATTCTATGCAGATTATAAAGAAGGAAAATCTTTTTTACATTCTCATACATATTCTGGAAATCCTTTAGGATGTAGAATTGCAGTAGAAATTCTAAAAATTTTTAAAGAAGAAAATATTATGGATATAGTGGAAAAAAAAGGAAAATTTTTACAAGAGAAGATGAGAGAATATTTTCATGGAAAGAATTATATAAAAAACTATAGACATTTAGGAATAATAGGAGCAATAGAATTGAAAGAAATTGAGAGAGTGGAACGAGTTGGTCGTCGTATTGCAGCTATTGCTTTAGAAAAGGGAGTGCTGATACGTCCAATCGGAAATATTGTCTATTTTATGCCTCCTTATATCATTACAGAAGAAGAAATAAATACAATGCTACAAGTTTGCCAAGAATCAATTGAAGAATTTTTGCACACAATATAGATAGAGAAGGGAGGGGGATAATAATGGAAGTTAAAAAAGTATGGGCTGCATATTTCAGTGGAACAGGAACAACAGAAAAGATAGTATGTGGACTGGCAAAATCTTTAGCAGAAAAGTTAAATGCAGAATATTGCTGTTTTGATTTTACTTTGCCTAAAGCAAGAGAGGGAAAGAGTCCATTTCAGAAAGAAGATTTAGTAGTTTTTGGAACACCTACAATTGCAGGAAGAGTACCAAATGTTTTGTTGAAGTATTTGGCAACTGTGGAAGGAAGAGGAGCTTTAGCAGTTCCAATTTCTCTTTATGGAAATCGTAACTATGATGATTGTTTGATAGAGCTTCGAGATATTTTAGCAAAAAATGAATTTTATCCAATTGCAGCAGGAGCTTTTATAGGAGAACACTCTTTTTCTAGAATTCTAGGAGCAGGAAGACCAGATGCAAAGGATATGCAGATTCTTATGGAATTTGCAGAAAAAATAGTAAAGAAGGTGGAATCAGGAGATAAGACTTTAATTGAAGTGAAAGGAACACCTGAACCATATCGATGGTATTATCAACCACGGGATCGAAAAGGAAATCCTGTGGACATACGTAAAGTGAAACCTTTGACAAATGATAAATGTACAGACTGTAAAATTTGTGCAGAAGTTTGTCCTATGGGTTCAATCTCTTTTGAAAATGTAAGAGAAGTTCCTGGAATTTGTATCAAATGCTGTGCTTGTATTAAGAAATGTCCTGAAAATGCAAAATATTATGATGATGCAGGATATTTATATCATCAGCATGAATTAGAAGAAGAATATACTAGACGAGCAGAACCAGAATATTTTGTATAAAATTTTTAGAAATGATAAAAAAATATAAAAATCTGGTGGATAATTTTAAATAAATAGAAAGAATTCATAAAAATATAAGTTGAAAATCATCTTAAAATCCTATAAAATAGAAAAGTTTTATGTATGCATCAACAAAATTTTATATTCTATAGAAAAAAGAAGAAAAGGAAAGTGTTTTTTTAAATAATATTTTTAATAAATATAAAAAAGTGTTGAAAAATTTTTGAATATATATTATAGTTTATATCGAAGAAAAGTTTATTTTTACGTTTAAATACACATAAAAATTATTTATAAATTTTATTGTATGATTTTTTTAATTTATGTCATTGTATTTACAGTCTTTAAAACAAAATATATTGTTTATTGTTATAATATATATATTTTTAATTCTATATATAATAAAGAAAAATAATATAGTTTTAAAAACCTTATATAAATTACAAAAAAATATTACTTAGGAGGTAAAAATGGAAAGTATTGTTAAAATGTTTTTCTCTAATGGTGTTCTTATGATTTTTCTGGCATTAATGCTGGGATATCTATTTGGTAGAATATCTTTTGGAGGATTGAAGTTTGGAACATCAGGGGCCTTGATAGTAGCACTTATATTTGGACATTTCGGAATGAAAGTCCCTGCTATAGTTGGTTCAGTGGGATTGGTTTTATTTTTAGGGTGTGTTGGATTGTCAGCAGGACCATCTTTTGTGAGTAACCTTAAAGCCAATTTCTGGGGATTCTTAGGTACATCTTTTGCAATTTTAGTATCAGCAGGATTGACTGTAGCAATGGCTGTTAAGTTTTTTGATATTCCTGTTGACTTAGCTTTAGGAATTGCAGCAGGGGCTTTAACTTGTACTGCTTCTCTTGCAGCAACTGTTGAGATTACAGCATCAAATATTGCAAGTGTAGGATATGGTTTAGCATATGTTTTTGGAATAATAAGTATAGTAATGTTTGTACAGATTGTTCCTAAATTATTAAAAGTTAATATTAAAGAAGAAAATGATAAAATGGTAGATCCTCCTTTATCTGAAAGACTATCTAGTTTGAAAAATTTAAAACTTATAATAGTTGATGGACCAGGAGTGTTTGTTATAGCATTTGCAATAGTGATAGGAGTTTTACTTGGTTCTATAAAAGTACCTTTAGGTTCTGGAACATTCTTCTCTCTTGGAAATGCAGGAGGGACAATCATTGCAGGGATTATAGTATCAGCTATAGGAAGAATAGGGAAAATAAGCCTACAAGCTCCAAAAACAACACTTATGCCTGTAAGAGATTTAGGAATTTCACTTTTCCTACTGCAAAATGGTGCAAATGCAGGAGCAGGATTTATAGCTACTCTATCTAAATATGGGGTAAAATTATTTGTAGTTGGAGTAATTATGAGTTTAGTTGCAATTATTGCAGCTTATATAGTTGCTAAATTCTTGTTTAAAATGCCATTATTTGCTGCTCTTGGAGCAACAACTGGAGCAATGACTTCAGCCCCAGCATTAAATGCTCTTATTTCAGTTTCTAATGATGACAGAGTAGCAGCTTTCTATGCAGCTTGTCAACCAGTTGCAACTGTAGGACTTGTTATATTGCCACAAATTATGGTTTCCATTTTAAAATGAGAATGAGTAATTTCATTTTTAGAAATATTATATTTTAAGAATTGATTAATAAGGATTGCTTTCTGTAATATGCAGAAGTTAATCCTTATTTTTTTTAGAGAAAAGTTTATTTGAAATTATATATTATACTATTTGCTGTATTTACTTATTAATTTTGGTAAGTCTTTCCATAAAAATACTGTAGACATAGCAGAAGTATTATCAAAGTAACTGATGAAGTCATTCAGGTATATAGCTCCTAAATATTGATATATTTTTTCAGCTTTATCATTTCCTCTAAGAAATGATACTGCCATGCACTCATAATTATTTTCTAGAGCAAATTCAGCAGTTTTCAAGATAAGAGATTTTCCAATTCCTTTGCCTTGAAATTCAGGCAGTACATGAAGTGAATCTAAGTAGAAGCATTTTTTAAGATGTCTGTAGGGTTTACTTGCAGCAAGGGAAGTAATAGTTCCTGCTTCATCTAAATGAACAAAAATAATATTATTCTCATCTTCTAAATATTCAGTCCATTTTTTTCTGCTTGTGCATATGTTAGAGAATTGAGATAATCACTTGGAAGAATATTTTTATATGTTCTTCTTCGGCTGTCTATATAGATTTTAGAAATAGTTTCTATATCGTTTTTTCTAGCTCTTCTAATCATTTCAGCTCCTTTTCTGGTATTTACCAGCAATATTATTATTGATTATATACATATTATTTCAATAGATAATTTAAAATAAAATAGTGTACTAGAATTTAATTTTTACAGATAAAATTTATTTTAGCATATTTTTTCCATAACATAATTTGTAAGAAAAATTCCTTTTCTTTCTACCTGCTGTTCTTTTATCATTGAATATCCTATCCTTTCAAAGAAAGGTTTGGCAGTGATTGAAGCTTCTGTTATTATTGTATGTATACATATTTTCTCAGCATATTTTTCAAGCTCTGTGACTATAGAAGAGGCAATTCCTCTATGTTGATAATCTTTGTGTATAAATAATCTGTTAAGATAACCAGTTTTTTCTATATCTCCAAAACCTGCTATTTCCCCATTTATTTCAGCTACAATAGTAAAATTCTCAGAGAGAGATTTTTGCCAGATATCATACTTTTCTTCAATATAGTTGTCAGGAGCCCATACAGAAAGCTGTTCATCATTATAGTCTTTTTTGTTTACAGTTTTTACAGTATCATAGAAAAGTTTCAATAGATTAAGGCAGTCATCAGGCTTGTATTTTCTCAATATCATAGCATCACCTCCTATAAAATATTATATAGCTAAATCTGAGAGAAGACAATAAAATAAAAAATCTACATAAGGTATAGTTTTAGAAAGTATATAAAATAGTTTATTAATTTATGAAATGATATATATAAAATACTATAAATAAAAACAAGGGAGCTGCTTAGCCAGTTCCCTTTTATAGTTTATCTCCTCTTAAATCATCATCTTTTATCTTTTGTCTGAAAACTTCTATGAGTGAAAGATCATTCTTATTATATGTTATCTTCATTGAAATATCTTTTCCATCACATACAGTAGACTCTCCATCTTTTAAAGAATATATTTTAATAAGAAATTTTAAGTTAGAAGGATACTGGCTTTCTTTTTGTGCTATCTTCAATACTTCCATATGAAGTTCAAAAAGTGTTTTGAATTTCTTTTTAACAGTAAGGTAGGCTTTTTCTACAGGAGTATTTTTTAATAAAAGCTGCTCCAGATAGATATCAAAATTTCCAGTAAAATTCTTTAAAGCATAATCTGTATTTTTTCTGACATATTCTTCACCATGTTCAGCTAAAGCTTTTAATATTATTGAATATGTTTCAGTGAAGTTTTTAACTTCTTTTCCTATTTTTATCATAATATCATTTATTATAGCAGTATTATCATTTTCAACTATCTGTTTTTCAAGAGTTATTCCTAATATTTTTGCACTTTTATAATCTCCACTTTTATTTTTAGTGTACAAAAGTGGAAGATGTCCATTATCCTCCAGATCTTTCAGTACTGGCATAAGTAGATTTTTTTCAATGTCATAATATCTTTTATATGAATCTTTGATTTCAAGAAGATGCCTTAAAGTTTCCATAGGAATATATACACTGCTTTCTGAAGACTTTTTTACATGCTGATATAGACGATATGAAAATTTTTCTTTGAAAGTAAGCACTTTATTAATTCCAAGCTTTTCATAATTAGTTCCTTTTTTAAAAGAGCTGGCTATTTCGTCAGGAAATATCAATGTGATGTCATCACCAGATATGTAAAAAGATTGAAGTATACTTAAATATGATAAAAGTTTTGAATTCCCTGATGATAATATAATATACTTATTCATAAAGGAATTAAGAAACTTTATCCCTTCTTCCTGAGTTTCAAAATCTAGAGATTTTAAAAATTTTTTAAAAGGGAGAGTTACATTTTTATCTTTTATAGATAAAGTTTTGATGAGATTTCTTTCTTTTTTATTGAGATGTTTTGAAAATTCTACTTGAATATCTCTTGGAAGTATATCAAAGTTCATAAAAATCTCCTTATTAAAAATTTTTTTATATTTTTGAATATTTTTTTTCTGAAAGTTAAACGAAATAGAAAAAAATTATTTTCGTCATATCTACTAAATCATACCATATACTATATTTTATTTCAAGAATAATAATTAAATTAGAACTTTAAAAACGATATACGGTCATAAAAATGTGAATTTTGACATTTTATTTTACTAGTGCTAATATAGGTGTAACCTTAAAAAATCAAGAATATCAAGGAGGGAATGAACATGGATTTAGATTTAGAAGAAGTGGCAATGACAATAGTAGGTAATGCTGGTGAAGCAAGAAGTTTAGCTTATGAAGCATTAAGAGAAGCTAAGACTGGAAATTTTGATAAAGCAGAGGAACTTTTAAAAGAATCAAGAGAAAAATCTCTTGTAGCTCATGGAATGCAGACAGAACTTATATGTAATGAAGCAGATGGAAATGGAATAGCTATGAATCTTCTTATGGTTCATGCTCAAGACCATCTTATGAACTCAATTCTTGCTAGAGAATTAGTTGAAGAACTGATAGATGTATATAGAAGAATAGGAGTGGAAAAATAATGAAAAAATGGGCAATGATAGCTACTTGGAGAATGGCTGTTGAAGGAGTTACTCTGGGAGCTGATATATTAAAAAATGGTGGGAAATGCCAAGATGCTGTAGAGAGAGCAATAATGGAAGTAGAAGATTATCCCTTTTATAAGTCAGTAGGGTATGGAGGACTTCCAAATGAAGTATGTGAAGTTGAGCTGGATGCTGCTTTTATGGATGGAAAGACGCTTTCTATTGGTGCAGTAGCAGGAATAAAAGATTATAAAAATCCTGTATGTATAGCAAGAAAACTTAGTGCAGACAGATTTAATATATTTCTTGTGGGAGAAGGAGCAGAAGCTTATGCTCACAAGAATGGTTTTGTAAGACAGAATATGCTTACTGAAAGAGCAAAAAAAACTTGGGAATTAAGAATGAAAGAGATAACTGAAAAAAATCTTTCACCTTATGATGGACATGATACAGTATGTATGATAGGAATAGATTCAGAAAAAGACATGGCAGCAGCTACTTCAACAAGTGGTCTTTTTATGAAAAAAAGAGGAAGAGTAGGAGATTCACCAGTATCTGGTTCAGGATTCTATGTGGATAATGAAGCTGGTGGAGCAGCAGCTACTGGACTTGGAGAAGATATAATGAAAGGGTGTCTTTCTTATGAAACAGTTCAAAGAATGAAAAGAGGAATGTCACCTTCAGAGGCAGCGCAATCAGCAGTTGCAGATTTTTCTGAACAGCTAAAAAGAAGAAGAGGACATGCAGGAGCTATATCAGTTATAGCAATGAATAATAAAGGGGAGTGGGGAATTGGAACTAATGTAGAATTTTCATTTGTTGCAGCTGACCCAGATAATGAACCTAAAGTATATCTTGCAAATCCTGTAGAAGGAAGCAATGAAGTAAAAATAGAGATAGCTTCAAAAGAATATATGGAAGCTTACAAAAAAAACATACAAAAACCATTAGAAGAAATATAAAAAGGAGACGATGATGAGCAAAGTTATAACTATACTTGAAGACAAACTTGTTCCTGTAGCTGCATGGATAGCACAGAACAAATATATCAATGGAATAAGAAGAGCATTTATAATGATGATGCCTTTACTAATGATTGGATCTATATTTTTGATGATTTCAGCTTTTCCTTTACCAGCATATCAAAGAGGTATGACTAGTTTATTTGGTGAAGGATGGAAAGATGTTCTAGATATTCCTGTAAGTGCAACATTTTCACTTATAGCTTTATATGTAGCTTTCTTGGTAGCTCAACAGCTGGCTAAACAGTTTGAGCTTGACAGCATAGCAGTAGGGCTTTTATCTTTAGCCTCTTTCTTAATTCTTACTCCATTAGGGCACTCAACTGAACATGGAGCAGTTATTACATTTGACTGGCTTGGAAGTAAAGGAATGTTTGTGGCTATGGTTATTGGAGTAGTAACTGTAAAGATATTTCAGTTTTTCGTCAATAGAAATATTCTTGTAAAAATGCCTGATGGAGTACCACCAGAAGTTATAAAATCATTTGAAGCTTTAATTCCCGGAACAGTTATTTTAGGAGCAGCTCTTATTTTAAGACTTCTTATGATGCATACAGAATATGGAACAATACATGACTTTGTATATAGAATGCTGGCTCTTCCATTAAAATCACTAGGAACTTCATATATAGGTTCTATACTTACAGTTTTTGCTATATCAATACTTTGGTCTGTTGGAATAAACAGTGGTTCTATGGTTAATGGATTTGTAAGACCTTTCTGGCTGGAAAATCAAGTGGAAAATATAGCTGCATTACAAGCTGGGCAGCCACTTCCTCATGTAATAACTGAGCAGTTCTTTGATATGGTATGGATGGGAGGAGCAGGAGTTACACTTTCTCTTCTTATAGCTATACTTATCTTTGCAAAAAGCAAACATATAAGAAGTGTTGGAGCTATTGGAACTATTCCTGGAATATTCAATATTAATGAACCAATTTTATTTGGACTTCCAATAATTCTTAATCCAATTATGCTTATACCATTTAATCTGGTAGCTATGGTAATGGTAACTACACAATATATAACAATGAATCTTGGAATTGTATCAAAACCTTTGGGAGTAGCTTTCCCATGGCCTACACCAGCAATAATCAGTGGATTTTTAACAGTAGGTGATATTTCAGGATCACTTATTCAAATAGTAAATCTTATCATAGGAGCAATGATTTATCTTCCATTCCTTAGAATAATAGACAAGGCAAGTAAAAAAGAGGAAGATGAAATGGAAAGATTAGAACAAATGGAGAATGAAGGAAAATAATTAAAATTTAAACAAGCAATCAGGAGGAAAAACTATGAAAAAAATATTATTATTATGTGATGCAGGAATGTCAACAAGTCTTATGGTAAAAAAAATGAAGGAAGCTGCTGTAAAAAAGGGAGTAGAAGTTGAAATCAATGCTCTAAGTATAGCAAAATTTCAAGAAAATCTTGGTAACTATGATGTATTCCTATTAGGACCACAGGTAAAATATAAAAAAGCTGAATTAGCAGCAGTAGCAGAAACTGTTGGAAAAAAAGTAGAAATTATCAATACTATGGATTATGGTATGATGAAAGGGGATAAAGTTTTAGATCTTGCTCTTTCTTTGATTGACTAATTTCACTACAGGAGAAAATTATGGATATAAAAAAATATATCGATACACACTTTGATGAGGCTCTGAAAAGTATCATTGAAATTATAAGAATAAAAACTGTAAAAGCCGAGAAAACGGGAGATGCTCCCTATGGAGCAGAGCTTAAAAGAGGCTTGAGTAAAGTATTGGAAATAGCTCAAAGCCTTGGATTTAGAGTAAAAAATTTAGATAACTATATTGGATATGCTGAATATGGAGAGGGAGAAGAATATATAGCTGTTTTGGGACATATAGATGTAGTTCCTGAGGGTGATGAAACTAGTTGGAGTGTCCCTCCATATGAAGGGTGTATAGTGAATAATCAGCTTACAGCAAGGGGAGCTATTGATAATAAGGCTCCCATCATATCAGCTCTATATTCTTTAAAAGCAGTTGTGGATACAAATCCACAATTTAACAAGAGGGTAAGGATAATATTTGGAACTAATGAAGAGAGTGGAGATGAAGATATCAAATATTATCTGGCTAGGGAAAAAGAACCAAAATATGCTTTTACTCCAGATGGAAGATTTCCAGTAATATTTTCTGAAAAGGGAATATATACATTTTCATTCAGAAAAAGAATAGACTGGAAAAATTCAAAGTTAGTAGAGATAAAAGCAGGAACAAGATCAAATATAGTACCTGAAAAATGTATAGCTAAAGTGAGAAATATACCTAAAGAGAATATCGAAACAGCTCTTAATGAAATAAGAAAGTCATCTAAAGCAGAATATATGGTAAGTTGTGAAGGAGATATAACAGAAATAATCTGTACAGGAATATCAGCTCATGCAAGTTCACCTCATAAGGGAGTGAATGCTCTTTTAGGAATGTATAGATTCCTTGATCTGATTATTGGGAAAGAAGATGCAGTGAAAGGATTTATATCATTTATTTCAGGTTATATTGGTGAAAGTTCAGATGGAGAGAAACTGGGTATAAAAACTGTCAATGAAGAAGTAGGAAATCTGACAATAAGTGCAGGGATAACAAATATTAAAGATGATGAACTATTTATAAAATTTAATATAAGATACCCTGCTTCTATAGATGAAAAAACTCTTGATTCAAGATTGAAAATAGCAGGAGAAAAGGGAGGAGTTGTATTTTTTAAAGAAAATCACAATGCACCTCTTTATTTTGAAAAAAATCACCCTCTAGTAAAGGAATTGCAAGATGTATATATAAATGTAACAGGAAGAGATGAGGAACCTGCTGCATTAGGTGGAGGAACTTATGCAAAATTAATGCCTAATACAGTAGCTTTTGGTCCTAATTTTAAAGAGTATAATGGAAAGCCTCACAGTTTTGATGAATGCATGGATTTGGATATGTTGAAACAGGGTATGGAGATATATGCAAGAGCTATATTAAGACTTGGAGCATTGATTAAATAAAAACAGAGTTTTTATGGTTGAAAGAAATTAATTTCTTTCAACCATTTTTTATAAATATAATCTATTTTTAGTGAGAATCATGTCTTCTTCTATTTTTTTTAATTTAATTTTACTTACATACAGCACCGAAAAATCTCTAAAAATTATATTTTCCTCTTTATAGTCTATATATCTAATCAAGTCTATATTGATTATGGTTCCTCTTTCAATTTTATAAAAATTATCTATTGCCTCCAATCTTTCTTCAACAATAGAAAAGTTTTCTTTCAAAGTAAAAATTTCTTTATTAATTAAATGAAATTGAATTCTTCGTGTTGTTCGGCAGTAACTAATATATGTTACTTCTGAAAAATCAATAATTCCCTTTTTCTGATTATCATTTAGGTAGAATTGAGTATATTTTTGTTTAGAATGAATTAACTTTTCAATAGATTTTTCAATTTCATATACTTCATGTCTTAAGATGCAGTCAGCAACATAATTTGATAAAAATAAAGTTCTCATTTCCCTTATATTATTTTTTCCTAAAACAACAATAACAGGGATTCCTTTTTTGAAATTTAATTTAATCTTATCTGTAATATTTTCTGCATCAATGTCTATTATAAATATTTCAAAATTTTTATTTTCTCGTTTAGTGTTTATAAATTCATAATCCAGCATTTCTTTTAAGAGGATAATAAGTTTTTCATCTACATCTACTCCTATCTTAATCATCAAAACTCAACTCCTTATAAATAGAATTAAGCCTTATATTATTAGCAATACCTGCCACTTTTTCAGATATTCCTATCAAATATTTTATATTTTCAATATCCATTTCATAATCATATTCTTCAATAAATATAGCACCAACATAAGGATTTCCATTAAATGCCAATCTTATTCCAGTTGAATAATTTTCTTTCTTTATATTTTCTTCTTTTATGAATAGATTGTTTTCACAAAAGTCTGGATCAATTAAATATTCAGAAATTTCATTTTCATCAATGAAAATTTTAACTAGAACTGATTTAGCCTTTAGGTTTTTTTTAAGTTCTTTTTCAAGTTCTTTCTCAAATTCATTTCTATTTTGTACTAAACATAATTTAGTATAAGACTTTTCAATTGTTTCATTTTTTACAAAAAGTATTTTTTCAAATACCATTGTATAAAAATCTAGAATAAATATAGTTATTAGAATAATAGCAGGCTCTAGCAAAGTTTTAAAGTAAAACAGAGTTATATAAGCAATTGTAAATCCTAAAATATATCGAACAACTCTGCTTATGTTTGGAGTATATATTTTTAAGCTAACAAATACTAATCCCCAATATATACACATATATTCAATTAATTTAATAAAAGAATATAAATTAATAAACTTAGGAAAAGCAACATAAAAAAGCTCCATAAATAAATATAGGAATATAACTGAGAAATAGTAAAATTTATGTGATAAAAGAGTGAATCTTTTATTTGCTAGTAAATTAAAAATGATAATTAATAAAATGATTCTTCTTAAATTGATAATCTGGTATATGTTTCTTAAAAAAGTTAATAAAATTTCATGAGTACTTAATATATATGTATAAATTTGTGGAGATAATAAATTTATTGCTATAAGTACATAATAAATAAAAGAAAGAGCAGATAATATATATAAATAAAGTATTTTATTTTCTTATGTTTTTCATTGATACGATTATTTAAAATATAAAATATCATTAAAAATCCAAGCATAATAGATATAAAAAATTCCATAAATTTTATAAAATCAATCTGAAAATTTCCTCTAAAACTAAAAAGCATTTTTAAAATCAATATAAAAAAAGCTAAATTGAGTATTTTATCTTTTTTTATTTCTTTTTTTAATTTGGTGTATATAGAAATATTTAAGATTATAAGAGTTAAAGTTATTATATTTAATGCAATTTCCTGTTTTTTTGAAAAAATATCACCTTGAAGAGAAACTATTATTTTTTTCCAATTGTCATCTTTTTTAAAAGGAAGATACTTTTCATAGTTGTCATAATTTATTTTTAATATGTAATTTCCATTTGGAACATTGAAAAAAATTTTTCCATTCAAAAAATTTCTCATTTCAAAATTTAGATCTTTCCCATCAGAAGAAAGAATGGAATATTCACCTATATTTTTATCTAAAACCTCAATATATTTTATTTTAGGTACTACATATATAAAATCTTTTTCATTATGAGCCATAAATTTTAGAAATGTACCCAAAGAAATAACTGAAACAACTACAAATATCAATATTTTTTTATACATGTTTTTCTCCTTTTATGTAGAGTAATTAATAATCTCAATTAGTTATATCAACTTATTTAAAATAAGTAAAGTTTTTTCAAAAAATATAAATTTCATAATCTTTAGTAGTATTTAAAAAATATAGTTTAAAGATTAATATTAATAAATTTAATAAAATTATATTTTTGATACAATATTTTTTTGCGTAGAAAAATAATGAGTTTGTGTACTAAAAGGAATTTTTTGTTAATATTGGGCTATAATTCAAAATAGAGTTCAAAATATAGAATAATATTATTTTAAAATTTGTTAAGTTGTTATACGAAAAATAAATTATATATTTGAAGAGGAAAAATAATGAAAATCAGTAAAACTTTATTGGAAAGAGGAGTAGAATACAAAAACATTCTAATAAATTTAATGTATAAAATAAATAGATTTAATTTTTAATTTACATAGATAAGATGGAGGAAAAATTGCAGTTTAATTCTATTATACAAATATTACAATTATATTTTGATATTATGAAAAAAGGTAAGGGAAAAGGACAGATAAATACATTAAAAAAACAGATAAAATTTATTTTTAGAACAATAGTTTATCTGCCTTTCTCTTTACAAGTAGGAGAATTTATATTAAAACATGAAAAATTAAAAAATAATATTTTTGGTTATCCAATGCTTATTAGTAAAGTACATCGTCCATATTTAGTAAAGAACTTAAAAACAAATGAAAAAGTAAAAAGCATAATAGAAAGTTATAAATTTATAGATGCGTTTTTTCCTGTTGAATTAAATGATGAATTATATAAAAATGGAAAAATTTTATTAAGTCATTTTCCTGTTAAAGATGGTTCTTTTTATAAAATATATCTTTGTATATATACAAATTTTGAAAAGGAAGGAGAAATTAATATAAAATTAACAGATTCATATGAAAATATAATAGGAACTTTAACTTTTGGAATTATAAAGCAGAAAGATAAAAAAACAATATTAATTGGGGGGTTACAAGGAGCTTCAAAAGACCTGAATGAAGAATATATAAAAAACTGTACTAAAAATATGTATGGTTTATTTCCTAAAAAGCTTTTATTTGAAGCTCTTTGTTTTTTAGAAAAAGCTACAAAAATTAATTTTACAAAGGCAGCAACTGGTAATTCTACACACATATATACATCTGAAAGATATACTTCAAGGAGAATAATTCATTCTGACTATGATTCCTTTTGGAAAACATTAAATGCTACTCAATTAGAAAATAAATTATGGTATTTTCCTAAGTCTATAAAAAGAAAATCTTTAGAGGAGATACCGAGCAAAAAAAGAAGCCAGTATCAGAAAAGATACAATCTTCTTGATAGTATAGAAGAAGATATTTTAAATAAGTTTAAAGGAGAAGAGAATGAAAATACTGATAATACGTTTTAAACAAATAGGAGATGCTGTTTTGAGTTCAGTTATATGTAATACTCTAAAAAAAAGTTTTCCTGAAGCTGAAATTGATT